>ERZ773359.2659-NODE-2659-length-22093-cov-7.286732_pt1 | contig 22093 bp, 16 predicted proteins | sample MGYA00374955_ERZ773359 | MGnify/ENA primary metagenome ERZ773359 (study PRJEB29098, sample SAMN04486028) | biogas fermenter metagenome | study: EMG produced TPA metagenomics assembly of the Biogas fermentation microbial communities from Germany - Plant 4 DNA1...
TATAGGCCATGAGGACAATTTGATTTATACCGCTGATGGTTTATATTTATAAAAAGAATAAAATCGGGGGAACCAATGAAACAGCGATTTTTTTATTGTCCAAAATGTGGAGGCAAGTTATCTTATCGTAACTGCGGGGAAAGAAACAGGTTGGTATGCGGGAGCTGCAACTATATCTTCTACGAAAACCCCATCGTCGGAGTAGCCGCGGTGGTACTGGACCAGCAGGGACGGCTCCTTTTGGGCAGGCGGAACAGCAGTTACAAGGGCCTGTGGTGCATCCCCTGCGGCTACGTAGAATATGATGAAGATGTTTACGAAGCTGTAGTTCGTGAATTTAAAGAGGAAACCAACCTGGATATCAAAATCACCGGTATTTGTTCCGTGCACTCCAACTTCCACAATCCTGAAACGCATACCGTAGGAATCTGGTTTAATGCCGAAGTTACCGGCGGTGAGCTCACCGCCCGGGGAGACCTGGATCAGGTAGACTTTTTTCCCCTGGACAACATACCTCCCCTGGCCTTTCCCACAGATGCAATCGTTATTGAGAAAATCAGGCAGTCCCTGAAAAAAAACGACTCATCCCGTTAACTTTCTTACTTTTCTCTCGCCACATACAGGACAGCCCTGCAGTGCCAGGGGCATTTCCAGTCCGCAGGCATCAAGCAAGCCGGCATTCCTCAGAATTTCCGGCGTAGGTCCGTCAGCTGCGATTTCACCATTTTTGATTACGATGGTTCTCTCACATAGGTCGTAGACCATGTCCAGGTCGTGGCTGGTGATGATTTTTGTATGCTCAAATTTTTTAAGCAGGTTAATTAATCTCCGCCTGGATTTAGGGTCAAGGGCAGAGCTGGGCTCGTCCATCAGCAAAATATCCGGCTGCATGGACAGGACGGAAGCAATGGCCGCAGCGCGTTTTTCGCCGCCGGACAACTTGAAGGGTGCCCGGTCTTTTAAATGAAGAATTCCAACCATCTCCAGGGCCTTCTGTACTCTCTTCTCCACTTCATTTTCCGCCAGCTTGTAATTCCGGGGTCCAAAAGCCACATCATCGTAGACGGTGGTCATGAACAACTGGTCGTCCGGGTTCTGAAAAACCATACCCATCCTTTGCCTGATAAATGGCAGAGTTTCTTTGGTCACCAGAATATCTCCCACCCGGACTTCACCCTGAGAAGGTAATAGAACTCCCATGAGCAGCATCAGCAGGGTAGACTTGCCTGCCCCGTTCGCCCCTATAATCCCCACCGACTCCCCGTGGTGAATCCTGAAGGATATGCCGTTTATGGCCTTATGACCGTCTGGATACACATAATGTATATCCTTAACTTCTGTCATATGGTGACTCATCAAATCACTCCTGTCAATAATGAACCTGTTAATTCGGGAATGTTGTAAATTCTCGCCAGGGTGAAAAATAAGCTCCAGCCGGCCAAATAGGCCAGATCCCAAAGCGTAAGCCTTTTCTGACTCCCGGTGTTGTACTCCCCGGTAAAGCCCCTCAAGCACATGGCTTGATATACCCGCTGTGCCCTATCAAAAGTCCTCAGGATCAACTGACCAATGAGAGGCCCCCAAACCTTCCAGTTAATCCCCTTTTGCCCCGGAGCCCGTAATGAATATGCCCTCCAAATCAGGGAAACCTCTTCCAGCAACACAGAGATATACCTGTAAGTCAGCAGCAGCTGGAGCACAAACAGCTTTGGTATTCTCAGCATCCTCAAGGCAGCTGCCAGGTTATTCATTCCGGTGGTGGCAATAAGCAGCAACGCCGCAAAGACAGTGAGCAAACACTTCAAGCAGACAGAAATAAACGTGATCCAGCCCATGGACAGGGTCAGCCCGCCAACCGCAAAGACCTGGTGGTCGAACACAGGGTTTAAAATACCTATCCCAAGAACAAGAGGCGCAGCCGGCAGCATCCTTTTCACCAGGGGCACCAGGGGAAGCTCGGCCAGATTTATAATCAGCACCGGGAAAAAAAGGAAGGGCAAAAGACCGGCAACCTCATATTTATCAAATGATACCACCACAATCAAATAAATGACCGTGGTCAGAAGCTTTACAAGAGGGTGGAGCCTGTGGACGACCGTATCCTTGCAAGCCAGGTCGTCCAGCAGCCGTAAATCGAACATAGTATTGATCATGTTGCTCATTGCAGTTGATCAAATCCTTACATCCAGTTTTTGCCGCATCTTTGCCGGCCTCACAGTTTACGATGTAAAATTAGGCTTCTTTCCCTTAAAGAATTTAACAGCAAAGCCAATTAGAACTGCGACAGCAAGGGTTAAAACACTACCCACGAGTCCGGACAGGCTGGTTCCGCCGCTTACAACAGGCCAGGACGCTTCATCTCCTTCTCCGGCAGCCGCTGCACCTTCATCTCCGCTTGCCTTAAAATCATAATCCGGCAAAAGGGCAATCTTGTTTTGGATTCCAGACAGAGTCTGATATATGCCGCCGGAAGATTCGAGTTCCTCTACACCTGCCGTCTTAAACACGGACCATTCCAGACCGTCGGGATTGGCAGAGGCAAACCAGGATAGGACGCCTCCGGTAAGCACTGCCGCCAGGGCAAGGACTGTTAGTACCCTTTGAATGGATAGGCTTCCCAGTTTTTTGCCCAGAGCTGCCTTCTCCAGGATTTCCGGCCGTTCCTTCCAGATAAAGGAAACAACTGCCGCAATGATCAGGCCTTCCACCAGCCCTATGGCCAGGTGGATGGGCTGCATCAGGAGGACGAAGGTACCAAAGGGTAACTCTGTCTTCCCGGAAAACAAGGTTTGAAGAACAACACTAAAGGCGCCGAGCTGAAGGCCTGCAATTGCGGCAAATAAGGATGCTGCAACAATCCGTTTAAGATTATATCCTCTGGCAATGATCGGCTTGTAAATCAGGGGATAGGCAATAAAACAGGTGAAGAACCCCAGGTTGAAAATATTACACCCCAGTGCCAGAAGACCTCCATCCGCAAAAAACAAAGCCTGAATTGTTAGAATAGAAGCCATGGCCAGGAACCCGGCATAGGGACCAAGTAGAATGGCCAGCAATAAACCACCGCCAATGTGACCGCTTGAACCCGTCCCGGGAATTGTAAAATTAATCATTTGAGCAGCAAAAACAAAAGCCGCCACTACTCCCATCAAAGGTATCTTCTTTTCATCCAGATCCTTCTGAATTTTTTTGATCGAATAGGCTGCAACTCCTGCAGTAGCAACCCACATGGTTCCACCTACTACCGGCGAGATTAAAGCGTCCGCCATATGCATGATGCTCAACTCCTTCAGAAAAATTAGTTAGAGGGCAGTTCTAATTCCAGATAAATATGCAAATTCGACCTTTTTCAGCCTCCCCTCAAAAAACAAAGACCATGAAAGCTGCCAGTTTTTCAGGCAAGACCTTCATGGTCAAATCCATAATTTTAAAGATTGTTTTGGACAAACATCCGCTTTAATTAATTAACCCAGGGTATCTCCTTGATACCCACTTTTCCTATGGATATAATTCTATATGATTTTCTAGAATCCTTCTAAAAAAATAAAAAATTAAAAAATAAAAAATTTTAAGCTGCAAAAATGCCCATCTGCTTTGTACGGCTTCAAAAATTAAAACCCTCAAATTATTCAAAAAAAAAGGAATTTTCGTTTCGAAAGCGAATTAACAAGACTATTAACAAAATTCTAATTAATCTCCGAACCAGGTTACCTGGCTTAATCTTGATAGGTTCCTGGTCTGTAGGGTATATCTGGAAACGGTTATGCCTCCCATCGCGGAAAGGAGAACATAGTTTTTACTTATAATGCTGCCAGAAGAACAACACTTAAGTGTTGTTATCTGTCCAAGGAATTACCTCCGGCAGCTAGTGGAAACTTTGTCCGCCTCTTGCGTTGGGACAAAGTTTTATTTTTAATAAAGATACCTTTGTATTCAAACCTTTAGAATCAAGCTTTTGGTTAAAAACCAGGTACAGGAATAGACAAGGTTAATTTTATCATCTTATTTATTTATAAAAATCTCCGAACCAGGTTACCTGGCTTAATCTTGATAGGTTCCTGGTCTGTAGGGTATATCTGGAAACGGTTATGCCTCCCATCGCGGAAAGGAGAACATAGTTTTTACTTATAATGCTGCCAGAAGAACAACACTTAAGTGTTGTTATCTGTCCAAGGAATTACCTCCGGCAGCTAGTGGAAACTTTGTCCGCCTCTTGCGTTGGGACAAAGTTTTATTTATTAATAAGGATACTTTGTATTCCAAACCTTAAGAATTAAGCTTTTGTTAAAAAAACAGGCACAAGAATAATTAGACAGGTTAATTTTACCATTTTATCTGTTTAAAAAATCTCCGAACCAGGTTACCTGGCTTAATCATGATAGGTTCCTGGTCCGTAGGGTATATCTGGAAACGGTTATGCCTCCCATTGTGGAAAGGAGAACATAGTTTTTTGGAGTTAACAGTACGATTACCTGTGAGGTTTTAATGCCTCTGTCGTAATTATACTGGTCTCCTTATATAAAACTTTGTTCATCCTCAATGGTGGACAAAGTTTTTTACTTCAACAACAAATTATGAGGAAAAGAGGAGGGATGAATGAGATACTACTTATTTATTTTAAAGTAAAGGAGGTTGCAAATAGCCAATATGAAAAAAGGTATTAGCCGCCGTGATTTCTTAAAGTATTTGGGAGTAGGGGCAGCCGGAGCGACTTTTTTTGCAGGTGTCAGCCCGAAACCTGCTTCAGCTTCAGCGGAAGAGAATTTGCCTACTTTTGATTTGCCCCCTTTTAAATTACAGAAAACAAAAGAAACTCCCTCAACCTGTCCTTATTGTGGATGTGGCTGTAGCACTATTGTTTATTCTGATGAAAACGGCAAGGTAGTTTTTCTTGAAGGGAACCCCGACAGTCCCATTAATGAAGGGACTTTGTGTCCCAAAGGGTCAGGCCTCCCGGATATCCATACCATTATAAATGAAAAGCGCCAGCGTGTACTCAACCCGTGGCGGCTAACGGATGTTCTTTACCGTGCCCCCGGCAGCGACAAGTGGGAAGTCAAAGACTGGGACTGGGCCATCTCTGAAATCGCTAAGAGGATTAAAAAGACCCGGGACGAGTACTTTGAAGAAAAGGACGCTAACGGTGTTACAGTTAACCGCTGTCTGGCCATTTGTCAGATGGGTAGTGCCAATATTAATAACGAAGAAGATTATTTAGTTAACAAGTTCATGCGGTCCATGGGCGTGATTGATCTTGACCATTGCGCCCGTCTCTGACACGCCCCAACTGTAGCCGGTCTGGCTAACACTTTCGGTAGGGGCGTAATGACTAATAGTTTTATTGATTATCGCAATACAGACATATTCTTAATTATAGGAGCCAACCCGGCCGAAGCTCACCCCATGGCCATGCGCCACATTGGCAAGGCCCTGGCAAGGGGAGCCAAGATGATTGTTGTTGACCCGAGGTTTACTAAAACAGCAGCCAAAGCGCATCTTTATGTTCCCATCCGTCCGGGGACAGACATTGCTTTCCTTTACGGTTTGATCAACTACGCCATTGAAAACAATCTATACCAACACGAGTACGTTCTTAACTATACCAACGCTTCATACTTAATCAGTCCTGATTATTATTTTGCAGATGGCGTATTTTCCGGTTTAGAGACGAAATACGGCAAACCGTACTATAACAATGCCAGCTGGGCTTACCAGAGAGATGGCGATGTCATTAAAAAAGACCCCACTTTGCAGGATCCCCAGTGCGTCTGGCAAATCATGAAAAAGCATGTCTCCCGCTACGATATTAAAACGGTCAGTAATGTCACGGGGACCCCGGAGGATATTCTCCAGAAAGCCTACGCCATGTATTGCGAATCGGGCAAACCGAATGTGGCAGGCAATATAATTTACGTACTGGGAATCACCCAGCACAGCTACGGAACCCAAAACACACGGGCAACCGCCATGGTACAGCTCCTGCTGGGCAATATCGGCCTGCCCGGCGGCGGCCTCAACCCCCAGCGAGGGCAATCAAATGTGCAGGGCGCCTGTGATATGGGAATGCTGTGGAATAATATCACGGGTTACCTTGGTTTCCCCGAGGCGTCAAAACATCCCACCTTTAAGGACTACCTGGAGGTGGAAACGCCTAAGTCGGGCTACTGGTCCAACAAACCCAAGTTCCTGGTCAGCCTGCTCAAAGCCTGGTACGGGGATAAAGCAACCCCAGAAAATGACTTTTGCTATGACTGGCTGCCCAAGTCAGACGGGAAAGACCATTCCCACATGTCTTCCTATGCTTCCCTGGCGGAAGGACATATTAAAGGCGTCTTTTGCTGGGCTGAGAACCCTTCCGTAGCCGGGCCGGATGCCTCTCACGAGGCCAAGGCCCTGGAAAATGCGGAATGGATGGTCTGCATTGACATATTCGAAAACGAAACAGCTGCCTTCTGGAAGCGCCCTGGAGTAAACCCGGCGGATATAAAAACAGAAGTTTTTCTGTTGCCGGCAGCTCACAGGTACGAAGCGGAGGGTACGAGAACGAACAGCTCGCGCAATATTCAATGGGGTTGGAAGGCTGTTGAACCGCCCGGCAAGGCAAAAAGCAGCCTCTGGATTGCCGACCGGATCTATAAAGCTGTCCGCAAGGAATACGAGAACGGCGGCAGATTCCCTGAGCCTATTTTAAACCTGAATTGGAATTATGATAAGCCGGGACAGGACGAGCCAGACATTGAGAAGGTTGCCATTGAAATTAACGGCTATAATATTGCGGACGGACGGGTTTTAGGCACATTTGCCGACCTTAAAGATGATGGTTCTACAGCCTGCGGTGTATGGATTTACGCTGGTTATTACTACACAGACCCCAATGAGCAAGACCCGGCCTTGAAGGTGCCCGCTTGCAAGAGGCACGGCACGGAAGATAAGAGCGGGCTTGGTGTATATCCGAAATGGACCTTTGTCTGGCCTTTGAACCGCCGCATTGTTTATAACCGTTGTTCCGCTGACCCGGCTGGCCGGCCCTGGAAAAAGGACATGCCCTATATTTACTGGGACGGAACAAAGTGGATTACCAACGATGTTCCCGATTTCAGCATTGTAGACGCGGTTACAAAAGAACCGCTACCACCGGAAAAAACAGCCAATGCTCCCTTCATTATGCTTTCTGAAGGTCAGGCGCGCTTCTTTGTTCCTTCCGGCTTGAAAGATGGGCCTATGCCGGAACACTATGAACCGGTGGAAAGCCCGGTGCAAAATTTGATGAGCAAGCAACAAAACAACCCCGTGGCTATGAGATGGGGAGGCGATTTTGCCAAGTTGGCCGAGACCGGCAGCAAAGACTTCCCATATGTTGGTACTACCATCCGTTATATCGAACACTATCAAACCGGGGTAAGAACCAGATACAGCCCCATGATGGTAGAATTGAATCCGGAACAATTCTGCCACATATCGCCAACTCTAGCCGATAAACTGGGAATTAAACCTGGAGATGAGGTAATTGTAAGCAGCGCCCGGGCAGAAGTAAAGATGAAGGTAAGTGTTTTACCGATTGTTAAACCCTTAATTGTAAACGGCAATCCCATTGAAATTGTTTGCCTGCCATGGAGCTGGGGCTACATGGGGTTGTCAAAGGGGGATGTTGGGAATAACTTAACACCATTTATCGGTGATGCTAACGTTGTTGTTCCCGAATACAAAGCCTTTTTAGTGAACATTAGAAAAGCATAGGGGTAAAGCGACAATTGCTGTGCCCGGGCTTTGCCCTAAGCTGCGTTTCCCTCAGTGGTTCAGCGGTGACAAAGCATGCTAAATGTGTAATATCTCATCAGAAAAAGAAAACTGGAATTTTCTAAAAACCTAAAAGGCATGGCCACTGGTTGTCTGGCGGGGCTTCTTGCAATCCGCCGGCCTGGTGAGCATGCTTGGCGAACCAAAAGTCCCCCGGCTATTACCTGGGGGACATTTGTTATCATTCATTCATAATTGTATAAATGTTGTTCTTTTATCATTACACCGTTGTTAGGACTTTCGTCAGTCAATTATCATATTCTAACAACTCTACGAACCACCCCTATATACTATTGAAAGTCATCTTTATACCCGGTTTCATTGAAAACACTGGTATCCTTTAAATAATTAGCTATTCTACCGCCTTTACCACCATCCATAAGTCATTGGTCGATCACTGGGGACCGCTTCCCCGCTACTGTCCTATTCGGGGAAGTTTTCAGTGGAGTAGTCGTAGAAGGGTTCTCCAGTAAACCCTTCCTCCGGGTTTTCATCGCTAAACTCGCCAAGCGGATCTTCAGTTGACCCTACTTTAGCTGGATTTTTATCAAAAAGCCCGTCATCCGTTTCTTTACCGTTCTCCAATTCACCCGGGTTTTCATCTGCAGAGCCATTGTATTGATCTTCTCTTTGCTCTTCTTCGGACTGGTTTTCATTGGCAAGACCATCATCATGAATGATGTCGTAGTATGCATGCTTTTCTACGTCATAAAAGGCGTTTTCCTGTGCAACCTGGATTGTGTTTCCAATAACCATACTGCCGGGATCAAAGTTGTTGTTGGCCAGAACGTCTTCCAGATTAAGGTTTCCTCCATCCCGTCTCAGACCTATTTGCACACCGGTGATTGTGTTCCCTTCAAATATCATTTCGGCATCGTCTTGGACATCTTCCCTAATTTTTATGCCTATTACCTCGCTGCGACTTGGATGCTCTATACTGGTGCCAGAGCCGTCAACGGTGTTATTTTTTAAGTTAACTGGACACGCTCCTGCGGCATAATCCTCAACGCTAATGCCGAACCAGCCACTAGGGCTTATAAAGCCATCCGGTGGATCAATGGCTTTAACAGTATTCTCCTCGAAGATCCAGGACCCTGCACCACTTTCAGCATTCCAGCAGATTAGTCCATATACATAGGCCTCAACATCATTGTCCTGCACCAGGCCGCCACCACCGGTGCTGTAAGGTAACACCATTATTCCGACCCTACAGGTTTTCACCACATTTGCGGTAACTCTGCCGTTTGCGCCCATCATGACAATCCCATAACCATAGCCATAACCAACCGGCCTCAAATCATGAATGTTCTGGACTAGGTTTCCAGTTACGGTCACGTTCTCAATTGTCCCATAATCCTTTACCCCTTGCGAATCCCGCAATATGTTTACACCGCCAAAGCTTAAGCAATCGAATATATTGTTCTGGAACGTTAGGTTATTCAACTTACCTTCGCTGTAAGCAGCGATACCATCGCCTGCCTGGATGTTGCACCCGGCATAGTCGATCTTTCCGTTGCCGTTGTCTCCTGTGATCTGGAAACCGTCAATGGTCACCCCTGAAGCTTTCACGGTGATCACTGCGTCCTCATTACCCTCCGGGTTTTCCAGATCAACTTCCTCCGGCACAGTGATGATAGCTTCCGCACCCCGCTCTGCACTGTAGCCAGGCACTCCAGCATTGGGCCCCAGCAGGGTGAGGGACTTTTCGATGGTCAAGTACCCGTGATACGTTCCAGGCGCCACCTGAATGGTGTCTCCGGGGTCTGCTTCGTCAATGGCTTCCTGAATGTTTTCGTAGTACTTGCCCTTTTCGACGTTGTAAACAGCATTTACCTGTGGAACCTGGATTGTGTTTCCAATAACCACACTGCCGGGATCAAAGGTGTTGTTGTCCAGAACGTCATCCAGATTGAGGTTTCCCCCATCCCGTCTCAGGCCTATTTGCACACCGGTGATTGTGTTCCCTTCAAAGATCATTTCAGCATCGTCCTGGACATCGCCACCGATTACTATACCAGTTAACCCGGCGTGGTCAGTGGTACCGGAGCCGTCGACGGTGTTATCTTTAAAGTAAACCGGATCCATTCCCGCTGCTAAATAGTTAACAGCAATGCCCCGCCAGTGAACCTGGCCTTCCATGCCACCCGGTGGGTCGATGGCTTTAACCGTATTCTCCTCGAAGGTCCACTCTCCTGCACCGTTATAATATAAGATGCCATTTACGTAGGTCTCGACATTATTCTTCTTGACCAGGCCATCACCAACGTCGTTGCGAGGATCCACCACAATTCCGCTCCTGCAGTTTTTAACCACATTACCGGTAATGCTGCCGTTTGTGCCTATCAAGTAAATCCCATAGGCTGAACCTGCTTCCCTCAAATCATGAATGTTCTGGAAGAGGTTTCCGGCTATGGTTACGTCATTAATCTTCCATCCAATAGACTCATGCGTTGTGAACATACCGGTACGGCTGAAGCAGTCGATTATGTTGTTTTGCACCGTTATGTTTTCTAACATATAAATGTTAATAACACAAATACCCCGGCCAGCCTGGATATTGCACCCGGCATAGTTGATCTTGCCGTTGCCGTTGTCGCCGGTGATCCGGAAACCGTCAATGGTCACACCTGAAGCATAATATACGGTGATCACTGCATCCGTGTTACCTTCCGGGTTTTCCAGATCAATTTGCTTCGGCACGGTGAGGATGGCTTCCGGGCGCCGCTCTGCACTGTAGCCCGGCACCCCGGCATTGGGACCCAGCAGGGTGAGAGACTTATCGATAATCAATTTCTCGTGATATGTCCCGGGCCCCACCTGGATGGTGTCACCGTCGTCTGCATCTTCAATGGCTTCCTGAATTTTAAAGTAGTATTCGTTTTTCTCGACGTTGTAAATGGGGGTAATCCCCTGTGGGAGGCGTATATTATTTCCAATAACCGTACTGCCGGGATCAAAGGTGTTGTTGTCCAGAACGTTATCCAGATTGAGGTTTCCTCCATCCCCCTTCAGGCCTATTTGCACACCGGTGATTGTGTTCCCTTCAAAGATCATTTCGGCACCGTCTTTGACATCTTTTCTGATATGCACACCAAAAACTGCGCTGCGGTAAGGGTGTTCAACACTGGTGCCAGAGCCGTCGATAATGTTATTCCTAAAGTAAACTGGACCAACCCCCGCATCAAAATAGCCAACAGCAATGCCCCGCCACCGAACCTGGCCTTCCATACCATCCGGTGGATCGATGGCTTTGAACGTATTATCCTCGAAGATCCGTGTTCCTGCACCATTGTAATAAATCATGCCATAAACGTAGGCCTCGACATAATTGTCCTTCACCAGGCTGTCTTCCACCAAGCCGCCACCGGTAGCGCCGTAAGGCTCCACCATAATTCCGACCCTGCTGTTTTTCACCACATTGCCGGTAATGCTGCCGGTTGCACCCTGCATGTATATCCCATAGCCGTAACCAGCTGTCCCCAAATCATGAATGTTCTGGACGAGGTTTCCGGTTACAGTAACGTTTTCAATCGGCCCATAAAGCCACACATCAAGCGATCTTCGATTAATGAACACACCATCCATGCTAAAGCAGTCAAATATATTGTTCTGCACCGTCAGGTTTTCCAGCTTACCTCCACCACTTACAGCTATACCAGTGCCAGCCTGGATATTGCACCCGGCATAGTTGATCTTGCCGTTGCCGTTGTCGCCGGTGATCCGTAAACCGTCAATGGTCACCTCCGAAGCACGCACGGTGATCACCGCTTCCGCACTGCCCTTTGGGTTTTCCAGATCTACATCCTTTTCCACGGTGAGGATAGCTTCCGGGCCCCGCTCTGCACTGTAGCCCGGCACCCCGGCATTGGGACCCAGCAGGGTTAGGGACTTAGCGATGATCAATTTCCCGTGATACGTCCCAGGCCCCACCTGAATGGTATCTCCGGCGCCTGCATCGTCAATGGCCTCCTGGATAGTGTCATAACCCTTTTTCTTGGTGACGTTAACCACCTTGCTTACTGTGACCTCGCAGGTTGCTTTTTTTCCACCATCCTCTGTTGTTGCTGTAATGGTAGCGGTGCCAGGTGCCACTGCCGTTACATAACCGTTCTCGTCTACAGTAGCCACGTTTTCATCGCTCGATGACCAATTAACCTTTTTATTAGTAGCATTTGGGGGGCTTATTGTCGCCGTTATTTTTTCTGTTCTCCCAACCGCCATTATTAATTCTGCCGGTTCCACACTGACTTCACTTACAGGCACTTCCATTAGTTTGAGTTCATATGTGTCATAATCAAGTACTGTCCTTTCACCGGGATGTGGATACTTCGATATATCCACATAGACCTTGAACTTCCCCTCTTCTCCCCAGTCCTTTACTGCTGCTTTAACTTCAAAGGTATGTGTCCCTGCTTTCTCTTCAACAACGTGTCCATCACCTGCTAGTTTATACTGGTCTACTTCCTCCGTGTTAAACCCTATATATAATATAGCTTTATCAATTCCATCAAATTCATAGGCTACTTCTACAGTAAATTCAGTTTCTTTACCTGGCTCTAAGTTTTCATCCGGCTCTACACCAATGATTTCAATTCTTCCTGTAATCGCATTAAATTTTATTTCTTTTGTAACAACCGTCGAACTGGTATAGCCGGGCTTAATTCCAACGGCCTTTATTGTGACGGTTCCGCCCTCATCTCCTGGTGCAGTTACAGCAAATGGTCCTTCATACAATGTTGAATCTTTTGTTGGTGTTGTTCCATCCAACGTATAGTAAATGCTTGCACCGCTTGTTGCTGTTTCCAGTGTTACTGTGACAACAGTATTGTTGGGCAGGTTGCTAACATCACCCGGGTCTGTTGTGATGCTAATAGCACTTACTCTATTCTTACTGCTGCCACCACCACCTGACCTGCGGGTAGCGGGTGGTTTAACACCTTCACCTAATTCCTGTATTTCAGGCATTCTTTCAAAGGTCACACCATCGGCATTAATAACAGCGTTTTTAATGGTCCCAGGTCCCCTGAATTCTGCTTTGGCATTTGCAGTTAAGTAGTTAATTGTCGTATTTTTATCTGTATTAACACTGACAACCGGTGTATTAATTTCCAGGTTTTCAAGATTTACGCCTCTCAGGTTAATCTCGATATCGCCATCAACTTTTTTGTCAACGGTTATTCCCTCAACGCCTTCACCGCTTAAGTCCACCTCTTCCACCGTTACACCGGACTGGGCTATTAATTCTTCTATAGCCGTTGTCCCCGATATTACAATGCGTACCGGGCCATCATCTTTTAAAACAAAGGTCCTGCCGGTCTGGCTGTCAATAAAGTAGATACTATCCTTTCCGCCACCATAAATATAGGTGTCACCTTTGACGGTTACCTTTTTAAGGTAGACATCCCCGTCGCCCACTGCTCTATCTATGGTGAGGTTACCTTCAATTACGGTGCTTTGCAGGGTAACGTTTGCTGCGGTAATGATGACGTTCCCCTTAGTTGCTTCTGAACCTGTGTCTGGCCCATAGATACCTGCTTCATCATAGATAACCTCTGCTTCAATAACGCCTGCTTTGCTGCTCAGGGCCTTTTCCAGGGCAACTACAGCTTCTGCCCGTGTGATGAAGTTATCCGCCCTAAAGTTGCCATCAGGGTAACCGCCCATGATCCCGGCTGAGGCCACAGCACCGACTGCACCCTTACTCCAGGCCGGAATAGCAGCGGCATCCTGGAACCTGTCTGCCCCGGCTGTGTTTTCTTTTAAGCTCAAAATTTTCATGATCATTGTGGCAGCCTCTTGCCGACTGACGGGGTTATCCAGCTTCACCGTTCCGTCCTCATAACCGCTAATATAACCGGCGGATTTGGCAACCTTAACTACGTCCGAATACCAGGCACCTTCTTTTACATCCTTGTAGTCGATCTCTGCTTTCTCCTGGTAGTTGAAAGCCCTGTTGACCAAAGCCATAAATTCTGCCCTGGAGATATTATGATCCGGCCTGAATGTCCCGTCTTCATACCCTTTCACCAGGCCCTTTTCCACCCAGGCCTTAATTTGCTCCTTCGCCCAGTGGTTTTCAATATCCGTCAGCGGAGCGGCAAAAACTGTGAAAGCCATGCTTAACACCAGGCAAAGTACAATTACCACAGCAAAAAGCCTAGTCTTCATAGTTTTCTTCTCCACTCCTTTCTCTTTCAATAAATATTGAATTATTCTTATTTTTTCAATCCTTATATCTTCCTGAAGGCAGTCAATTTAAGCAAAAAAAATTGATTGCCTTCAGGAAAACACACAGGTATATTTCCTACCCCCTTTTCTCTTTAATTTACGGTAACTTAAATCGCACCCCTACTATGAAAACAAATACTTACTATCCTGCATACTTTAAACATTAAGGAAAACCGGCCTCATTACGCCAGAATTCAGAGGAATCACTCACCAGATTCGATGTTTCAGATTTGTAGTGCTGCCGCTGGAGCGTGGATAAATACCCTGAAAATAGGCATTTTCAATCTCTGATGACGTTTCAGCAGTATTGATGCCTGTTTCTTTATTTCATATATTTATTCCTTATTTAACTTACCAAATCCTCCTTTTGGCACTTAACATCCTGTAACCTACTCCTCTCGAAGAAAAAAGTCCCGGTAAGCTGGACCATTATGGCCGTTTTAAGGACACCGGCCTGACCGGTTCATGTGCTAACCGGATTTTGTACAGTACCGGTTACAGTTTTTAATAGCGTTAATACATCTAAAAAAAGAAACACGGCTTAAATAAGAATTTTTTCCTACAGCCATGTTTCTAACATTCCGCCTTCTTATTTTATTATTACAATACGGTATTTTAAATTCTACCCGGCACAACTTAAGCCCACTTATAAATTTTTGGAACCCATTATCATCAAAGTATTTTCTCTTAAAGTATAAAGCTGAGTTTACTAAGCTTATCATAACACCGGGACTTCAATCAGCGGTCCCCATGGCTATGAAGATATACAATGTTAAATACTTATCAAGAAATGATAATCTAGCTTCTTCTTCCAAAATACCACCTTCTGTATTTTGTTATTTTCGTGGTTTATCGGCTTCGATTATATAGGATGCTACAAATTCTTCAATGTTCTTATCGGGAACCCAACTTTTGATTATCTCTTTATTGTTATCTTTGGGAATCATGCGAATGTTTAGAAAACCAGCGTTTTTGAGCATCTTTTCGATATTGCCAACGTACTCAGCACCGGCAATACAACCAGCCAAACTAGCAAGATCGTTTTTTATATAATCCGGTATTTTTGCCGTAGCTACTATATCGGATATGGATAGCCGCCCTCCAGCTTTAAGCACTCTATAAGCTTCATTAAAAACCTGCTGCTTATCCAAGGCTAAATTAATAACACAATTTGATATAATGACATCAACTGATTCATCTGCTACCGGCAGGTGTTCAATCTCCCCCAACCTGAATTCAATATTTTTATAACCGCTTCGTTCAGCATTTTGCCTGGCCAATTTGACCATTTCTGGGCTCATATCTACACCGATAACATAACCACTCTCTCCTACCTGTTTTCGGGCCAGGAAACAATCAAAGCCGCCGCCGCTTCCCAGATCAAGTACAATTTCACCCTCTTTCAGTCCCGCTCTAGCGATTGGATTTCCGCACCCTAAACCCATATTAGATTCAATAGGTATATCGTCAAAGTCGCTTTCCGAGTAACCTAGATTAAGAGAGGCATCTTTAATGTTAATTTGTGGGCCACAGCAGCTACAGCCACTACTGCAACATCCCCCTTCTGAACCTTTTAATGCTATCTCAGAATATTTTTTTCTGATAAATTCTCTGATCTCTTCTTTATCATTCATAATGCTTTACCTCCAAATCTCTCATCTGATAACATCTTAAAAACGGGTACACAACCGGCATAAGATTACAACAAATTCCCCCCAATCATATTTATATAATTCGATGGCATACAAACTTTTAGATATGTCTATCATACAAATTCATATCGATATTCGTCAATATGAAAATAACCGGACATAAAAAACAGCAGTAGCTGAAATTTTATCCAGCCCTACGGGTTAATTGTTTGGAATTATTAAGCTGTAGCGTTTCTAAAGCAAACTGGCTGTAAGATTTTTGCATGTTTATGTTGGCTGGCTGGATTATTTCCCGTCATCGTTAAAATAACCCGCCAGAGATCGTGAAAGCCGCTCCGCTAAAATGCTGGAACGGCTTAATTACTGGATTTCAGGCAATATAAAAACCACCCACCGATAAATGTTTTTATCGATAGATGGTTTGATTACCTGGTGGAGACAAGGGGGATCGAACCCCTGACCTCCTGAATGCCATTCAGGCGCTCTCCCATCTGAGCTATGTCCCCACGTATGTTTTATTGTAATATCAGTGAGCACATTCGATATTTTACTACTTTCTCTGCTCCAGGTCAAGGGCTAGTTCACGTTCTTTTTCTTTTTCTTAAGGAGAATTTTCCCCGGCTAACAGATAAACATGTCCTAAACCAACAGGGCACAGTTTTTATGAAACATATAGTCGCCCGGTCAGGTGGTTAAATATTCCCGCCCCTTCACTCCTTAATTAAGATAAAAGTTCCGTATCCAAGATGTCTTTTATTTCTCATCATCAGCCTCTTATATTTAAAAAGCACACTTAAAGAGGCCGGGTCTAAATAAACCTGTTCCCCTGGCCTAAACCAGCAGGGATCCGGATTAAGGAGTTCTTTTAAAACCTCCAGCGGCCCGGGTAACTTTTTCTGCCAGGTCTTGATAAAAGTGAAGCCAGTGGTTTGAAAATAATTCAGCCATTCCTGGTAGGTCGGTATTTGTTTGAGCCCGCAGAGGGCCTTGAGTTTTTCCCTCTCATTCGCCGGCAGGGACCCACTGGCAAACATTTCGACGCACACCAGGTAACCCTTTTTTTTCAGCACCCTGAAGCACTCTTGAAGCGCCGGCCGCACCGGTAAAAAAATCAGTACCGACTCGACAATAACAAGGTCGGCGATGTTATCTTTAAAAGGCAGGTCGAGTATATCGCCCAGAACATAATGGACTTCCACCCCCTCTTGAAGTGCCCTTGACTTCGCTTTGGACAGCATAGCCTCAGAATTGTCCAGGGCAAAAACGTGGGCTCCATAAGTCTTTGCCAGGTGGCAGGCGGTTCGTCCTGTACCGCATCCCAGGTCAAGAATGATTTCGTCCGGGGCAATGGTGAAATTTCGTAAAATACCCAGGGTCCCTGTAAACCCCCCCGGGTGGAGGCTGCCGCTGCCAAGTGCGGTAATAGCCTTTAAATACGAGTTCATGGGCAATCCCTTCTCATCCTATTGATTTTACATCCTATGTTGCTCCCCAGCATTGAGTTACAGTCTATACTTGATTTCCGTTTAACAAAAAAAGGCTCCAACCATGTTTCCTGTGAGCCTGAAGTTCCTCAACACAAAAAGCCGGGCGCCACCGTTTTGCAACAGCTCGCCCGCTTCTAAACAGGCAGGTGAAAATATAAATCAATCCACCAAGCCAAAGTATGGTTATTTTGAAAAATATAGTTTAAATATTTAACTGATCCAGCGGCCTGCTACGAACAACGAACAGACAACCGAAAAAACAATGATGGAGAGGATAGAGTAAGTAGTAACAAGGTTGTTTTTGTGCAACAGCCGGGCGAGGGTGATGTAACCGGGAAACAGAACGATGATATACCTGGGCATGCCCAGGGGGAGATTGCCCACCACTGAGGAAAAGGGTATTAAGAAGCCCAGCACCAGGAAGATCAGTAGGGAGCGGTCCTCAATATACTTAAAGCTGCGTACTACAAGGTAGAGAAACAGGAAGGCCATCCCCGACTCAAAAAGGGCATAGAAATTATTCTGGTAGAAAAAGACAGACAGGTTTAGGAGCTGGCCTGCGCCCGGGTATTGGAAATGGCGATAACCCCAGTATTCGGTGTTTAATGAGTGAGCGAAAGCGAGGGGATCGCCGGTATATTTCCATAAAACGAGCATAAACAATCCCAAAGATGCCGGGATTAAGAAAAGAGGCAGAGACTTTCGGACAGAAATCCTGAAGCCGTTTTCCCTGTACTGCATATACAGGAAGGCTAAAAACAAGACAACACCGATATTCCTGGTCAGGGCTGCACAGGCACCCAATAATGATGCCGCCAACCATTTTCCTTTTCTGGCATAGTAGAAAGCTCCCAAAGAAAAGGCTAAAAAGGGCGCTTCCGAGTAAATTGATGAAAAAAAGATGGCCGTAGGGAAAAAGAGCATTATGAAAACTGTGGTGAAAGCAATGTCCTCACCGTAATCTTCTTTAACCAGGTGATAAAGAAGGAAACATGCCAAAAAAAGGGCCGTGTTGGATACTAAAAAGCCGGCCTCCACGCCGTTGCCGGTAATAAAAGTCACAAGCCTGATAAGCAGGGGAAACATGGGAAAAAAGGGAGCGCTGTTAAAGTCGTAACCCTGCCCGGCAATTCTTAAAAACCAGCCGGCATCCCAGTGAATTAAAGAATCCATCACCACGTTGGGATGCAGGTTTTCGAACTTGGGGGAAGGCAGAATGGGATAAATGATATCTCTGGTCAGCCAGATAATAAATATAATATACAGCTTGTTTAGAATAAATAAGTAACCTGTACGAATTATGCTGTCCTTGATATCCTCTTACCCCCCGGTTGTTTTTGCTACAACCTTGCCTTTACGGAATACCCAGACCTTGCTGAGTGTAAAATTAAAGGCAAAGGTGATTGAAGTTGCCAGGAATAAAGCCGCCAAATGAGGCAAATTCAGATTTAGCAGAACATAAATAGAGGCACTGTTGATACCCAGGCCCAAGGTGTTTACCAGTGTGAACTTCAGGAAGCGGCTGCCCTCATTTTCACTGGGAGTCTTAAAGGTCCAACACCGGTTTAATAAAAAGCTGTTTACAACTCCGCAGAGGTAGCTAAAGCCCTTGGCAAATGAGTAAAAAAGAATACTTTCACCTGGAAACAACCTGAGAATTACAAAGTAAACAGCCCAATCAATAAAGGTATTAATACAACCTACAATGGCAAATTTAAACAGTTGGAGAATATTTTCAGTCAATACGCAAACCTCTCATTTAAAGAGTTTAACAAGCCAGGAAGCAACAAAATGGGGAGAATAAGGCATTATCCTGGCCTTTTTTAGCATCTTTTAAAGCAACCGGCCATATTCTCAGGACCTTGGCGAAAAACTGCTTCTCAGTTTAAACAGTTCTTTAAAAGCCTTAAATATAACCGACAGCTTGGCCCCTGTCTGCTCACCAGCCACCCGTGGATAATGATTAACCCCGACCTCGGTTATAGTATAACCCTTTGCCCTTGCTTTAGCGAAGATCTCTGTATCAATCAGGGCGCCCTGGGAAGTCAGGGTTATTTCGTCAAAGATCTTGCGCTTATATAGCTTAAAGGCCGAATCAACATCTGAAACATTAATTTTAAACAGGGCGTTTACCAGAAGCCCCCACATAAAGGCGTTAATTTTACGAATCAGTGAATCCTGCCTGCGGATGCGGTAACCGGATACAATATCATACTTATCAATTAAGGGAAGCAGTTTGGTGATTTCTTCGATTTTAAATTGCCCGTCGCCGTCAGTATAAAAAACCAGCTCTTTTGTTGCATTTTCAAATCCTGTCCGAAGCGCCGCACCGTATCCCTTGTTATGCTCATGATGGATTACCCGGACAAACGGATTTTCTTTTGCCAGCCGGTCTGCAATCGCACCTGTATTATCCCTACTCCCATCATTTACGATGATGATTTCATAATCGTCAAAGAGCCGCCCTGCTACATCCAGGGCCTCCCTGGTAACCCTTTCAATATTATGCTCTTCGTTGTAGCACGGAAAAAAAATTGTAATAGAATATTTTTTCTTCATATCCTCCACCTATTTTATATAAATAATTCCGTACCACATATTGCCTTCGACATACTTGTCCTACTTCCTCCTTTGAGTTGCCATTGATTACACTTTGCTATAAGTTTTAATTATTAGAATATTTTTTATACTAGCTTGACTTGGTTTTGCAATATTTTTGCAATAGAATTATTGTAACAAGCAAGTTAGGAGGGATTAAATGGGCACTGTAGAAGTAAGGGGTTTTGGCGATATATTAAAAATCTTTCAAGAGAGGAACTGGCCTCTTCCCATCTCGGTTGAGCTTAAAGAACCTACTACAACCGGAGAACTGGCCAAAATGCTCGATCTGCCCTATGACAAGATCGAGGTGGTCTTCGTTAACGGTCTGGCAAACGGTATGGACTATCCGGTAAAGCCCGGGGATCGTGTAGCCTTCGTACCGCCCGGTACGCCTGGACCCTACAGGGTTATGCTGGGTTTTGTACAAAAAAAGAACAATTAACAATTACCAATTGAAGTTGTTAATAAATAATTGAACAGGCATGTGTTTCATTTTTGAACTTACCTTGACACTGGTGTTCTTAAATGAAGCAGAAAGGTGATCTATTGGTCGCCTTATTTTTTTTAAATTTTCCTGGTGCTGCCGCTACTGCCATTACTTACTTTTTATGCCCCCACGAAGTATAACTTAATTTAACTTTTAACATAATAAAGATATCACAAACATCTAGGAGGAGTTAATCATGGAATGGTTAAACAGAATCGTCTTAGCTCTGATCATTATCGGCGCATTGAATTGGTTGCTGGTAGGCCTGTTTGAATGGGACCTGGTCACGGCTCTGTTCGGAGGTGAAACAATAAGACAGGCCTCCCCGCTAAGTAAGGTTATTTACACCCTGGTTGGCTTATCCGGCATCTATGCCATCTCCTTCTTTTTCAGAGAAAACGCTGCTGTCAGAAATAATCAGAAATAATATGCAATCATAATTAAGAATTTGAAACCACGTGAAAAATATCTTTTATAGAAAAGGTGTAGGAGCTCCCTGCACCTTTCTTTTTTATCAGGAGTGAAAATTTTTTATGCATTCTTCGAGGTATATGATTAGCAAAACCTGCCCATAATACAATTTAAATCAAAATAAGGAGGTATTTTATTAATGACTGCCGATAAGAAAGACAAGCGAAAGGCTCCTAAGATAAGCCCGGTAACGGAAGAAAGCGATGTTTCCCTGGAAGAGGAGAGTTGCGCTGAATCCTGCTCACAATCCGGGATTTCCAAGGATAATGAAAATGCCACATGTTAAAGAGGCCTTTTTTAAGGTCTCTTTTTTATCTTAAGCACCCTAACGGGGTTGCCACCGCATGGAACAAATGCTATATTGGGATTACCTAACAACTATTTTTAATGAGGTGATGTCGCCATGCATCAGGTTAAAAATTACAAAACTGACTACCGGGTCAATGTTATTAACAACAGCAAAATTATCAGCATCGAGATTACCTGCTGCGGCAAGCACATCGGAGAGATACGCTTCAAAGACGGAGAAACCAAAAAATGCCCTCTCTGCAATACAATCCACCTGCTTAGAATCCAACACAACCATTTTCACATCCGCCCCTTGAAGACCAGCGCAAATGAAGTTCAGACCCCTTATGGGCTTAGAAAAGAAAGTATTTTATAGAGTCCGGTAGGGCTGGAGGAAATTCAAACACCTGCGCAAACACCCTGAATAGCCAATTCAGTCTCACTCACAAGAAGATCTGAAGATAATAACGGGTTTGCGACACATAGATTGATTTTGCTGCTCTTATCCCTAACAATTTATATAGAGAATTCTCTTTACCGTGAATCAGGGCACAGCTTATCTGCCCGTAAAAGTCCACATGGGACTGGCGGCGAATAAACACCATGTCACCGTCACAAATCCCCTCGACCGCCATCGATCCACCTTGAACATGGAGAGCAAAATCCATCTCCCCTGTCAAAATCTTAGGCAAGGGCAGGCAACCGGTAAGCATTTAAGTAGAAAACAGCGATTCCCCGGCTTGAACAGTTCCCAAAACTGAAATGTTTTTTAGACTGTAAGTTCTTGCTTAACCCATTTGGTTAAGTCTGTATTATTATTGCCTTTCGGGCTGCCGGCTGAAATAGAAATAATCCACCGTTTCTCTAAACCTGCCGCCAGACAAAAGAGACCCTCAATATTAATTTTCCCCTTTCCCTTTTCCTATCCACCCCTTACTGAGATAACTGCAGACAGCTCACTCATATTATATGGTTAAGCTTTCTTAATATATCTCGACCTAATCTTTATCTTTTTCCTGGGGTAAGTTCCCTTTTTGCTTTCCCTTGTTTCTGCTTTATTATTTTTCAATTATTTTTCTGGT
>ERZ773359.2660-NODE-2660-length-22087-cov-8.731345_pt1 | contig 22087 bp, 18 predicted proteins | sample MGYA00374955_ERZ773359 | MGnify/ENA primary metagenome ERZ773359 (study PRJEB29098, sample SAMN04486028) | biogas fermenter metagenome | study: EMG produced TPA metagenomics assembly of the Biogas fermentation microbial communities from Germany - Plant 4 DNA1...
TGTGAGGTTTCCATGAGAGACAAGATTATCCCCGAGTTTTTCAGAAGATACGGTATAAACTACCTATGGGGTGCTATTTTTTTGCTTCTTAATGTATATATTGCAACCTTATCCCCCAAATATCTGGGAATTATCATCGACTTATTAGAGGCATCGGTTATACAAAAGACAAAGATTTATCAATATATAGGACTGATTATACTGGTAGCCATAGGTACATTTGTCACACGGTATATTTGGCGGTACTTCATTATGGGAAATGCCCGTAATATGGAATGCTTCCTGCGCATGGAAATGCTGAAGCACCTCCAGAAGATGTCAGTTAATTTTTACAACTATCATAAAACAGGTGATTTAATGGCTTACGCCGTTAATGATATCCAGGCCGTTCGTATGAGCTTCGGACCGGGTGTGGCTCTTCTGTTGAACGGCTTAGGCATGAGTCTTATCACTGTTTTTTCCATGGTGCAGGTAGTGCATCCCAAGCTTACCGTATTGGCTATGCTTCCCATTCCCGTTATAATTGTTGTCATTATCCGTATGGGAAACATGATTCGAAACCGATTTCGCAGAGTACAGAAAAACTTTGCTTCCATTTCCGACCGCATCAATGAAAACATATCCGGTATACGCGTTATTAAAACCTATGTTCAGGAAGAAGACGAAGTAAAGCGTTTTGATGATTTAAATAATGAAATGAAACAGTCCAATATAGATCTGGTCAGGGTGTCCGCTCTTATGGGGCCTTTAATTCAAGTGTTTTTCGGAATCAGCTTTATGATTAATTTAATATATGGCAGCCATCTGGTGAAAATGAGCGAAATCTCACTGGGCGATTTTGTAGCTTTCAACGGATATCTTACTCTGATAATGAGACCGGTAATTTCCATCGGCCGGATTATTAATGTATTCCAAAGAGGTATGGCTTCATTTAAAAGACTGGAAGAGATCTTTAATATTGAGCCAGAAATTCAGAATAATGGCGCTGAAAACGGCGATGATGGGTGCATCAGAGAGGGACGGGTGGAAGTAAACAATCTGTCTTTTGCTTACCCGGGTCATAATGAATATGCCTTAAAAGATATAAGTTTTAAATTAGAAAAGGGACAGATATTGGGCGTTATCGGCCGTACCGGCTCAGGAAAAACCACCCTGGTCAATCTGCTTTTGAGATTATACAATGTTGAACCAGGTAAAATCCTTATTGATGATCGTGATATAAATGAATACACATTGGAAAGCCTGAGGGAAGGCATTGGATATGTGCCTCAGGATAATTTCCTGTTCTCAGCCACCATTAATGACAATATCCGATATTTTAATGATCATTATACCGAAGATGATATTGAAGAGGCTTCCAAGATTTCCATGATTTATGACAACATCATGGATTTTCCGAAGAAATTTGACACAATGATCGGAGAGAGAGGAGTAAATCTGTCCGGAGGACAGAAACAGCGAATCTCCATAGCCAGGGCGGTTATTAAAAAACCTGCCATTTATATACTTGATGATGCTCTTTCTGCTGTAGATACACAGACTGAAGAAAGAATTCTGGAGAATTTAAAGAAGGTTATGAAAGGCCGTACAGGAATAATAATTGCCCATAGAATTTCAGCCATAAGGCATGCAGATGAAATACTGGTTCTGGATCACGGCCGGATTATAGAGAGAGGAACGCACGAAGAATTGGTTGAACAAGGCGGACTCTACGCAGAACTATATAAAGAACAGTATGCGGATGCTAAACTGGAGGTTATGGCCCAATGAAACAAAACGGTCTGCTGCGCCTTTTGAAGAGGGCGAAGCCTTATTGGAAGATTATAATATTATGCATTTTCTGTGTCATACTGGTTAACCTTGCTGAACTGGTCAAACCGATTGTAATGCAGATTATTATAGATGATTTTTTGGTTGCGAAAAAGCCTGAGTCCGGGCTTTACTCAATCCCTGCCATGGGTATTATCTATATGCTTTTGATTGCAGGAGGTTCTTTTCTTACTGTCGTTCAGGTCAATGCAATGAATTATGCCAGCCAGAATATAGTTACAGATCTTAGAAGAGAAGTGTTTTCATATATCCAAAAGCTGCCTCTATCCCTTTTGGATAAGTATTCTTCCGGCCGGTTGATTACAAGGGCAACCAATGACGTGGAAGCACTTAGTGAAATGTTCACCGATGTATTTATTGATTTATTTAGGGATATCTTTCTTTTAGTAGGTATTGTTGCTGCCATGATAAGCTTGGATTTTAAACTTGCTCTGGTCGGATTTACAGTAATACCTTTTATCATCTTGATTACCAATGTTGTGAAAAAAAGAATGAAGGCTAATTTCGTGGTTCTTAAGAGCCTGACCGGACGAATCAATGGTTTTTTTGCGGAAAATATATCCGGGATGAAACTGGTGCAGATATTCAATATGCAAAAAGAAAAAGAAGAAGAGTTTCAGGTGTTAAACGATGAATATTACAAAGCATCGCTTACCCGGCTGAAATTAAACAGCCTGCTGCGGCCGGCAATTGAGATTTTTAACAATTTAGCTATTGCCATCCTGGTTTGGTACGGTATGGGCAGGATTATGAATAATACTTTGAATATCGGCGTCCTCTATGCGTTTACTAATTATATAAAACAATTTTTTGCACCCATTAATGATCTTGCGGAAAAATACAATACCATTCAGTCTGCAGTTGTTTCTGCCGACAGAGTGTATGAACTGCTGGATCATAAAGAGGACCTGGAGGATTATGAATCTGGTATCAGGGTAGGACGCCTTGATGGAACCATTGAATTTAAAAATGTATGGTTTGCATATGAAGGCGAGGACTGGGTACTTAAGGATGTCAGCTTCCGTATAGAAAAAGGGCAGACTGCAGCCTTTGTGGGAGCAACCGGCTCCGGGAAGACCACTATTATTAACCTTTTATCCCGGTTTTATAAGGTGCAGAAGGGTGAAATTTTAATAGACGGAATTAATATAAACAATATGAATTTGAAAGACCTGCGGCGCAATATATCCGTAGTATTGCAGGATGTTTTCCTCTTTTCCGGAAGTATAAAGGATAATATTACTCTGCATACGCCTATACCGGATGAAGAGGTGGAAAAAGCTATTAAACTGTCATGTGCGGATGAATTTATAAGGGAACTGCCGCGTCAGATGGATGAACCTGTTACAGAAAGAGGCAGTACCTTCTCTGCAGGGCAAAGACAGCTTCTGGCTTTTGCACGCACTATTGCCCATAATCCCTCAATTTTTGTATTGGACGAAGCTACTGCCAACATAGATACCAAAACAGAAAAACTGATTCAACAGTCCATCAAAAATGTATCAGCCGGACGTACTACACTCATTATAGCCCACCGCTTGTCCACCATCAGGGATGCTGATGTGATATTTATCATTAAAAAAGGCCGCATTGTGGAAAAAGGCAATCATGAAGAATTATTGAAACTGGGGGGTTATTACAGCCGGCTTAATGCTGTATAACTTTGTTGTTTCATATGTTTCTCATATATGTAAAACTTTATGAGGGACAGGTTATTCTGCACTTTACTTTTCCATAAAACTTTTGTATAATTGACCTTGTAGAAAAAATGCGGAATGTGTAAGACAAAAAGATTTTACACAGGCAGCATAGTAGAATGGGTAGGGTCTTTAACATTAAACGGGTAGGATGGTAGGGTGGTAGAATACTAATGAATATCACCGCACTCCGTTTGGGGTGTTTTTTATTTTTCTTACCTGCCTAAGACACCCATTCATGTAGAAAAAAATACAGAAGTGGGGGACTTAGACATGTCAAATGTGAAGTTTTTTCAAGAGGATAATCTACCTCTGGAAATGCACAAGGTGCGAATTGTACAAAAACTAAATCTGTTACCGGTGGAAGAACGGCTGAAAGCTATACAGGAAGCAGGAAGCAATACTTTTTTGCTTCGTAACAGAGATGTATTCTTGGATATGCTTACCGACAGCGGTGTGAATGCCATGAGCGATCGGCAGATGGCTGCCATGATGATCGCCGATGACAGCTATGCCGGTTCTGAAACTTTCTATCGACTTGAGGCAAAAATTCAGGAAATATTCGGGACAAAATTTTTCCTTCCGGCTCATCAGGGACGGGCTTGCGAGAATATAATTTCTCAGGTATTTGTCAAACCCGGTTCAGTAGTTCCCATGAACTATCACTTTACCACGACCAAGTCTCATATTACCTTGAATGGCGGCCGGGTAGAGGAAATTTATATAGATGAGGCTTTGGAGGTCACCAGTGATCATCCCTTCAAAGGCAATGTGGATATTGACAAACTTGTGGCACTGATTAAAGATGTTGGGGTTGAGAATGTTCCTTTCGTACGTATGGAAGCCGGAACCAACCTGATCGGCGGACAACCATTCTCACTGGAAAACCTCAGGGAAGTACGCAAAGTATGTTATGAGTATGGCATTATGCTGGTTTTGGATGCCAGCCTGCTGCAGGATAACCTATACTTTATTAAAACCCGGGAGGAATCCTGCCGGGATAAAAGCATACGGGAGATAACCCGGGAGATTGCAGATCTATGCGATATTATCTATTTTTCAGCACGTAAACTTGGCTGTGCACGGGGCGGCGGAATCTGCACCGATAATGCGGAACTGGCAGATAAAATGCGTGAATTTGTACCCCTTTATGAAGGGTTTCTGACCTACGGCGGCATGTCCGTCAGAGAGATGGAAGCCATTGCGGTGGGTCTGGAAGAAACCATGGACCTGGAGGTTATAGATCAGGGACCTAAGTTTATTGCTCACATGGTCAGAGAGCTTGAGAAAAGGGGCATTCCTGTGGTAACTCCTCCCGGAGGCCTGGGCTGCCACGTGGATGCAAAACAGTTTGTAGATCATGTACCACAGGAACAGTATCCTGCCGGAGCATTGGCAGCTGCCATCTATATAGCCGGCGGAATCAGGGGCATGGAGAGAGGAACTTTGTCAGAGCAGAGAGATGAACATGGCAATGAAACCCTGTCCAATATGGAATTGGTACGATTAGCTCTGCCGCGCAGAGTATTTACCCTGTCCCAGGTGCAATATACTGTGGACCGCCTTGCCTGGCTGTACGAAAACAGGAGATTGATTGAAGGTCTAACTTTTGTAGAGGAACCTAAGGTATTGCGTTTCTTCTTCGGCAGGCTTAAGCCGGTTTCCGACTGGCAGCTCAAACTGGCAGAGAAGTTCCGCCAGAACTTTGGTGACAGTCTGTAATTTGAGCAATGAATCTATGTCCGGGGTATAAAACCCCGGTTTTTATTTTTAAAGAATTCTTCTCATTCCCGGTAGACGAAAATCGGTATATACGGTAGAATAGATGGGAAAGTTGCCGGAACAAGCAGAAAGGTTGTCGGCGGTATTCCGGAAGGAGAGCTGTAACATAGGTGCTGAGATTAATTGCCATGGCTTCAATGTTAATAGATCATGTGGGGGCAACCTTTTTTCCTGAAGCCATCTGGCTGCGGATAATAGGCCGGGCAGCCTTTCCCTTATATGCATGGGGAATCGCATCAGGTTACAGGCGGACCCGAAACTGGAAGTTGTATGCAGCCAGGCTGTTTATAACAGGATGTATAACTCAGCTGCCCTATGCCTGGCTATTTAAAAGCGGAGATCTTAATGTCTGTTTTACGCTGCTGGCCGGTTTACTTCTGTTAAAAGTTTTAAACGGCAGGAACAACCCGTTAAAGTTAATAGGTTCAATCGCACTTTTGGCTTTGACTCACTTTCTGCGATTTGAATACGGCTTATACGGAATATTCACCATACTTGTTTTTTATTTTTATCAGAAAGACAGAAAACTTCCTCTTTATCAGGGAGTTTTGACCCTGCTTGGAATGCTGGTTTATAGTTTTCATTATATACAGATATTTTCAATAATTTCGTCCTGGTTGGTCTTGAATGTAAAGGACGACAGATTAAGACTCCCCAGATTGATTCAATACGGGTTTTACCCGGTACATATAGTAATTTTGCTGATTTTAAGGGAATTTGCGGGAATGTAAGCAATAAGATAAATGACAAATTTCAGGACAAATTATAGAAGATAAGCATTCGCAAACAAGAAAGGAGTTTGTAACATATGTTGTTAAGCAAGCTGCTAGGTGAAAGATTTAAAGAAAAGCCTGCTGAAGCATTTATGTCCAGCCATATTTTTATGCTGCGCGGAGGCTATATCCGTCAGGTGGCCAATGGTATTTTTTCTTTGCTGCCCCCTGCTTTAAGAGCAGCCAAGAAAATTGAGCAGATTATCCGTGAGGAAATGGATGCCATAGGCGGCCAGGAAGTATTATTCCCGGTTGTGCTGCCTGCTGAGTTGTGGCAGGAGTCCGGCCGGTTTGATACTGTAGGCCGTGAGCTGCTGCGGTTCAAGGATCGTGGAGACAGGGACATGGTTCTGGGCATGACTCATGAAGAGGCTGCCGTGCACCTGGCCCGCGGGGAAGCAAAATCCTACCTTAAGTACCCCTTTATGATTTATCAGATACAAACCAAGTTCCGGGATGAGCCCCGGGCTCGCGGAGGGCTTATCCGGGTGCGGGAATTTATTATGAAGGATGCCTATTCCTTCCACACCTCCCAGGAAGATCTGGACGATTACTATCAGAAAACACTGGAGGCATATTTCCGTATATTTGAAAGATGCGGGCTCAGCCGTGTAATCTCCATCCTTTCTGATACAGGTATGATGGGCGGGAAAAAAGCCCATGAATTCATGTATCTTTCCGACGGTGGAGAGGATACAATTGTATATTGCGGCAATTGTGATTATAAATCTAATATGGAAGTTGCTGTTTCCCATATCCATAAAACCGAAGCTGAGGAACAGGAACTAAAGGAAGTATATACACCGGGAATTCAGGACATCGAAAGTCTGGCCAGATTTTTGAATATTGATGAATCTCAGACCATGAAAGCTGCAGTATTTTTCCGCAAGGATAATGAAAAGCCGGTGCTGGTGTTTATCCGGGGTGATCTGGAGGTAAATGAGCTGAAACTGAGCAAGGTTCTCGGTACTGAGGCATTCCCCCTGACAGATCATGATATTGTTGACCTTGCTTATGGATATATAGGTGCTTACAATCTGAATGCAGAAGAAAAAGATATTCAGGTAATTTATGATCAGTCTCTGAAGGGCGAAAAGAATCTGGCTTGCGGTGCCAACAAGGTTGATTATCACTTGCAGGGCTTATCCGTGGACAGGGATCTTCAAATAAATGAATTTGTAGACGTGGCTAAAGTCAGAGAAGGTGACAGCTGTGTTAAGTGCGGAAGTCCTTTGAAGATCAGCAGAGGAATTGAGGTAGGGAATATATTCCAGTTAGGAACCACCTACACTGAAAGCATGAATATGCATTATATGGATGAACACGGTAAGCTGCAGACTCCTATTATGGGGTGCTACGGAATTGGGGTAGGACGGCTTTTGGCATGCGTCATAGAAGACAACCATGATGAATACGGTCCTATCTGGCCTAAGGCAGTTGCGCCCTGGCTGATTCATATCTGCATGCTTAATACGTCCGATGTTGGCGACCTGGGGTATAAGATCTATAATGAACTGAAAACAGAATGGGATGTTATATTGGACGACAGGGGAGTACAGGCAGGAGTTCAGTTTGCAGATGCGGATCTGTTAGGGGCGCCGGTCAGGATAATATTAAGCAAACGGAATATTGCCGCCGGTCAGGTCGAAATTGTCAGCAGAGATAAAAAGATCAAAAAACTTGTACCTATAGAAGATGTGAAAAAGGAAGTAAGAGAAGTACTTGCTCAGGTCAAATAATATGCCATTGCCGGAATTGTCCCTCAAATGTTGCATTTAAGTAAATCTATTGTATAATAAAAATGAATAGATGCGGGAATGCCGGTGAAGTGGAAAGTATATAAGGATACACAGGAAAAAGGAGATATATGAAAGGGGCACACAGGAAAGTGAAAGAGGTCAGGGAAAAAGTTAGGGATTTCTTAAAAAAATATGATATGGATTATGACAGAATAGACATAGTGAAAGAAGTGGAAGTCTTTATCGAAGATATGCAAAACGGCCTGGATGGGAAGCCCGGTTATTTGGATATGCTGCCTACCTATATCCCCATGAGTGAAGAAATACCATCCAACGAGCCGGTAGTTGTTATGGATGCAGGCGGAACGAATTTCCGTGTTGCAGTAGTTCATTTTGATGAGAATAAGAAGCCGGTCATCAGCGATTTTGCAAAGTATTCCATGCCCGGCATGAAAAAAGAAGTAACTCGGGATGAATTTCTGCAGACGGTTGTAAACTATTTAAAGCCTGTTATAAACAAGAGCAATAAAATTGGGTTCTGTTTCTCTTACCCCATAGAAATTCAGCCTAACGGAGACGGTAAGCCGCTTAGGTTCAGCAAGGAAATCAAAATAAGCGGTCTTGTAGGCGAACCCCTTGGGGAATTGATTCTTAATGCATTGAAAGAAGCAGGTTATACTGAAGATAAAAAAATTGTGCTGTTAAACGATACAGTTTCAACCCTGTTGGGCGGAAAGGCCGCTTATGATGACAGAAACTTTGACAGCTTTATCGGATTTATTTTAGGTACCGGTACCAACACCTGCTATATAGAAGAAGGCAAAAATATTGAAAAACTGAATGACTCAAAAGATCAGTACAGGAACATGCTTATTAATACGGAATCCGGCGCATACAGACGTGCCCCTTATGGCAAGATGGATGAAGAATTTGATAAGACTACAGTCAATCCCAATGATGCCCTTTTTGAAAAAAAGATTTCCGGTGCATATTTGGGCGGGCTGGCGCACGTGGTTCTGAAATACGCCATGGATGAAGGTCTCTTCTCTGATGAATTTAAGAAGCTGTATACCGACAGAGTAGACGAGCTTACCACCATTGATTTAAACTTTTTCCTGCGCTGGCCTTTTGGAGACAATATTTTGGCAGAAATCTGCAAAGAAACAGGGCAGAAAGACCGTATAACCCTTTATCATTTGTTTGACTGCCTCATGGAAAGAGCTGCCAAGCTGGTAGCCATCAATTTAATAGCTGTAATAAAGAAGATAAACAAAGGTCAGGATCCCAGTTGCCCTGTATGCATCACTGCAGACGGTTCTTCTTTTTATAAATACAAGAACTTTAAGAGAAAACTGGAATACTATATGGAAGAGCATCTCGTAAAGGGTTTGCAGCTTTACTACGAATTTGTGGAAGCGGATAATGCAAATCTGACTGGTTCGGCAATTGCAGCACTTGCTAAACTCAGCTAAAAGAATATAGAATAAAACCCGGAAACTTTTTTCCGGGTTAAATATATTTAAATTATGAATATTTTGCAGAAATTCATTACATTTTTGGAGGTATTACATGTCTGAACTATTTGAGATTTTTATGATTGTCTGTTTTGGTGCTTCCTGGCCATTAAATGTGCTCAAGTCTTATCGTGCCCGGACTACTAAGGGTAAAAGCTTAGGCTTTCTTATTCTGATCTTTATAGGATACATATGCGGTATTGCATCTAAGCTGATAGCACAATCATTTAAATGGTATGTTGTATTCTTTTATGTTTTGAATTTGATTATGGTAGGGACAGATCTTATTCTATATTTCCGCAACTTAGCATATGACAGAAAAGAAGAAGCCGAGAGAAAAGCTTTAGCAGGATAAGCCTGATTGAATTCATTATATTTATGTTATATAGGGCATTATAATGGTTACTTTAATAGTACAACACAGAGACCATTAAAGAGGTGAGGGAAATGAAGAAAATTCTGATGTTTATTATGGAAACCTGTCCTCATTGCAAAAATGCCCGAAAATATATGGAAGAATTGTATGAGGAACATCCGGAATACAGGCAGCTTGAGATTGAAGTAATTGATGAGACAAAAGAGCCGGAGCTGGCTAACCAATACGATTACTACTATGTTCCAACCTATTATGTAGATGGAAAGAAGATTCACGAGGGAGTACCCACCAGGGAAAGAATAGCAGAAGTTTTCAGGACTGCTTATATGAGATAAAAATAGGTTGCTTTGCAAGAACAAACCTATGCAGATTGATTGCATAGGTTTTTTTATCTCTGATAATCAATGGAAGCCGGCACTTTTTTGCATAAAGAGAAATAAAATATATCAGCGGACTTGAAACAAAGATAAAAGAAACAGAAAACAGTTGTAAACATTAGAAAAAGTAAGATAATTGCAGGTAATTAAAAAAAACAAAAGCAATTGGTCATAATTGGTAAAATTTCGGCTTTGAGATTTAGGATCTAAGGTCATATAATATAGACAAGGTCAAAGAAAGTCAAAGTTAAATTAAAATTATAAATAAGATTCAAAGAACTCAAAGGAGGAGATTATATGTTTGGTTTAACACCTTATAACAGAAGAAATATGGGATTACAGAGAAGGATGAGAGATTTCTTTGATATGGATTCATGGATTGACAGCTTTTTCAACGACAGCTTCCTGCCTCCGATGGATGTATTTGGAAACCCGATGAAGGTAGACATTAAGGAAAACAAAAATGACTATGTTATTGAAGCAGACCTTCCCGGCGTGGACAAGAACAATATAAACATAGAACTCAGAGACGGCATACTTTCCATTAATGTACAGAGAAATGAAATACAGCAGGAAGAACGCGGCAATTATATTCGCAAAGAACGCAGAACCAGTTCCCTGAGCAGAAGCTTCCGGGTAGGAAACGTAAAACCTGAAGATGTGAGCGCCAAATTTGAAAATGGCGTATTGTCCATCACCCTGCCGAAGGCAGATGAAGAAAAGAACAATCAGTACAGAATAGATATCCAGTAAACAGCGAACCATTATTGATTGGACAGGAGCCTGAAAAGGAAGCAGCCTCATTTGAGGCTGCTTCTTTTTTAAAAAAATTTTTGGTTACGGCCTGAATTTTTCGACTAAATCCTGTACCCATATACGATGGGGATTTTCTACTACTGTAAAGGTTTCATTGTAACCATCCTGAACCCGGGGGAAAAGGAGAATTTCCGGTCCTTCCCTGTTAATGGTTTCCCATACTTGGGTATGCAGCAGTATATATTCAACATATCCTTCTTTATATACAATAAGAGTTATTTCACCATAGGGCTTAGGGGCGATTTTTTCAAAGTTTTTATCTTTCAGTACAGGCAGCTCTATTCGTTCTGTCAGTCCGTCCTCACCGGTAAAATAGCTTTGGTTAAGTTCGGGAATAACAACAACGGCTCCTTCAATCGGCATTTCTGAAAAACCGTCTATTACTCTAGGCCTTATGGAGGTATAATGTTCTTTGTCTTTTTGTGTATCTGCAGGGTTGAATGCCTCAATTTGCATACTAATAAATTCTTTCAGAGGATTATTGCCGATAAAAAACAAGGCTAAAATAAGGATAATGGTTAATGCGGCAGACAGATAAGGTTTTACACTAAGCTTTTTTATATATTCTTTCATATATAGGCACCTCCCTTTTAAGGCAGCCCCAATGGGAAGAAATGCTGTAGTCTCTACTAGTATATGCTTGGAGGTGCTCAATATGACAGTTTCCAAGTAAAGGCACTCTATCAGGAAAGCGGTTTTTTATCCCTTAAAAAATTGATAAAAACAGGATGTTTATTCCTGCGTGACTTGGCCGCAATCAGGTTTTGTATTATAAGAAAAGCGCCGGCATAAAGAATTATATCGCCTATACTCATAAATACCCTGAAGGGTGGAGGGAACCAGATTATATCCCCTAAAAACCAAAGCTTTGTGTTTTCATTAATAATATGGTAGGTAATAAATTTACCTTCCATCAGATATTGATTGGCGTACTCATATTTTCCCAGATAGGCACCAGCTTCCGCAAGGGGCATGGAACCCCCGTTTATCAGGATAACCAATGCATTCAGAAAGACTCCTATGCCGATTAACCAGCTGTATGGAAGATACCGGTTAAACCATATGAACAGAAACAGCAATGCATACTGGATACTCAGGGATATGAATGCCATTGTCTGAGTAACCGTAAATTCATACTTAATCAGAAGCAGCAGTGTTGCATCCATGGCGACAGATAAAATGGCAAGCCAGGGATATACCAGTTTTACTCTTGCCAGGTTTGTTATTCTGCCGCCGCGCAGGAGCCCTGTGAGAACAGCAGCAGCTATTACAGCATAAAACATAGCACTTTACCTTTCTTTCAAGTAGTCTTCCATTCATTTGCTTTTTATCATAACAGATTTTAATCTATGGTTTATAGCATTAAGTGCCGCCATTACAACGGCTACTTTTACATCGTTTTTTATAAAAGCAGAACCGCACAGCTCCTCTTCACCGCATTTATCAGGCGGGAATTTTGGATTAATGCATTAGGCTCTTTTATTTAAGCCGCACTGATTATTTTATGGTCAAAAGGATTATTGCTGCCGGCAATCCAATATTTTTATTCAGTAAAATGTATTCGCTAAAACTTAAAGGAATCCTTCTTCTTCAATTCATTTTTCCATCAATTATGACAATTACTTACTTTTGATGCCGGTTTTATAAAGTATATAATTATTGATAAATGGCAAAGTATAGTATAAATACTTATGATTGAAACCAATGACTTGTCTATGGTAAGATGAATGACAGTTAAGTTGCTGTATGATTTAGCTTTCTGGGGCTTATCATCAAGATTATGGAAATGAGGCTGGTTATAGTGATTTCATCATTATTTAGTCGAAAAACGCGAAATGCTCTTCGTATGAACCCGAAAATTATTTTGAATATAATATACAGCTTTTTTCTAAATCTGATTTATTTTACACGAAACTTCTATAGGTTTAAAATTTTTGCTGATTTTGGTAGCACCATTACAAAGGGACCCGGCGCAAAGCTGATTATTGACAAAAGGCTCTTTCTCGGCGGTAAATACATTGGGGATATGACAAAGGCCAAATCATCAATACATATGTATAGGAATTCAGAGTTACATATAAAGGGAAGGGTGAAACTGGGACCGGGTGTAGGCATCGTTACAGGACAGAATGCAAGGCTTACAATAGGAGACAACACCTACATTACAGCTTCTTCAGTTGTATATTGTTTCGATGAAATAGAAATAGGAAGTGATTGTGCCATTGCCTGGAATACCACCATTCTGGATACAGACTTTCATCATATCCGCTATCCTGACGGAACGGAAAACAATCTTTCCAAACCTGTAAAAATCGGCAATAAAGTTTGGATCGGCTGCAATACCACAATTTTAAAAGGTGTAACCATAGGGGACAATGCTGTAATAGGCGCCAATACTTTGGTTAACAAGGATGTGCCTCCAAACTGCCTTGCAGCGGGCAACCCCATGCGAATTATTCGGGAGGACATTGACTGGGAACATTAAAATAAAGAAATCCTTTGCTTGTGAGCCTGGTTTGGCCGTTCATAAGCAAAGGATTCTGCATCTGATGCATTAAATTTCTGGCATTTCGAGTTCATTTATCAAATTATTCAACTTTAATATCTGCGCTGTTTTCCCATAAACCGTGAATATTGCAATAACTTATTGCGTATAACTTACCTGATTTCTTTAACTTAACCTGTGTGATGCCTACGGGTTCTGTAAAGGCATCGAATTCTCCATGGGCGGAAAAGTTAAATGTGGCCAGTTCCACCGGGAATTTGCCGCCTTCCTCTACGTAGAACACCTTAAACCATGCAATATGGTGCTCGAGCGTATTTGGGTGCTTTATGGCATCACCGATGGAAATCTTCAGTTCAAAAGCCTCGTCTGTCTTTACGCTCTCAGGTGCATGTATGATCGGTACATGCTTTTCACCTTTCCAGTCACCTGTTTGCAGAAATTTTCCTAATCCAGCCATTCAACATACCTCCTTATTTATCGTCAGCTTATGCAAATTATTATTTACTGTTGAATTAATAAACGCTGTGCACCTTATTCAAACGATTAATTAACCTATGATTAATTTTTGAATTATTGGATACTCAGGGAAAAAACTGATATAATAAAAAAAATTAATCTGTGTCTGTAGTATGATGTTGAATAAACTAATATAAGTGTAGTTGGAGGATTTCGCTATGATTACAGATGTCATAAATAAAAGAAATGTGTATGATGTTTTAAAAGAGCGCGGTTATATAGCTCAAGTAACCCATGAAGAGGAAGTCAGAGATCTGCTCGGCAGGGAATCGATTACTTTTTATATTGGGTTTGATCCCACTGCGGACAGTCTTCATGTCGGACACTTCATCCAGATTATGGTTATGATGCATATGCAGCGTGCCGGTCACAGGCCTATTGCCTTGATAGGCGGTGGAACAGGCATGGTTGGAGACCCTTCAGGAAAAACCGATATGCGAAAAATGCTTACAAAGGAAACCATAGAATACAATTGCCGTTCATTTAAGAAACAGTTCTCCCGTTTTCTGGATTTTTCTCAGGAGGACGGAGCCATAATGGTTAATAATGCAGACTGGCTGCTTGATCTTAAATATGTTGATTTCCTTCGTGAAATAGGAATACATTTTTCCGTAAACCGCATGCTTACAGCTGAAGCCTTTAAGAGCAGGCTGGAGCGCGGCCTGTCTTTTCTGGAATTTAACTATATGCTGATGCAGAGTTATGATTTTCTGGAGTTGTACCGCAGATATAATGCTAGGCTGCAGTTAGGCGGAGATGATCAATGGTCCAATATTATAAGCGGCGTGGATCTGATACGCAGGGTGGAAGGCGTACCGGCCTATGGCATGACATTCCAGCTCCTGACTACCAGTGAAGGCAAAAAGATGGGCAAGACCGAATCAGGCGCTCTCTGGCTAGATCCTGAGAAGACTTCCCCTTATGACTTTTACCAGTACTGGAGAAACGTAGATGACGCCGATGTTAAAAAATGTCTTGCGCTTTTGACCTTCCTGCCTATGGAGGAAGTTGAAAGACTGGGAAATCTTAAGGATGAAAAAATAAATGATGCCAAGAAAGTATTGGCATATGAAGTGACTAAAATTGTACATGGCCGGGAAGAAGCGGAAAAGGCCAAATCAGCAGCAGAAGCGCTTTTCGGGAAAGGCTCCGTGGATGCAGATGTGCCTGGTACTATAATTACTAAAGACCAGTTTCTGAAGAACAATAATATTATAGATTTATTAGCCCTTGTAAAGCTTATCCCCTCCAAAGGGGAAGGACGCCGGTTAGTTCAGCAGGGCGGGATTTATCTTAACGATGAACGAGTTGATTCCATTGACTATACTGTAACCGAAGCTGACTTTAAAGACGGCAGCCTTATGATTCGAAAGGGAAAGAAGGTTTATCACAAAGTAACCATAGAATAATAAGTGAAATAAAAAACAAGCGCTCCAAAAAAGGAGCGCTTTATTATGGACTGAAGCTTTTGTATTCAATAAGGTTTAATAACTTCTGCGCCGGCCTCCGGTCAGTAACATGAGCCTGAAGAGCTGCATAACGGCCATTAGCGTGGCTGCAACATAGGTTAAGGCGGCAGCGCTTAATACTTTTTTAGTGTGCCCCGTTTCATCCCTGTGGATGATGCCTCCTCTTTCCAATGCTGCAATGGCACGGTTGCTGGCATTGAATTCAACAGGCAGAGTTACCAGCTGAAACAGAACAGCCAGGCTGAACCCAAGTACACCTATAAGTGCCAGGTTGGGCAAGCTTAAAACCAACCCCAATATAAGCAGGGGAAGTGCCAGCTGTGATCCGATATTGGCCACCGGAACCAGGGCATTTCTGAATTTTAAAGGGACATATTCATTTGCATGCTGTATTGCATGGCCTGCTTCATGGGCTGCAATGCCTAAGGCAGCCAGGGAAGATGAGTTGTATACTTCAGGTGAGAGCCTGAGGATTTTTGAACGGGAATCATAGTGATCGGTAAGCCGGCCTCTGCCCTGTTCAACTCTTACATCGTAGATTCTGTTTTGGCGCAAGATTTCCTGGGCGGCCTGGGCACCGCTGAATCCGGTTTTTGACGGCACTCTGCTGTATTTATAATAAGTAGACTGTACCTTTGTCTGAGCATACATTGCCAGTATAATTGCGGGTATCAGCAAGATATAGGTAGGATCAAAGTAAAGCGGGAATAACATGAAACCTGCTCCTTTCATATATGATATTTATATGATTCAATTACATATTATTGATGCTTAACAAAATATAATAACTAAATGTTCTCTTTCTTTTCAAGTATATTTTAGCATAACACAGACCGAAAGTCAAGGAAAGTCAAACTAAAGCTTTAGTCTTTTCACCCGGGGAGGAGGGGTATTTAAAGGGTCGTACTCATCATAAACCATGGGTATTCCCAGCCCTTTGGCATACATTTCGTTGGTGGTCATAAGATCCTCCCGGTTCACCTGGGAAATTGATGTTTTGCCAAGGGCTTTGATGCCTTCACCCATTTCCAGTTTGCAGGATTCGAAAAAGTTTTGTAAAGATTTTGCACCCAATTCAATATCAAACTTGTCAGACATGCCTTTACCATACCAGGTTAAGGAGGTAGGGGGTTCAAAGGGCAGAGTCTTGTGGAGCTGGTTATGAGCAATGGCTACCAGGGCTGCGGCTCCTACCTGGCAGGCATCAGCACCCAGGGCTTTTACTTTCAAAGCGTCTCCGGGTGTACGGATTCGGCCTGAGGCAATGAGGGAAACCCGATCCCGAAAGCCGTGCTTCTCCAGCCACCTTGCTGCCCTGTGTATGGCAAAAACAGTCGGGACACCAAAATCATCCTGCAGTATTGGCGGAGATCCCTTGGTGGCTGCTTCAGCTCCGTCCAATATGATAAAATCTACATCGCTGTTGCAGATCCAGCAGAGATCTGCTTCCAGATACTTGCCGGCTGCAATCTTTACTCCGATAGGAACTCCGCCGGTAATATTGCGCAGCTTATCCACAAGGTTTTTTAACTCCTCCGGTCTTTGCACTTCCGGCTGTCGTGAATATGTAATTAAATCCTGCCCTTTTTGAATTTTAAATTCTTTGCGCAGCTCAGGGTTTATTTGTTGGGCTTTCATTATAAATCCCACCCCTCCGTATGAACCCTGACCCAACTGGATTTCCACTGCATGGCATTTTCGAATGATATCATGGGGTTTAGGCCAATTGCCCCTGTCGTACTGGAACATTATTTTATCTGCCAGGCCTAAAACTTCCGGCACAGTGGCCCCTGCACCGGTGTTGAAAACCACACCGGCAGCACCGCATCCCTTGGCCATGGCAATTTTAACCTGTTTGCTCAGCGCAACTCCATAGGCCATCGGCGCCAGCATCATGAAGTGATTAGTATGCAGGGGCTTTTTTGCATATTTTCCGATGGTTATTGAGAAATCAATGTCTGTATCTACTTCAGTGGGCAAGGTGTCTATCTGGGCGATATTAAACTTCAAATCATCCAGACCGGGAAATTGATTTACTGGCCCCATAGGTCTTTCTATCATCTTTCCTTCATTTGCCCTGAGCTCGGTTTCCAGTACCACCCGGGGCCCTATGCGCATTGTTGAAGTTACTGCTTCAGCCAGATTGTTGTCATAGTTTACATTGGTTATAGTTTTCAAAAAACTGTTAAAAATTTTATTAACAGCTAAGTGGCCCAGATATTTGATTCCCAGAACTCCAAGAATTCCGGCGGCTCCAATGACTCCTGCCGTTATTAAAATCTTTTCAGCTTCCTTATTTTTACGAACGGCCAGGGCTGCAATCTCAGCAGCCAGCTGTTTTTCCAGGGCAGACTTTTGTATATTCAAGTTTCATGCAACCTCCCATAATCTTGCTCCTATTAGTATGGGAATGTGTAAAGATAATCATACTCGAGCAGCTTAAGTAATAAATCTTTTATAAGAAATGTTACTTTTTTGTGACTAATATTTACAATTGGGGCATAGGAGTTTCACTTTTTCCCATTGCTGCCTTATGATATAATTATGTCCATGTAATACATGTGTGTTTTGAAATAAAGGAACTGTTTGAACATCTGCCTCAGGGAAAGTTTAAAGTATTTAAATAGTTAGTTTGGGGGAATATATAATGAAAATCAATTTTAATAAAAGGCTTGTAAGTATTCTGCTATGCTTAATGCTGATTGGCTTGCAGGTTTTTGTTCCGGACGTAATTGTCCATGCCCAGGAAGAGTTAAAGGTTTCGACCGAAATAACCGGCCTGACTGTCCTTATCAATAATGAACCTTATGTCGCAGCTATGAGCAATTATTCTGTTAAATATCAGCTGACTAATAACAGCAGTTCTGAGATGAAGGATATTCAGATTTTTGAAAGAGCGCCGGGGGCAGGTGATTTCAAGCAAATTTATATCAGCGGGAAAGCAAGTCTTCAGAATGGTGAAAGCCTGACAGCCATAGGAGCCTCCATAAAAGCGGATCCTGAAGACAGTCCTGCGGCAGTGGAATATAAAATTGTATATACCATAGAGGGACAGGAACGGACATCTATTCAGGGGTATACCCCGGTTCATATTATTCAGACCGACTTCAGGGTAAATTACACCGCCAGTGTAAGCGGTCCGGTATTTAAAGGAGAACAGGTAACCTTAAAGGCCGAGGTGGAATCCGTCTCCAATGTGACCCTTTATAATATTACCGTTACCGACACGGATTTGGGAGAAGAAATCGGAATTATAGATGTACTTGAGCCGGGCAGAAAAGCAACGGTTCAAAAAACCCTTTCCCTTGAAAAATCCACTTTAGGGAATCTGGACATAATTTTCGATGATCCTGTGGGTGTTTCCCAGCCTGTGAGAAAGCACGTGAAAACCGATCTTGTGATACAGGTAAGAGAGGATGCCCCGGTTTCATCCCTGAATGTCAGCGGTAATACTAAACAACGTCTGATACCCGGGCCTGCCCAGGTGGATTTTGAACTTATAATCAAGAATACCGGAAACACACAATTGAATGATCTTAAATGCTTGGACTGGAACGGAAAGGAATTGCATACTCAGAAAGAACTTAAACCGGGTGAAGAAATTACAGTAACCTTTGCAGGCAAAATAGAGCCTGAAGAGACTTATGATGTACTGGTACAGGCCAGGGTAGAAAACAGTCTTCAGCAGATTCAGTCCAACTGGTCCTTCAGGTTGGGGAAACTGGAACCCAAAGTAGAAATTCAGCGAAAGCTTTCTGTTGAAGAAATAAAAAAAGGAGAGCCTTTTGAACTGGAGTATGTACTTCGCAACATCGGTAATGTAGAACTTTTGGATATAAAAATCAGCGAAACTTCATTCGGAGAAGTCACCACTCTGGATAAACTGGCTGTAGGCCAGGAAGTAACCTTCAGCAAGGAACTTGTGCTAAACGAAAGTACATTCAGCAGAACCATACTGACTGCCTTGGATGCAGAAACAGAAAAAGAATACAGCTATGAGTCTGCCGATATGGGATTTGTGGTAGGCGGCCAGGGAGAAGGGGTTCCCCTGCAGGCCTTGTCCATAATACTTCAAACGGAGCAGGAAACTTTGAACAGGCCCGGTTCTGTTGAAATGGAATGCATTATAGAAAATACGGGTCAGGAACCGCTGTATAACCTGATACTAACCTTAATGGAGCGGGAAATGGTAATCGATAATATTGCGGTTTTGGAACCCGGTGAGAAAAAAACCATTTCCATACCTGCCGTTCGTATTGAAGAAACGGAGATATTCTGGGTGGCAGCCAACGGGCTGGGTGCAGATCACCAGAAATTTACCGCAGAAAGCGAGCCCCTTACCATAACCTTGTCGGAAAGCGGTCTTTCCGGTCAGTTCAGTATATTGAGGACAGTACTGATTGTTATCATACTATTGTGTATACTGGTAATTGGTGTGCTGGTTTATACTTTGAGAGACTCCATTAAACTTCCCTTCCGGAAAAGAAAAGATGATATCCGCAGAAGATAAAAAGAGGCTTTTCGAATTTGTTGACAGCAAAGGGAAGCCAAGGGGGATGATCATGAGCAGTGAAAACGAAGAGATTCAGCTGATAGAAGAGGCAAAAAAAGGCGATCTTGCTGCCTTTGAAAAACTGATATTGTCCTATGAAAAGATGATATACAACTACTGCCTGCGCATGACCAACAGCCGGGAAGATGCAGAGGATCTGACTCAGGAGGTTTTTATAAGGTTATATAAAAGCCTTAAAAGGTTCAGAGGCCGAAGCAAGTTTTCCACTTATGTCTACCGGATAGCCCATAATATTTGCATTGATCACTATCGTAAGTCAAAGGTGGGCATCATTTTCTTGTCTCAGCCTAAAAACTCAGAAGATGACCGGGAAATGGATTTGCCGGCAGGTGAACCGTCTCCGGAAGAAACAGCACTTCAAAAAGAACAGCAGGAGTTGCTGCTTCAATGTATTGCGCAGCTCAAACCTAATTACCGCACGATTATAGTCCTGCGGGAAATACAGGAGCGCAGTTATGAAGAAATTGCAGAGATTCTGAACATGCCATTGGGCACTGTTAAATCCCATCTCAGTCGGGCGAGGACAGCTCTTCGGGAAGCAGTCCGTCCACTTTTGAAAGGAGGCGATGGACATGCGTTGTGATAACTATAAAAAGTGGATTAACGATGCTCTGGATGGAACCTTATCCGAAAAGCAGAAACTTGAGTTTGAAAAGCACCTGGATTCTTGTTCCGATTGTGCACGGGAAACGGAAGAAGGATATAAGCTAAAGCAGCTTTTGCGTAATGTGGCGGAAGCAGAACTGCCTTCTGACTTTAAGAAAAAGCTGCACAGCAGGCTGCTCCTGGCACAACAGGAGGAAAATGAAGGCAGAAAACCCTGGATAAAGTGGACGGCAGGTTTGGCAGCTGTATTTGCATTGGTGTTTTCCATATATAAATTCCTTAATATTGCTGGAGTCCCGCAAAGAGGCAATGAAGGCATGTATGATTATCAAATAGCTGTTGATGATTCAAAGCAGGATCCGTCCCCTGCTGCCGGTTCACCGGATGGACATGATGAAAATCCGGAAGAGTATTTTGGCGAGGCAAATTATTATACAGAAGATGCCGAAGATAATGGAGACATATCCATAGAAACTGAAGGAATTGATAACGGCTTGATCTCTGAAGGCAGGAATGCTGAATCAGAGGTAGAATCAGAGGTAAAAAGCGCCGATTATCATTTATATATACTCCATACTGCAGATACTGACGATATTATCAATCAGATTACTGAATTGACTGATATATTTTCAGCAGAGGTTATAACAAAACAGGCTGATTTGGTTACCCTGAAGTTTTACCGGGAGGACCATACAGAACTGAATACCTTTCTGGTAAGATTGTCAGAACTGGGCAGATTAGAGCCGGACAAGCCGATCTATGGAGCTGACACCATAAATATACACATTGAAAGAATAGGTACTGTCGAACCTTGAAAATGATATATTTTCCATAAAAAATCTATATAAAGGGAATAAACCATTTGGTTCCTGTGAATAATATACTTAACAAATTATGGGAGGACAGATTAAATACAGAAGGAGGAACCAAGTTATGGCAAGGGAAGAAGCTCTTATGGAAAATATAGCAGGGACAGACAAAAGTGAATTGCATCCGGACCTGGTGTCTATTATGAAAGAGGAGGTCGGAAAAGCCAGACAGAACAGAATACCCATCATAAGGGCCTTTGATGAAATTGCCCGCCGTTCAGGTTTAAAAGCTAATACAATCCGTAATTATTACTACCGTTATCTGCATGTAAGTGATGAGAAGGAACATGTAAGTACGGAAAATTCGGTGCCTCTGCAGGCCGGTGAAGAAGCCATCGGCAGACCCTTTACCGAAGAGGAAACCAGGGCAATGATGAGAGAAATGCTGATTTCTCAGGCAAGAGGTGAATCTGTTCGCAGCTGTGCCAATCGATTAGGTAATGGCAGCAAGAGAATGTTAATACGGTACCAGAACAAATATCGCAGCATTATTGCCAGAAAACCTGAATATGTAGAAGACGTGATCAGGGAACTGGAGGCGGAAGGTATACCCTGTTATAACCCATATACACGTAAGAAAGCTTCCAAAGCGGGAAAAAACAAAAATATATCGGCAGGCAAAATGGCAGATGCACAGCCTGCTT
>ERZ773359.2663-NODE-2663-length-22067-cov-12.426495_pt1 | contig 22067 bp, 16 predicted proteins | sample MGYA00374955_ERZ773359 | MGnify/ENA primary metagenome ERZ773359 (study PRJEB29098, sample SAMN04486028) | biogas fermenter metagenome | study: EMG produced TPA metagenomics assembly of the Biogas fermentation microbial communities from Germany - Plant 4 DNA1...
TAAGAAAACTGCGGCATCCCAGCAGGAGCAAAAAGTTAAAGGATTTTCTGGATTAGTGATTCAGCATCTCTTAAAAAGAGATGCTGAATCATATTGTTTTCCCTATTGACTGAACAGCCGGATTAGGTTATAATATAATCCGCAGATGCGACAGTTTGTTTGGGCCTTTAGCTCAGCGGTTAGAGCAACCGGCTCATAACCGGTCGGTCCGGGGTTCGAATCCCTGAAGGCCCACCAAACTTTAATTATTGATTGGGGTATATGCATTATAATATACGATACAATAGTAAGTTGATTTAACAAGTTTTATTAGCACCGAAAAACGGTGTTTTTTTATAACTAAAATAAAGTAATTTTTTTCCTGTAGTATTGTTTGAATTTGTATAAAGATAAAATATTAAGTATGGAAGCATCTTTAGCCGGGTGGTGCGATTTTGCTAAAAGGAAGATTGTTGGCTATTGCAAAGGAAGTTCCTCCCTCAAAATGCATAGCAGATATAGGAACGGATCATGGACTTGTTCCGGTATGGCTTATTGAAAACGGGATTGTTCAAAAAGCTATTATTACCGATATAAGTTCTAAATCTTTAGCCAAGGCTGAAGGTTTAATAAAACAGAGAGGGTTGGAGAGCAAAATAGAGGCGAGAACGGGAGACGGTCTTAAACCTATAAAGCCAGGTGAAGTCGATACGGTGATAATGGCCGGTATGGGTGGAATGCTTATAAGGAATATTTTAACTGATGCTCCTTGCGTAGCTGAGAAGGTTAAACGTTTTGTCCTGCAGCCTATGACCGCTCAAAGTGCTTTAAGAAAATGGCTGGTTGAAAATGGGTATGCTATTGTGGACGAAACCCTGGTTAGAGAAGACAGCAGGTTTTATGAAATTATCGTCGCAACCCACGGCTCACAACGTATATATAATGAAGTTTATTACGACATAGGTTATATGCTGATAAAAAAGAATGATCCATTGCTAAAGGAATTTATAAAACAGAAAATAGATAAAACTAATAATATAATCCACCACCTTGAAAGGCAAAATACCGAGAATTCAATCAATGCTGCGGAAGAGTTCAGACGTAAACTTTTGCAGTATAAGGAGGTTTACCAGTGGGTGTTACGGTTAAACAAATCGTAGATGTTATGGAAAAGATTGCGCCTTCATACCTTGCAGAAGAATGGGATAATATAGGCTTGCTTTTGGGTGGCATGAATGACAGCGTTGAGACAATTATGGTATGTCTGGATGTCACCGAAAGTGTAGTTAACGAAGCTATTAATCAAGGTGTGAACATGATTATATCCCATCATCCGGTTATATTTGAAGGATTGAAAAGCCTTCGCAGTGATGATGGGAAAGGACGCCTGCTGCACCTTCTTATAAAGAATAATATAGCGGTTTTTTCTGCCCATACCAATCTTGATAAAGCATCAGGAGGGGTTGATGATGTTCTTGCTGCCCGATTGGGCCTTGGCAACATTGAACCTTTGGTGCGGGATGAGGGTGAAAAACTGTACAAGTTAGTGGTGTTTATACCTGAAGGTCATGAAGAATCGGTTATGCAAGCTATGACAGATGCTGGTGCCGGTTGGATAGGCAAGTACAGCCATTGTACCTTTCAAGCAAAGGGAGTAGGAACTTTTATGCCCTTGGATGGCACAAATCCGTATATAGGTCAGCAGGGGCATATACAACGGGTAGACGAAATCAGACTTGAAACCATAGCGCCGTATCGTTATTTGGAGAAAATTGTTCAATCCATGCTAAGCGTTCATCCCTACGAAGAGGTGGCTTATGATATATACCCGTTAGCCAATAAAAGAAATGAACGCGGTCTTGGAAGAATTGGCAAACTTCCCTGCAAAATGCACTTTGAGGAATTTGCAAGGAAGGTATGCAGGGATTTAAATGTACCGTCTGTTCAAGTTGCCGGACAAACCCAACGGGAGGTACAAACTGTCGCTACCTGTGCCGGCGCAGGTGCAAGCTTAATAAATAAGGCATATTCTAAAGGTGCGCATGTATTTGTAACAGGAGAGATGAAGTATCATGATGCATGTGATGTTGAACATTTGGGAATTGCCGTAATAGCTGCCGGGCATTTTGCCACAGAGGTTTTTATAGTAGAGGAATTAATTCATCGTTTACAAATGGCTTTTAATGATTTACAATATGAAGTAAAGGTATTACGTGCCCAAACTATGGCCGAACCTTATACGATTATAGGGGAATAGGCTGTGCTTATTCCCTTAATTTTTCAAAAAGTCTGGTTTGGCCGAGAACTTTGATGTTAAAAGAAAGGAGGATATATTAATGGGACAGCTTGATGTTCTTTGGGAATACCAGATACTTGATTTGGAAATGGATAAATGTGAAGAAATGAGGAAAAAGATTCCTTTAAGAAATAGATTGCTTGAATTAAAAAAACATCTTATAGATCAACAGGACCAGTTGGTTAAGTGTAACGATGAAGCTGAGAAGAAAAGCAATGCATTGAATAGAATTAACCATGAATATGAAAACATAGCGAATGCGTTTAAATCAGATTTTCAGAAGATTGACAGCAACCAGGTAAAGAGTTTAAAACAATTGGATGAAATGCATAAATCTGCTTTAGAGCTTAAGGATAAACTAGCCAGGAAAGAAGAGGAGCTAAATGATCTATTAAAAGATGTACAGTCGTTATCCGACAAGTTAAATGAGATAAGGGTGCAGATTATACGGGCTAAAAAGGAGTATTCCAGTATTAAAGCCCAATATGATCAGGAAGTTAAAAAAATACGTAAGGAGTACATGGCTCTAAAAGCAAAAAGGGATGAATTAAAGGACAAGATTGATGTTTCACTGTTAGAAAGGTACAATAATCTTAAAAATAGTCGGAATACTGCAGTTGTAACGATAGAGAATAATTGCTGCGGTGGTTGTAATATGGCTTTAGCTGCCCTGGTTCTTGAAAAACTCAAACAGGAGAATAGTATTATTGAATGTGAAAACTGCGGCCGTATTTTATACGTGGGTGCAAAAACAGGATGAGTTAGGAAGCAAAGGGAATTGTATTATAGAAAATACCAATTGACACCGACAAATACTCATGTTATCATGAATTTGAAAAGATAGATTGGATTGTGAGTAAGTCAGGCGATCGCGGTTGCACATATATGTGCAGCTGAGGAAAGTCCGAGCTCCACAGGGCAAGGTGCTGGGTAACTCCCAGTGGAGGCGACTCCAAGGAAAGTGCAACAGAAAGATACCGCCTGATTTTTGATCCCTATAGAGAGTCATCAAAAATCAGGTAAGGGTGGAAAGGTGAGGTAAGAGCTCACCAGCATCCAGGCGACTGGAATGGCTATGTAAACCCCACCTGGAGTAAGACCAAATAGGGGACATTATGTGGTGGCCCGCCGCGTCCCGGGTAAGGTCGCATGAATCTGTTGGCAACAACAGGTCTAGATAGATGATCGCCCATGACAGAACTCGGCTTACAGACTTATCTCACATCCTGCAAAAAATAGAACATTATATAAAAAGCACAGCTGGCGAGTGTTTTTTATATAATGTTCTATTTTTTATGTTCATTTACGCAAAGTTTGTTATATGAAAGTATTGGAAACAGATTAAGAAGATTAGTTCTTATGTATGATAAAAAGGATTTTAAATTATTATATAGAATATATAACCTCATGGAATTATAATTCTTTAATAAATAATCAGGGAGGAGTTTTAAAAGTGAGAAGAGTCAAAGTATTTACCGACAGTACAGCAGATCTGTCGCCGAGCCAGTTGGAACAACTAAATATTTCAGTTATTCCGTTGTATGTAACTATAGGAGACAACAGTTACCGTGATGGAATAGATATAACAACCGATGAACTTTATGCAATGGTAGATCAACTCCAGACTCTCCCAAAAACCGCTGCGCCGTCAGTTGAAGATTTCGTCGAAGCTTTTAAGCCATGGGTTGATAATGATTATGACGTTATTTTTATAGGTATTTCTTCTAAGTTATCTGCAACTGTTCAATCAGCTATATTAGCAGCCAATGAGTTTGAACAGGGCAGAGTATTGGTAGTGGATTCATTGAATCTGTCTACCGGTATAGGTCAGCTTGTACTAAAAGCTGCTGAAATGGCCAGTGAAGAGTCTGCAACGGCTGAAGAGATAGTAAAAGAAATAAACGAACTGATACCCAGGATACGAACTAGTTTTGTAATAGATACTCTTAAATATCTCCATATGGGTGGACGATGCAGCTCGATACAGTTAATTGCCAGTACGGTATTGAAGATCAGGCCACAGATCATAGTTAAAGATGGAGGTATGATAGTCGGGGAGAAGTACAGGGGCAAAGGCAGGAAAGTATTGGATTCATATTTTAATGATTTCATAGGAGATGGCCAACACATTGAACCCAGCAGAATATTTGTTACCCATTCTGTCTATGATAAAGGAGCTCAACATCTTGCAGAAAAGATAAGGGATATTTTAAATCCCAAGGAGCTATGTATCACCACTGCAGGTGCAGTTATATCAAGTCATTGCGGGCCTGGAACTGTAGGAATAATATACATTGAGAAGTAGGAGGATAACGGTAGGGGGGATTTTCTCAAATAATGAAAGTCCCCTTTTAATTTATACGTCTGCGTTAACAGGTTCTAAACCTTTCCGCAAGGTGATTTTCATTATATTCTTCAAATATAAACAGTATGCTTATTAAAACCGGCCATTGGTGACAGTAACAGATTATTGGTGTTATAATGAAAATAAATGTTTTAAAGCCTTTGAATAAGTGCTTTCATGATGATCTTTTTATAAGGGATAGGTGATATTATGGATAAGTTAAAAAGAATTATTATGGAGAGCGACAACATTGTATTTTTTGGAGGTGCGGGTGTATCTACTGAGAGTCAGATTCCCGATTTCAGAAGTGCAGACGGTCTATATAGCGAAAAGGATAAAAAATCTTATCCTCCGGAAGTTATGTTAAGTTACAGCTTTTTTATTAGCCATCCTGAAGAGTTTTATGAATTCTATAAAAGTAAGATGATCTATAAAGATGCTAAACCGAATCCTGCTCATATTGCCCTGGCTAAATTGGAGGAGCAGGGGAAGCTTAAATCCGTAATTACGCAAAACATAGACGGACTGCATCAAGCTGCCGGGAGTAAAAATGTACTCGAACTGCATGGTTCCGTACACAGAAATTATTGCATGGAATGCGGTAAGAATTATGACCTGGACTACGTTTTAAACAGCCAAAGTGTTATTCCAAAATGTGAAAAATGCGGCGGGATGGTAAGACCTGATGTTGTATTATATGAGGAAAGTCTTGACACGGACGTATTATACAAATCTATTGATTATATCTCCCAGGCTGATGTATTGATAGTAGGTGGCACATCCCTGGTTGTATACCCTGCTGCGGGTCTTGTGGATTATTACAGAGGCGATAAACTGGTTCTTATAAATAAAACAGCTACTCCCTATGACAGAAAAGCAAATATTGTAATACACGACAGCATAGGCAAAGTGTTGTCTTCAGTAGTATTATAGAAATCTATCGGTAAATATTTTAATCCTTAAAATCCACAAATTGATTTTACCAGTACAAAAAATAATGATATAATATTCCTGGATACAGAACATATGTTTGCAAAAGGATTGGAGGATGCTTAATGGGTGAGACATACAGGGCAAATAACATACAAGTTTTGGAGGGCCTGGATGCTATACGTAAACGGCCTGGGATGTATATAGGGTCAACCGGTTTAAGAGGGCTTCATCATCTTCTCTGGGAACTTGTTGATAACGCTATTGACGAGGCTGCAAACGGATTTGCTGAAAAAATTTCTGTTACTTTACATGAAGACAATAGTGTTACTGTGGAAGACGATGGCAGAGGAATACCCGTTGATATTCATGATACCTTAAAAATACCGGGAGTTGAGGTTGTATTTACCCAGCTTCATGCCGGCGGAAAGTTTAACACCGATAATTACAGTTATTCCGGAGGATTGCACGGAGTGGGCGCTTCTGTGGTAAATGCATTATCAACCTGGCTTGAGGTGGAGGTAAAAAGGGATGGTAATGTATACAGGCAAAGATATGAGAGCCTGTATGATCCTCAGCTGAAAAAAGTTGTTGCCGGTAAGCCCGTTACCGGACTTGAGGTCATAGGAAAAGCCACCGGTACCGGTACAAAGATAAGATTTCGTCCCGATGAACGGATATTTGAGGATATTCGGATGAATTTTGATGTTATTGCCAAGAGGCTTAGGGAATTGGCATACTTAAACGGCGGTGTGACAATACAGTTATGTGATGAACGTGTTAAGGATACAAATAGTACTCGAACTTTTTGTTATGATGGAGGACTAATTGACTTTGTAAAATACTTAAATGAGGACAAAAACGCAATTCACCCTGACATTATTTATATTGAAGGTGAAAAGGAAGGGATATTTGCTCAGATTGCCATTCAGTATACTGATTCTTATACTGAAAGCATTTTTTCGTATGTTAATAATATACCTACAACTGAGGGTGGAACCCATGAAACTGGTTTCAAATCTGCCCTTACCAAAGTGCTGAACGATTATGCCAGAAAACATGGATATTTAAAGGAAAAGGACGCCAATTTATCGGGCGAGGATTTCCGTGAAGGGATAACAGCTGTTATTTCTTTAAAAATGCATAATGTTCAGTTTGAAGGCCAGACGAAGACCAAGCTAGGGAACAGCGAAGCCAGAACAGCCATGGAATCAATAGTTTCCGAGCAGTTTAGCTATTATATTGAACAACCATCCAATAGTGAAGTTGCAAAGCTTGTAATAGAGAAGGCGATTAAAGCCGCCAAGGTCAGGGAAGCTGCCAGAAAAGCCCGTGAAATAATGCGTAAAAAGGACAGTCTGGAAGGGGCGCCTCTGGTGGGTAAATTGGCCAGCTGTACCGGCAGAGATCCACGTTTAAACGAGCTTTTTATTGTGGAGGGTGATTCCGCCGGCGGTTCTGCTAAACAAGCCAGGAACAGGCAGTTTCAGGCTATACTTCCATTGCGGGGCAAACCTCTTAATGTGGAGAAGAAGAGGCTGGATCAGGTGCTGGCTAACGAGGAGTTTGGAACTATAATTACAGCTTTAAGTACCGGGATCGGAGAGGATTTTAATATAGATAATCTGAAATATCATAAAGTCATTATCTTATCGGATGCGGATCAGGATGGGGCTCACATACGTGCTATTCTCCTGACATTTTTCTTCCGATATATGAAGGAACTTATTACAAATGGGCATTTATATATTGGACTGCCGCCATTATATAAAGTCAGCAACGGTAAGAAGACAGCCTATGCCTATAATGATGCTGAACTAAAAGAACTGATTAAAAACATGGGTAAGAAATATACCGTACAGAGGTATAAGGGTTTGGGAGAAATGAACCCGGACCAGCTGTGGGAAACTACCATGGATCCAAGAAACAGGAAGATCGTGCAGGTAACTATCGAGGATGCGGCAGAGGCTGACAGATTGGTCACAATACTTATGGGCAACAAGGTGCAGCCAAGAAGAGAATATATAAGCATGTATGCGAACTTTAACAAAGTTGATTTATTTCAAGAGATGGGAGTGTAGCTAGAATATGGCATCAAACAGAAAAAAGGATCATGGATTTATACAGACAAATGATGAAAATATTATTCAACGCCCGCTTGAAGATGTTATGCATGAATCCATAATTCCATATGCTGAATATGTTATCATGGAGCGTGCGCTGCCCAGGGTTGAAGACGGGCTTAAGCCCGTTCAGCGAAGGATTCTGTTTTCCATGTATGAGCTTGGTCTTTCCCCCGATAAGCCTTATAGAAAATCTGCAAGAATTGTAGGGGACACTCTCGGGAAATACCATCCCCACGGCGATTCATCAGTTTATGATGCAATGGTGAGGATGGCTCAGGATTTTAATATGCGGGCTTTGCTGGTTGATGGGCATGGAAACTTCGGGTCTATTGACGGGGATGCAGCTGCTGCTATGAGATATACAGAGGCCCGTCTTACTCCTTTGGCCATGGAGATGTTAAGAGATCTTGAAAAGGACACCATAAAGTTCAGTCTGAACTTTGATGATACGCTTAAGGAACCCGATATGTTGCCGGCCAGGTTTCCTAATGTGCTGGTGAATGGTGCTTCAGGTATTGCAGTAGGGGTTGCTACCAACATTCCGCCACACAATCTGGGAGAGGCCATCGATGCAGTTATAGCCCAAATGGAGGACCCGGATATTTCATTGGATCAACTGCTGGAGATTATGCCGGGACCGGATTTTCCCACCGGTGGAATAGTAATAGGGCAGGATGAAATCAGAAATGCCTATGAAACCGGTCGCGGTAAATTCTTTTTGCGTGCTAAAGTTGATATTGAGAATGCTCCGGGAGGCAAGAAGCTGTTAGTCATAAGCGAACTACCCTATCAGGTGAACAAAGCTGCACTTCTGGAAAGAATTTTGAAACTGACTGAGGAGAAAAAAGGAGTTTTGAGCGGTATATCCGATATCCGTGATGAATCGGATCGGGACGGTATTCGTGCCGTAATCGAGTTAAAAAAGGATGTTGATCCCGAAATAGTTCTGAACTATTTATACAAGTATTCCGATCTTCAGATCACATTTGGGGCAAATATGGTAGTTATAGCCGATGGGAAGCCTCAGCAGCTGGGGTTAAAGGACATACTGGAGCATTATATTCGTCATCAAAAGGAAGTAGTTACCCGCAGGACCAGGTATGACCTGGAAAAAGCAAGGGCCAGGGAACATATTCTGGAGGGCTTAATGATAGCAATACAGAATATAGATGAAGTTATAGCTATTATACGTTCATCTGAAAGTCCGGTAAAAGCCAGAACCAGATTAACAAAAAGGTTTGATTTTACTGAAGTTCAGGCTCAGGCCATATTGGATATGAGATTGCAGAGACTCACCGGTTTGGAAATATCGAATCTGAAAAAAGAATATGATGATATCAAAAAACTTATCAAAAGGCTTGAGGATATACTGGCTTCCGAACGGGCGCTTGTAAGAGTTATTAAAAAAGAGCTGCTGGATATTAAGAAAAAGTATGCAGAACCCCGAAAAACCCGGATTATCGAGGATGCGGATGAAGCCGAGATAAGCAGCGAGGATTTGATGTATGTTGAGGATATGGTGATAGCTTTAACCCATAACGGATATATAAAAAGAATTCCTGAAAAGTCATACAATCGCTCTAATCGTGATGTGGAAAATGTTGATACGCAGGATATGGACTATGTAGAGTTTGTTGTAGAATCAGCCACCGATCACCGTGTACTGTTTATAACCGATAAAGGAAACTGCTATGCAATCGACTGTAATGCTATCCCTGAAGGAAAATGGAGGGATAGGGGAGTACTTCTGCATACTCTGGTTAACGGTTTCGAGGAGGATGAGAAAACGGTTTCAGTTATATCGGTTAAAGAGTTTTCGGAAAACAGGTTTATTCAGCTGTACACGGCTATGGGACTGGTAAAGCGAACACCACTGTCGGAATATGATACAAGGTATACAAAGATACAGGCATGTAACCTTAATGATGGTGACAGGCTGATAGGTGCAGATCTAACGGACGGAGAAAAAGATATTCTTTTAATAACAAGATTGGGTATGAGTATACGTTTTCGCGGAAGTGATGTGCCTGTATTTGGAAGGGCGGCTAAGGGAGTTAAGTCGATTCGGCTAAAAAAAGATGACAGTGTTATTTTCGGAGAAGAAATAGATGATGAAGGTGAGATTTTGGTTGTGACTAATCGTGGATATGTAAAGCGAACCCTTACTGCCGACTATCAGCCTCAGGGCAGGGGAGGAGTAGGCTTCAGGACTGTTCGTTTTGCCAAAAACAAATCAAATGGCAGCTGTTTGGTAGCTTCCTTCTATGTTAAAGAGCCTTATGAAATTGTACTGCAGCAGAATGATGGGACGATAACCAAAGTTGAAACGGAATCGGTATCAATTGATGAGAGGGATGGAATTGGGCAGCCTGCTTTACTGGTACTCATGGATAATGAAATAAATGCAGCTTATAGGAATTATATAGATTTATAGTTGGCCTTTAACACATATACTTATAGCGGTGAATGAACGAAAGGGAAGTTTTTATAAAATTTAAATACGGAACAAACAGAAGGCATAGTTGGGAAATTATACTGGTAAAAAAGGTCGGGAGGTAAGAAGATATGAGAATAGTTGTACTTGCAGGTGGGTTAAGCCCTGAGAGGGATGTGTCATTATCTTCTGGTTGCTTAATCGCTAATGCGTTGCTGGAAAACGGTCATGAGGTTTTGTTATTGGATCTATATAAAGGATTGGATTACCACGGCGGTCTTGATGAATTGTATGCAAACAGCAGAACAAAAAGGTATCAATACAGTGTTCCTCAGCATGAACCTGACTTGGAGAAGTTAATAAAGGAAACCGGTAATGGCACATCACTTATAGGAAAAAATGTTATTGAGATCTGCAAATCTGCTGATGTGGTATTCCTTGCACTGCATGGTTCGATTGGTGAAAACGGACAACTGCAGGCTGTATTTGATTGTTTTGGTATATGCTATACAGGAACCGGTTATACAGGGAGCCTTTTAGCCATGGATAAGGCCATATCAAAGGAATTGATGCGCTATAATGGAATACCAACACCTGATTGGATAACATTGGACTTAGAAAAAGATAGTTTGGATAATCTGTTAGAAAATATAGAATTGCCATGTGTTATAAAGCCATGCAGCTGTGGTTCCAGTATTGGAGTATCTATCGTAAACGATAAATATGAATTGGACAGGGCAATTGATTATGCAAAAAAATATGAAACACGTTTATTGATAGAAAAAGTGATTGAAGGACGGGAGTTTTCTGTTGGTATTTTGGAGGGGAAGGCTTTGCCTGTCATTGAGATTATTCCTAAAGTTGGTTTTTATGATTACCGGAACAAATATCAACCCGGCTTAACAGAAGAAATATGCCCGGCACGTATACCACCAGCATTAACTGAACGACTTCAAGAAGCAGCTGAGAAGGTACATAAAATCTTACGTTTAGGAGATTATTCCAGGATTGATTTTATGGCAGATAAAGATAATAATATATATTGTTTAGAAGCGAATACATTGCCAGGTATGACACCAACAAGCTTATTGCCGCAGGAGGCTAAAGTAATAGGATTATCGTATAACCAGTTATGTGAAAGAATTGTACAGCTTGCTTTGAATAGAAAATAATCATTTGTAAAAGCTTTCATTATCCGGTATTCAAATTAGAGAATAAAACTTTGTAATCTGTTTAGGCTGCCATAACCCTGGTAACCTGTAGTCATAAGCTGATGTCAGAGAGAAATTGACAGATTAGTTTGTTACGGTTTGAAGAATGAATTTTCAGGATATTTGACAGTATCGTTTATAAGTCCGTTAATTGATTTTTTTGAACCTTGTGTTTACCGTTTCCAGAATGTAGGGACAAAAAGTACGATAAGGGTATATATTTCTAATCGACCTATAAGCATACAGGCAATTAGAATAATTTTGGATATGCCGGTTAAATCTGCATAGTTACTGGCAGGACCTACCAAACCAAATCCCGGTCCTATGTTACTCAAAGCGGAGACTACCGCAGAGACGCTGCTCATAATGTCCAATCCCTGTGTTAACAATGACAGAGATGCAGTGGTAAATATGATTAGATATAGCAGCACAAATCCCACTATATTTTGGAGAAGATCTTCGGATACGGGTTTGCCGCCTACACGGATTGATATAACAGCGTGAGGATGAATAAGTTTATAAAGCTCCCGCCTTATCATCTTCAATATAACTAGAATTCTTATGTGTTTTATTCCACCTCCCGTTGAGCCGGCACAACCTCCAAAGAACATTAATAAAAGCAGGATCATCCTGGAAAAATCAGGCCAGGTGTTATAATCAACAGTAGCATAACCGGTAGTGCTGATTACTGAAGCAACCTGGAAAGCAGATTGTCTGATGCTTTCCCTCAAATTGTAATCAAACAGAGGATATATATTTATGGTAACCAATATGATGGAGGTCAGTACAATACCGATGTAAAAGCGAAATTCGCTGTCTTTTATAAGAGCTTTGAAATTTCCGTGCAGGATTTCATAATGAAGGGAAAAGTTAATTGCGCAGATAAACATAAAAAACGCAATAATCCAATCGTATAAAGCATTTTGGTAAGCGCCTATACTTAAATTACGGACGGAGAAACCGCCGGTACCCACTGTCCCGAAAGTATGGGTTACTGCATCGAAAATTGGCATTCCTGCAATGAACAGTGCCACAACCATAACCACAGTGATTATAACGTAAACCCCATACAGCAGTTTTGCAGTCTGTCCTAGCTTGGGAGCTAATTTGTCCGGTGAAGGACCTGGGCTTTCAGCTTTATAGATCTGTATTGTGCTGGCTCCCATGGTTGGGAGCAGGGCAAGGGTAAAGACCAATATACCCATTCCGCCCAGCCAATGGGTGAATGAACGCCAAAATAATATTCCGTGGGGCAGGCTCTCTACTTCTCTGAATATTGAAGCTCCGGTGGTGGTAAATCCGGATACGGTTTCAAAATAAGCGTCTATAAAGGAATCACATACACCTGAGATCATAAAAGGCAGTGCTCCAAAGGCAGAAGCCAGAATCCAGCCCAATCCAACAATCATGAATCCTTCTTTGTAGCTGATGCTTTCCATTTTCTTTGGTTTAAAAAAGAAAAATGCTGGCAAACCTACTGCAGCTGTTATGACGATAGATAAAACAAATGCAGTTATATCGTGTTCTCCATAATACATAGATATTCCTAATGAAGGAATCATAAAGGCTGATTCAATTAGCAGGAGTAAACCTAGTACCTTTAAAATAATTCCAAAATCCATGCTTCTTATCTCCTTGGCTATCATTAAATAAATTTTTTACCTTTGTTACTTCTGAAGACTTGCTGAAGATAATTACCCTATCATTAGGTTTAACTACATCACTACCATGGGGAACAATTACCTGATCGCTGCGAACAATAGCACAAATAATGGCTTCTTTTGGAAAATTTAGGTTTTTGATAGGGACATTAACTCCAATGGAATTGGGGTGTGCTATAAGCTCCATACTTTCAGCCTGCCCGCCCATAATGAGGAAAAGCGACAAAATATTTCCGCCCTGTATAAACCTCAATATTTCTGCAGCTGTGATCATGCTGGGGGTTACAACAGCATCTACCCCTATTGTTTCGACAATGGATATATAATTGGTACGGCTTACTTTTGCAATTACTTTTGAGGCTCCAAGCTGTTTCGCTAAAAGTGCAATTAGTACGTTTTCTTCATCTACACCTGTCAATGCAATAAAAGCGTCCATGGATTCCACATTTTCAGATTTTAGCAAATCAACGTCGGTACCGTCTCCATGAATTATTAGAGCATTAGGAAGAATTTCGGATAACTCTTTACAACGCTCCAAATCCTGCTCTATAATTTTTACCGATACACCCAAATATAGGAGTCTTTTTGCCAGGTAATAGGTATTTTTCCCTCCTCCTAATATCATGACATTATTAACCTTTTTAGGGGGTTTCCCAATTGAGCTACAAAATTTTATTATATCTGCCTTTTGACCGGTAATGTAAATTGTATCATTAGCATGAATTTCATCATGTCCTTTAGGGATGATAATATTTCCCCTTCTGACGATAGCCACAATAAGTATGTTCCCCGCATAGTTCAAATCCTTTATAAGCTTGTTTACCAAAGGATTGGTTTCATCTATAGGTATTGCCACCATTTGTACTTTTCCTTTTGCGAAATCTTCTATCTGACCGGCAGGGGAAGATGAAAGTATTTGACTGATCTCATTAGCAGTCGACAGTTCCGGGTTTATAATATAATCTATGGATAACCGTTCTTGAGTATCCACAATATCTCTGGCATATTCCGGATTTCGTATTCTGGCTACAGTCTTTCCGGCTCCTAATCGCTTTGCAGCCATACAAATAAGCATATTCCCCTCATCGCTGCCTGTTACTGCAATAACGATATCCTGCTTATTAAGACCTATATCATTAAATATCTGGCTTGAAAATCCATTGGATTGTATAGTTAGCACATCCAGATGGTCTTGTACCTTTTTTAGCACCTGTTCATCCCGATCCACTACTATGACATCATATAAATCTTTTGATAGTGTTTCAGCAAGCTGGTAGCCGACTTTTCCGGCACCAATAATTATTATTCTCATAGTTGTCCACCTCATTAAACCTGTCAGATCTAGCCGGTTGATTAAATAAAATAATTAAACAAGCTATAAATTGCCGCTCTTCGTTATTGTTAAGGTGTTGGCTAAATTTGTAGCTTGTTTTACGGTGATTAAACTTACTCAACGGGTTAGTTATATTTTTTGTACAAATAAATTATTATTAAATCGGACAGAAAAACAAATTTATTCACTTCCAATATCCATTACATATATTATATTTACATTGAAAATAATTATAGCAGAGTGGAAGGAAATATGCAAAAGGAGTTATTAATAACAGAAGAATATTTTGACGTCAATAAATACCATGTATGATTATATTAAGGGTTTTACATAGATAATTGTACTTCGGGTTACATTTTTGACCTAGTCTACTGTAAAGTTAATCTTTGTATATAGACAAATAGATTCTGTCATATACTGAAAACGTACCACCATATAAAATTCTGTATGAATTGGTTAACATAATATGATATAATATTTATTGTTATTACAGCAAATGTTTCAGTAAAATACCCTGTTAAAGGAGGATATCTGATTGAGAGTATTGCTTGATAAGCTAAAAGAGGTACTATATACCGTTATTCCCATTGCAGTTATTGTTGTTGTACTGAATTTTACCATAACACCTCTTGAGCCCCACTTACTTTGGAAGTTTCTCATAGGAACAGTTATAATTGTTATAGGCTTATCCATATTCCTTCTTGGAGTTGATATAGGGATCACACCAATCGGCAATGCTATAGGCTCAGGGCTTGCGAAAACGAATAAAATACTGATAGTAGTAGCTGCGGGGCTGGTCCTTGGTTTTATTATTTCAGCTGCAGAGCCAGACCTTCATATACTTGCCAGGCAAGTAGATATGGTTACGTCAGGTAGTGTATCAAAAACTGCTATAGTAGTAGGTGTTTCAGTTGGACTAGGGGCAATGGTTGCCCTTGGGCTTGCGAGAATAGTATATAACATATCTCTTCGAACTGTATTTACCATAATGTATTTTATTGTCTTTGTAATGGGGTTGCTCGCATCCCCGGCTTTTTTAGCGATATCATTCGATTCCTGCGGGGCTACCACCGGGGCTTTATCGGTTCCCTTTATTCTGGCGCTTGCAAGAGGCGTCTCGATGCTGAAAAAAGACAGTAAGGCTTCAGAAAAAGACAGTTTTGGTTTGGTTGGCATAGCTTCAATAGGTGCCATATTAGGAGTCTTGTCAATGGATATAGTTTCAAATACAGGAGAGTTAACCGGTAAGCTTGAACATCATTCCTTGGCGTCCGAATCAATTATAATGCCGTTTTTTGCGGAATTGCCCAAGGTTGCCTTTGATGTATTTATTGCTTTGTTGCCGATATTGATAACTTTAATAATATATCAGGGAATTTCAAGGGGATTTTCCAAAAGAGCTTTTAGAAGAGTTATTATGGGGCTTTTATTGTCCTTTGTAGGGTTGGTATTGTTTATGGATGGTGTTACTGCCGGTTTTATGGATGTAGGGAGTCTTGTAGGGTATAAAGTTGCATCTCTTGATAGTAAAGCATACATACTTATAATCGGGGCCTTACTGGGATTTGTAACGGTATTGGCAGAGCCGGCGGTACATGTATTGATGCAGCAGATAGAAGAGGCTACCAGCGGTTATATTAAAAGAGGACTGGTTGGTATATCGCTTTCGATAGGAATAGCGGTTGCAGTTGGTTTGTCCGTATTGAGGCTGCTGGTTCCGGGTATACAGCTTTGGCATTATTTATTGCCATCCTATTTAATTGCAATACCGCTGATGTATATTGTTCCGGAACTGTTTATTGGTATTGCATTTGATTCGGGCGGTGTAGCTTCGGGACCTATGACAGCAACATTCATATTAGCTTTTATTCAGGGAGCTGCTGAGGCGGTAGAGGGTGCAAGTGTATTGGTAGATGGCTTTGGCATGATTGCAATGGTAGCATCTACACCTCTGATTGCCCTGCAGATATTAGGGTTAATATATAAAATAAAAACCCGGAAGGAGGCATAAAACAATAATGAATGATAATCCTCAAGCAACTGACTACGAGTTGATATATGTAATAGTGAATCATGGTTCAGGTAGCAAAGTACTGCATAGGGCAAAGAAGCACAGTATTACCGGAGGCACTATTTATTTGGGTAGGGGTACGCTAAAAAACCGTGTATTGGAGTTTTTTGGAATAATTGATGAGAGAAAAGAAATTGTGGTTATGGCTTCCGATACAAAAACGGCTGATGAAGTTATAGATATTCTTGATCAAGAATTTCACTTTGAAAAGCCACATCATGGCATAGCTTTTACTTTGCCTGTTTGCGGAGTATTAGGTTCAACTTTATATAAGTGTGATGAGATTCATACGGAAAGAGGTGAAAGTAATACCATGTACAGTCTTATTACAACAATTGTAGACAGGGGAAAAGGTGAATTTGTGGTAGATGCAGCCACAAAAGCTGGTGCAAAAGGTGCAACTATAGTAAATGCAAGGGGTTCAGGTATACACGAGACCAGCAGAGTTTTTGCCATGGAGATTGAACCGGAAAAAGAAATGGTTTATATATTAGTAAAGAATGAAATTACTGAAGACGTTGTGTCATCAATAAGGGAAGAGCTTAAAATCGATGAGCCAGGCAAAGGTATTATTTTTGTCCAAAGTGTCAATAAAACCCATGGCTTACATGAATAACATCGTACTTAGTTTAAAAGCAACATCTTAGAAAGTCATATTGTACGATATCGATTTTTCTATATATTTGGTAAGAAGTTTGCGTAGTGTCCCAGCCGTAATTCTCGCCGTTGTCAGATTTGTGATATATATTTGGTGGGGTGTACGGCTGGTTTTTTGCTAATATTATTATATTTGAATAACTGATAGTTTTTTAGTGAGGAGGAGTTAAAATGGCAGTAATAAAATTTAACTTTCTATCCCATGTACTGGGAATCCAGCAGAATTTAACGATAATTATTCCTACTTTCAGCTTTGAAGATTTGGATTCAGACAGGGAGGAAGTTTACGTTCCCGGAATGAAGTTTCAAACCCTTTATCTACTTCACGGTGCTTTTGGCGATGACTCGGATTGGGTAAATTTCACTTCTATAGTTCGTTATGCCAATGCCAATAAACTGGCGGTTGTTATGCCAGCCGGCAATAACTCGTTTTACACGAATATGGCTCATGGTGGTGATTATTTTACATACATAAGCGAAGAAGTACCCAAAGTATGCCGTACAGTCTTCCCGCTTTCGGATAAAAGGGAAGATAATTTTGTTGCAGGGCTATCCATGGGCGGTTATGGTGCTATGAGTTTGGCAATTAAAAGGCCGGACATGTTCAGTGCAGCAGTGTGCTTATCGGGTGCAGCATTGACTATTGAAGATATTATTGAGAGGGCAAACCGGTTTTCCAAAGAAGAGCAAACACAACGGAAAATCAGGGTACCCAGGATTAACATGGCAAATGTTTTTGGTGACTTTGATAAGTTCCCAGGTAGTGAAAATGATATATATCATATAGCCAAAAAGAACGTAGAAGAAGGTAAACAACTGCCGGAGTTTTTCTTTGCATGCGGTGACAAGGATTTTGTTTTGAATAATGTTAGGAAAGCAAAAGACTATCTTGGTGATTTAGGTTACAAGGTATCTTACGAGGAGGTCCCGGGTTACGGACATGAATGGGATTTCTGGGATCTGTATATAAGAAAGGCGATATATGAATGGTTGCCTTTAAAGCGTTCTGCCATATATCCTGACGAAGAATGAAATGGCTTAAAATACTATGTCCCACGTAACCTAACGGTCTGGGTTTATGTGAATGAAGGAAGGGAAAAATATGGATAAGTATGAGCTTATTTGTTATTTAAAAAGCCAGCCGATCGTAAATTCCCATTCGCATCATTTACCCAATGATGATCATTATAGATTGGGTATTAAATCCGTTCTTCAAAATTCATATGTCAACTGGTGTGGTACACCTGTTCCATCCGGGGATTTCAAAGAAGAAATTTCAGCATGGCTGAATGCTGTACGAACCCGGAGCTATTTTGTTTGGCTGGAAAAAGCTTTGATGGATTTGTACGGTATAGATGAACGTTTGAGTGCTGATACTTGGGATATATATGATAAGGCGATACGGGATGCGCACCAAAATGAAAACTGGCACATATACCTGCTTAAGGAAAAATGCAACTATAAAGCTATTTTGCTTGACACGTACTGGTCTCCCGGGCAGGACAACGGACATCCGGATCTGTTTAAACCTGCATATCGGATCAACAGCTTTTTCTATGGTTATAATCAAACAGCCAGAGATCATAACGGAAATAATATTCAGGTGATGTATAACCGCTGTATAACGGATATAGATGAATATACCGATTTTATATTTCACGTGATACGGGAAAAGAAACAGGCTGGGTGTGTAGTCTTAAAGTGTGCTCTTGCTTATGATCGCTCTCTGGCTTTTGGAGAGGCAACAAAGGAACAGGCTCAGAGAGCAATGGTAAAAGATCCGGAGCCGTCAGACATAAAAAGATTCCAAGACTATATATTCAATTATATATGTAAGGTAGCTGCACAGCTTAATATGCCTATACAAATCCATACCGGGCTTGGTTTGATGACGGGTAGCAATGCAATGCAATTGCAACCGTTGATTGCCCGTAATCCTGATACCACATTTCTGTTAATGCACGGCAGTTATCCGTGGATTAGTGACATTGCCGGACTGACACATGTTTATTCAAATGTGTGGGCTGATATATGCTGGCTTCCTATTATATCTACAACTGCTGCTCATCGTCTGTTACATGAGTTGATAGATGTGTGTGATGCTAATCGTGTTGTCTGGGGATGTGATACATGGACGAGTGAGGAAAGCTATGGTGCCAAACTTGCTTTCATTGACGTGTTGTCCCGTGTGTTGTCTGAACGGATAGAAGCTGGTCTTTTATGTGAACAGGATGCCCGATATTATGCGAAAGCTATTATGCACGATAACGCTGCAAAGCTATTGGGGTTATAAAAAGTATAAAGGTATATAAGTATAATGGATATGTTACGTGGTTCTTTATAGCGAACGAAATTTTATAATTAAAATTCAAATCATCACCGTTAATTAATAAGATTAACCGAATTTTCTGATTGCAAAATAGGAGATGATTATATGGGATGTGAAAAAGTATTGTATGAGGAGTTACTGCCCGATGAATTTATAGAAAGGATTAATGCATTTCCGGTGGCCTATCTACCGCTGGGAACCTTAGAGTGGCATGGACTTCATCTGCCGTTAGGGGCAGATGGCTTACAATCCAAAGGTGTCTTTAAGCGGATTGCTCATGAAATTGGGGGAATTGTTCTTCCAATGTTGTTTCTTGGTCCCGACAATGTAGCAAACAAGGATGATGCTTATTATCACGGAATGGATTATATAAGCTTTCAAGAGGGAAAACCTCAGCAGTTGGAAGGCAGTGCCTACTATATGGAGAAAGAGCAGTTTAAAACACTTTTGGATATAATTATGTACAACCTTTCCCGCGCAGGTTTTAAAGTGGTCGTTGGGCACGGTCACGGTCCATCTACAATGGTGTTTTCCGACAGAAAGCAAATCTTTAAAGATAAGTTTGGACTGGATACATATACCCTCTGGGAGCTTGGTTATACAGGGCCGGATGGAATACAGACCGATCATGCTGCTGCAAATGAAACCTCACTCGTTATGGCTCTCAGACCGGAGCTTGTCGATATGGAGAAGCTGTCAGGAGAAAGTGTACCTGTAGGTGTTTGGGGGGAGGATCCCCGAAAAGCGGCATCAGCTGCCCGTGGCAATGAAATAATTGAGAAAAATGTCAGAATAGCCTGCCAAAAGCTCCTGGCGATTGTATCTGATATTCCCAAACCCAAGCGAAGTATAAATTATCAGCATGTAAAAAATTTATTGAAATAATAGCGTGGGGGTTTAAGGCATTATCAGGTTGAACAATTTTAAATTTTATAATTGTATAGCAGTATTTATGAACTTGAGGATAATTTGTTTAACGGCATATAACAGGCAGACACCTGCATTATAAAAGGGTAGCTGCCTGTTTTTTGTTTGTATCATATCGTGGTGAACTAAGAAAAATGTACATATAAAAAACCTAAAAAGTTACTATGAATCAGAAGATAATACCATAGTTTTGCAAAAATCCGTATGTTATATTGAATACACAAGGGTTGTAATGGTTAGTAGTACAAACAAGGTGTATGTAAAAGTGTGGGGGATGATGAAATGGGACACAAGTCAAAACCCTTTTTTCGTATAATAAGAGAAAATAAAGTGCTATTGTTGATGTTATTACCGGCGGTTGTATATATAATTGTTTTTGCCTATATTCCCATGGGAGGACTTGTTTTAGCCTTTAAAAACTATCGGTATGCTGATGGTATATGGGGCAGTCCTTGGGTAGGATTAACCAATTTTAGGTTTTTATTGATATCCGGCAAACTCTGGCCAATCACACGCAATACTATATTGTATAATCTGGCTTTTATTATTGTAGGAATGATATTTCAAATCGGTTTCGCCATCATATTAAGTGAAATAAGTGGTAAGTATTTTAAGAAAATCACTCAATCGTCCATGTTTTTGCCTCATTTTATAAGCTGGGTAGTTGTAGCTGCGATTATGTACAACATATTCAACCAAAGAGGTGTGGTGAATAATATATTAACAAGTTTAGGTTACGATAGGATCAATATATATAATGAACCAGGTGTATGGCCTTACCTCCTCGTAGCCGTGAAAACATGGAAGGGAGTTGGATATGGTTCGGTTGTATATCTGGCTGCTATAACTGCGATAGATCAACAGTTATATGAGGCAGCTGACATCGACGGAGCTAATATTTGGCAGAAAATAGTTCATATAACCATACCTTCTTTGATACCAACGATTATGATCATGTTGCTTTTAGCCTTGGGTGGTATATTCCGCGGAGATTTTGGTCTTTTTTATCAACTAATTAGGAATAATGCAAAGCTATTACCATATACTGATATTATTGACACATTTGTATTCAGATCATTGATGTCAACTTCTGATATAGGCATGTCTGCTGCAGCAGGCTTTTATCAATCCATAGTATGTTTTTTCACTATTACAATAGCTAATTATCTTGTCAAAAGGGTAGAACCGGATTATGCACTGTATTAGATCGAGATTCCGTATTTAAATGAGAGAAGGTGAATCTTAATGGCTAGAAAAAGTCGTGTATTCTCAACTGACTTAATAATATTTAACATTATTGGGTATGTATTACTTTTTATATTAGCATTAATTTGTATATTGCCTTTTTACCTGATCATTGTTGGTTCATTTACTGCCGAGCAAGAGATTATTCGGTATGGGTTTAGTTTATTTCCAAGCAAATATTCAATAGAAGGGTATAAGTTATGCCTCAAGAATCCTGCTAGTATTCTTCGGGCATATGGTAATACTACATTTGTAACTGTAGTTGGTACAACGATTGCATTGTTTATTACTACTATGACAGGTTATGTATTACAACGCAGGGATTTTCCGTGGCGTAATCATTTTTCTTTCTTCTTTTTCTTTACTACTTTGTTTAATGGTGGACTCGTTCCTTGGTATTTGCTATGTGTTCGTTATTTAGGTTTTAAAAACAATATGATGGCATTAATACTTCCTATGATATTTTCAGTTTGGAATATGATAATATCAAAAACTTTCATGCGAAGTATCCCCGATGCCATAAC
>ERZ773359.2664-NODE-2664-length-22067-cov-6.046293_pt1 | contig 22067 bp, 22 predicted proteins | sample MGYA00374955_ERZ773359 | MGnify/ENA primary metagenome ERZ773359 (study PRJEB29098, sample SAMN04486028) | biogas fermenter metagenome | study: EMG produced TPA metagenomics assembly of the Biogas fermentation microbial communities from Germany - Plant 4 DNA1...
ATTTATTTGTAAAGTTAAAAAATTAAATTTCTTTACCGACTATAGGACTTGACATAATTATATAGGTTTCCGTATGTCCATAAAACTGAATTTTCCCCACTAATTCTTCCAAGTGGGTCATTTCTCTTAAATAAGCTTTCATAATCATACTGTGAGGTCCCGTAACGTGATGACACTCCACTATTTCTTCGGATTTTTTCGCAAATTCTAAAAAACTGTCCTGTTTTTCAGGTTTTATTGATGCATTTATTAGAACGCAAATAGGTTTACCAACCTTTTCATTGTTTATTATAGCTCTATAACCTTCTATTATGCCCATATCCTCTAATCTTTTTACTCTTTCTGCTACAGCTGGAGGACTTAAGGATACTTTCTTTCCCAAATCCTTCATGGAGATTCTTCCTTCATGCTGTAATATACTTATAATTTTTGCATCTGTCTGGTCCATTTTACACCACCTAAATTAATTAAATATTTGTTTGAAATAACTATTTTATTAAAGGCAATATGCCGAAATTGGTTATTTATAATATGTACAATATTCATTTTACATGATATTATGAAAGCACAAACATAAATATAATAATATGTAAATTATTTTTATAATCAAACTATTTTAATTTCAAATAATTTATGGTATTATATAAGGCATTGCTTCTCTTATTGTCCTTATGTACTAATAGCAATTTGTATTATATCATAGGAACACAATTTTCATCAAGATAAAGAATATTGGAATAATAAAAACTAAGAATATAAACTACATACTTTCTTCAAATCTCTTAATTATCTTAAGAGAAAAATAAGTTTTACATAAAAATATTAATTAAAGGAGGAATTATGTCAAGATTAAGGATAACGGAAACATCTTTAAGAGACGGCCATCAGTCATTAATTGCAACAAGGATGAAGACGGAAGAAATTCTTCCCATTCTCTCAGAAATGGATAATGTCGGTTATTATTCCATGGAAGTATGGGGAGGAGCAACCTTTGATACTTGTCTCAGATATTTAAATGAAGATCCCTGGGAAAGACTTAGAAAAATAAGGGACGTTGTCAAAAACACAAAGTTGCAGATGCTTTCAAGAGGTCAAAATATATTAGGATATAAGAATTACCCTGACGATATAGTGGAGAGATTCTTGAAAAACGCAATTTATGAAGGGATCGATATTGTAAGAGTCTTTGATGCTCTTAATGATATAAGGAATTTGGAAAAATCCATAAAAGTTATAAACGGAGAAGGTGCTCATTGTCAATGTGCCATATCCTATACCATAAGTCCTGTTCATACGAAAGAATATTATATAAATTTAGTTAAAGATTTGGAAAATGCCGGAGCAGACTCAATTTGCATCAAGGATATGTCTGGAATACTACTGCCTTACGAAGCCTACGACCTGGTAAAGTCCATCAAGGAAGTTACGAAACTTCCCTTGGAACTTCACACTCATTGCACCAGTGGGGTAGCCGAAATGACAATGTTAAAGGCAATAGAAGCAGGAATTGATATTGTAGATACAGCCATATCCCCCCTGTCATCAGGAACTTCCCAACCTGCTACCGAGTCACTGGCACTGACTCTTAAGGATCATGCAAGAGATCCTAAGCTGAATATAAAAAGTTTAAACAGTATTGCTGAGTATTTTAAATCAATAATGAAAAAATACGAAGATAACGAAACTTTCAATATTAAAGTCCTTATGACGGAACCAAAGACACTTCTGTATCAAATTCCCGGAGGTATGCTTTCTAATTTATTATCTCAAATGAAATCTCTCAATGCTTCTGATAAATTTGAAGAAGTTTTGGCGGAAGTTCCAAAAGTAAGGAAAGATTTAGGCTATCCTCCCCTTGTTACACCTATGAGCCAAATGATTGGGGCTCAGGCTGTATTTAATGTAATTTCCGGTGAAAGATACAAAATAATACCTACTGAAATAAAGAACTATGTAAGGGGCATGTACGGTAAACCTGCCTCTCCAATAAGCGATGAAATAAAGAAACTAATAATAGGAGATGAAGAGGTAATAACAGTGCGTCCTGCTGATCTTTTAAGGGACGGATATGAACTATACAGGGAAGAAATAGGGCATTTAGCCCAATCAGAACAGGATGTATTATCTTATGCTCTTTTCCCTCAAGTTGCAAAAGAATTTTTGGAAAAAAGACATGAAAGAGCCGCAATACATTAAAGGAGACTTAGGTCTCCTTTATTCTGCTGCTTTGAAATTGTATACTGGCTTAATAATTTTTAAAACTTCTGCCGTTTCCCCTATATTGCTGATTATTTCTTCCATCGGCTTGTAGGCCATAGGAGCTTCATCCAAGGTGGATAAATTGACAGAGGTGGTATAAATACCCTCCATGGAATCCCTATAATCCTCAATGGATATAGATTTCTTTGCCTGCTTTCTGCTCATTATTCTTCCTGCTCCATGAGGTGCTGAATAATTCCAGTCTTCATTACCTTTTCCTATACATATAAGACTTCCGTCCCGCATATTTATTGGTATTATTATTTTTTCTCCCTTATAGGCGGATATACTTCCCTTTCTTATTATATTGTCCTTGAAATTTATATAGTTATGGACAGTTTCGAAACTATTGTAATCTTCAATACTTGTGCCAAATATTTCACCCAAAATTATATTTGCCATTACCCTTCTGTTTAAACTAGCATATTCCTGACATATTTTCATATCGTGTAAGTATCTGTCCTTCCACTGCCCTTCAAGAAAGCAAAGGGAAGAAGGATAGGATTTACCCTTTTGCAGTTCAACAGCTACCTTCTGGTAATACAGTGCAACCTGTTTTCCTAAATTTCTGCTTCCTGAATGTATAACCAGGTAATAGTTTCCTTCGCTGTCCTGATTAACCTCGATGAAATGGTTGCCGCCCCCTAAGGTTCCTATGCTTCTTTTAATTCTGTCAATATTTTTTAGTTTTCCATAGCAATGTAAATTTTCAAGTTTTTCAAAATTGTAAACTTTCTTCTTATGTATCTCCCTTCCTGCAGGAATATATTTATTAATTACTTTATCAAGCTTTCCAAGGTCTACATATGTTTTTTTAAGTTCTACTACCTGAATTCCACAACCTATGTCCACTCCCACAATGTTAGGAACAACCTTATCTCCTAAGTTTGCGGTAAACCCAATTACACAGCCTACACCTGCATGAGTATCCGGCATAATACGGATTTTTTTACCCTCTGAATAGTCCTGATTACAAAAATTAATTATTTGAGCCTTCGTCTCCTCATCAATATTATATGCAAACACCTTTGCCCTACTATACTTTCCCGTCAATTCAATCATATAATCCCCCCTACTGTACCTGAGTCATAGATTTTTCAGTTGGTTTTGCATCAATACTCCAACTACTTGAGCAAATCTGTCAGGATTATGAATGCGGGCAAAACTATGTCCGTATATTTTCTTGGCTGTAGTGATATCTTCATCTTCTCCAGTAAAAACACAAAGAATCGAATTTCCTTTTTGAATTCCTTTTTTTACTTCCTTGGCTGTATCTATAATTCCAATAGCACCAGCATACTTAGTTTGTTCCTGCTTTATACCTGTATCTGGAGTGCACTGGGCATCGTTGGGCTTGCAGTCTGAAAGGATAACAAGAATTTTATTGTCGTAGTCAGTGTCTTCCATCAGGTGCAAGGAAGTTCGTATAGCTAATCCATCCCGATTACAACCAGTAGTTTTATAATTGAAAATTTCCATATTTTTATCCACTTCTTCGTAATCCCTGTAAAGAGTAATTACCGTGAAGTTTCTTAAACTACTGAAAGAATATACTCTTACCGGTATTCCGCACCGGGTGAAACTTTCTGCAATAATATATCCCTGGGCTGCAATTATTTCCTGCCTTTCCTGCTGGGAAGCTGATGCATCTAAGAGAATATCCACTGAAATATTTCCTTTATCGTTATTAAATAATCTGTTGAAAATTTCGTTATCATTTATATAAACATTTCTCCAAACAGTCTCTATATTTAATCTCCCAAAATTGGATTTTACCCAATAGGGTTCAAAATAAGCTAACATAGTGTTTCTGATTCTATTTGTAAGCTTTAAAATACTGTTTTGATAACTTATATAGTTTTCCTTAAAGTGATTTAAATTTCTTTCCCGTTGTTTAAGGGATGCATTATTATAGTATACTGCATTTACATCATTTTCAAATTCCTTGTCAAATTCACCTCGGGTAAAATGCAGATAACAGTTTTTATGGTTATCTTTGCAGAGAATTCCTTCCAGAACAAGGGTTTTGTCTCGAGAAAAAATAGAAGAGCCATAATATTTACGTATATATAGTCTTTCAGAGTCACCTTTATTTAATAGAGAAACTTTCTTAAGGTGTTTCTTGATTATTTCATTTTCCCTTTCTAAATAAACATCCCTGGCTGTCTCTGCAGAATCTAAGTAAAGAGTCTTCATAGCAGTCATTTCATCATCACTTAGTTTTTTTTCCCAGTATTCAACCTGTTTTTGATGATGTTTTTGACTTGTATCTTTACTTTCCTTAACTTCATTTCTTTCATATTGCCCATAATTAAAACGGAAATATTTCTTAAGAATTCCTTCCATTATGTTTATGATCTCTTCAGTATTTAAGGAAGAATCAAATTCTAAATCATTTAAAATATTAAGAAGATTGCCTGTAACTTCTGGATCAATTCCCAAAGCTCTTTTAAAGTGAGCCTTTCTTAATTCTTCCAATAAACTGTTTTCAAAGGCTTCAATTTCTCCTCTTAAAACTTTTTCACCGTAATTTCGCCGAAGATTGTACAATACAGGTCTTTCCTCTTTTCCCTTGTTAAATATACAGTTCTCCAAACCTAACCAAAATAGTTTTTCGTAAAATTCATGGTCCCTGTCTATTTTAAGATAATTGAAAAATTTTTCAAGCAGTGCATAGTCATAAAATCTATGAGCAGCTCCAATAATGTAGTTCCAATAAAGATCAACTTCACCATTTTCGTCAAAGACCTTAAATTCAGGGTCTAAGGAATAGTCATTGGAAGCATTCCAAATAATATTAAGCGCTCTTTTGTTTCCTTCCCTTATCCTATTCATATTAATCCTTGAAAATTTCGCTCCTCTCTAAATTGTCGGGTATTCTTAAACGTATAACGTCTTCCACAAGAGTACGCTCAAAATCATCAAAGGATTTATTTGTAATACCCATACTTAAAGCTTTATCACCAGTCAATCCTTTGTTCATCAGGTGAATGGAAGCCAAAAGCCCTCTTAGGTCAACAGATTTAGTTGAAATTTCAGAATTTTCACTCTTCAATTGCAAATCCTTAAAAAGCCCCGCAAACTGTTCCACATATTCTTCTTTTAAATTTGGAAATTCCTTTAACAGGAGTTTCTTTAAGTTTTCTGTAGTAATATTAGGCATATTGATTACCATAAACCTAGAAGTCAATGCTTCGTTTAATTCCCTGGTGCCTGCATAGCCGTAATTCATGGTTCCAATAAAGCGACTTGCTTCATCTATAGTAATTTTATCGTATCCTGGTACATCAATTATTCTTCTGTAGTCCAAAGTTGCATGAAGTACTGCCACGGCATCGTTTTTTGCCATATTAATTTCATCTAAAACTCCAAAACCGCCCCATTTGGCACACTGGTAGATAGGCCCTTCCCGGAACACCACCTGGCCATTTTCAAAGGTATCCGTCCCAATTAAAGAGGTGGAATCTGTATTTACATGAAATGAAATATCCCACTTAGGCCTGCCAAATACCGCCGCCAAATTTTCCGCAAGGACATTTTTTCCCGTAGCTTTCGAACCTACAAGGAGGAGATTTTCCCCGCAAAGTAAAGCTGTAATAGCTTGTTCCCACACTTCCTTGCCGTAGTAGTTATACTTAGGAACGGGTATTCTGTATTCATATATTGGTTCTAATTTGTAATAATTTCTAAAACTTATAATATCGCTAATAAGACTGTCCTTTATTCCTTCTCCTCTTAAAAAATCCAGCATTTTTCTCCTCCATATTAGTTAAATAATATATCCATTACCTGTCTTATGTTGTTTACCGGAATTATGTCAATATTTTTTATTTCTTTGGAAGCTTCAATATTTGCTTCTCCTATAAGTGCTCTTTCAAATCCCATTTTCTGTGCTTCCAAAAGTCTTTTTTCTATTGAATTAACGCCCCTTATTTCTCCCGTAAGACCTACTTCACCTATTAGTATTGTTTTAAAATCTACTGGAATTTCCTTAAAGCTTGAGGCAAGGGCACAAAGTATTGCCAAATCACACGCTGGCTCCTTTACTTGAAGTCCCCCTGTTACATTAATAAATGTATCCGTACTTTGAATTGACAAACCTGCTTTCTTTTCCAAGACTGCAATAAGCATTGCAGCTCTGTTTTTATCTATACCAGTAGTTACCCTGCTGGCAAATCCTGCTGGTGAATATGTGACTAATGCTTGTATTTCTATAAGTACTGGTCTTGTGCCTTCCATAGCTGCCGTAACTACTGTGCCGTAGGCGTCTACAGGCCTTCCTTTTAAAAACACTTCCGAAGGATTTTCAACTTCAATTAATCCTCTGTCCCGCATTTCAAAGATACCTATTTCATTAGTGGAGCCAAAACGATTTTTTACTCCCCGCAATATTCTGTAGGAAAAATGTCTCTCTCCTTCAAAATACAGCACCGTATCCACCATGTGCTCCAATACCTTAGGCCCTGCGATGGCTCCCGACTTAGTCACATGTCCAACTATGAAAGATGCCATATTTCTCACCTTGGTCATTCTCATTACCATGGATGTAACTTCCCTTACCTGGCTGACACTTCCTGGAGCAGAGGCAATATCAGGAGAATAAATCGTTTGTATGGAATCAAGTATGAGTAAGTCCGGTTCTTCCTTATCCACTAATTCCTGGATAATATCTATGTTGGTTTCTGCCAAGACGTATAGTTCTCCCTGACCTACTCCCAATCTGTCCGCCCTTATTTTTATCTGCTCAAGCGACTCCTCTCCGGAAACATAGAGAACTTTCAAGTTTTTGGATACATGGTCTGCAACTTGCAATAAAAGGGTTGATTTACCTATGCCTGGATCTCCTCCTACAAGTATAAGGGAACTTTTAATAATTCCTCCACCCAAAACTCTGTCCATTTCCTTGTTTCCTGTTGAAATTCTTTCTTTCCTGCTAGCGGTGATATTTTGTATTTTTTCAACTCTTCCCTTGCCGGTGCCTTTTTGGCTTCTCTTACTTACCTTCTCTTCAAATTCTTCTACAAAAGAGTTCCATTCACCGCAGGAAGGACATTTACCAAGCCATTTTACCGTTTCATAACCGCATTCCTGACAAACAAATTTAGATTTTATCTTAGCCATGACCTACCTCCATTTATTAACAACTATATAATAGGAGAAGATACGATGTCAATAAAAAGATGACCTACCCCATTTTTTCGACCGAAGGGAGAGAAAAATGGTTGGTAGGTCATTCGCAACGAAATCCCAATTTATGCGACCGTAGGGAGCAAATAAATTGGTGATTGAGACTGCGAGATGACCTTTATGATTAACCCGATTCCTCTAACTCCAATGAAAATTAAAGAGGCAGGATTTTCCTTTAATATTTGTTTAGTATAATTAAACTCAAGATAAAATTATAGAAAAATTTATTAAATTTATTGTTGACAGGGCTATATCCAGTGGGTATAATAATAGCTGTTTGAAAGTTTAGTAACTGTAAACTTTAAGTTTAATAATAAACGTGAGGAAAATATGACTATTGGAGAAAATTTGAAAAGAATAAGAGTGGCTAATTCTCTAACTCAACAAGAATTAGCAGATAGATGCGAATTGACGAAGGGCTATATTTCACAGTTGGAAAGAGACTTAACTTCTCCTTCCATAGCAACCCTTACAGACATACTTGAATGTTTAGGCACAGATTTAGCCAGCTTTTTTAATGATGCTGTAGATACTAAGGTTGTGTTTAAGCAGGAAGATGTATTTGTAAAAGAATCAGAGGACAATTATATAATAAACTGGATAGTTCCCAATGCTCAAAAGTACAAAATGGAACCTATTATGATAGAGCTGGGAAGCCATAGTAAAACCAAAGTAGATGAACCCCATGATGGTGAAGAATTCGGATACGTGCTAAGCGGTTCCATCCGTCTTTACTATGGAAATCAAGTTTATAAAGTTAAAAAAGGAGAGTCTTTTTATATAAAGGCAAATAAAACCCACTATATTGAAAATACAGGAAAAAGCACAGCAAGAGTACTGTGGGTAAGTACTCCCCCAAATTTTTAAACAGGAGAAGGATATGGACAACGCAATTATACAATTAAATAATATAACAAAAAAATTTGACGGTGAAATAGTTCTTGACGACATTACTTTATCCGTTAAGGAAAATGAATTTGTTACCTTGCTGGGACCCAGCGGATGCGGCAAAACCACAACATTAAGGATTATTGGTGGATTCGAAAGCCCTGATGAAGGTGAAGTATATTTTGACGGTAAATTAATTAATGACGTGCCACCTTTTAAGAGACAGCTTAATACTGTTTTTCAAAAATATGCTCTCTTCCCTCATTTAAATGTGTTTGAAAATATTGCCTTCGGCCTTCGAATTAAGAAAATGGACGAACACACCATTACCAAAAAAGTTGAAAAAATGCTGGAACTTTTTAATCTAAAGAATTACGGCAAGAGAAGAATAAACCAGCTAAGCGGCGGACAGCAGCAGCGTATTGCCATTGCAAGAGCCTTAGTTAATGAACCGAAAGTTCTGTTATTGGATGAACCTTTAGGGGCTTTGGATTTGAAATTAAGAAAGGAAATGCAACATGAGTTAAAAGAAATGCAGCAGCAGTTGGGCATTACTTTTATCTATGTAACTCATGACCAAGAAGAAGCCCTTACTATGTCTGATACCATTGTTGTAATGAACGATGGTATAATTCAGCAAATGGGAACTCCCATTGATATTTACAATGAGCCAGAAAATGCTTTTGTGGCAGATTTTATAGGAGAAAGTAATATTTTAGACGGAATAATGCACGATGATTACTTAGTGGAATTCTTAGGCAAGAAATTTAAATGTGTTGATTATGGTTTTGGAAGAGGCGAAGAAGTTGATGTGGTTATTCGACCAGAAGATTTGGACCTTACTCCTCCGGGAGAAGGAAAATTGATAGGTGTGGTAAAATCGGTTATTTTTAAAGGGGTTCATTATGAAATGGACATTGAAGCTAATGGTTTTGAATTTTTGGTCCATTCAACAGATATGGCTCCTGTAGGTGCCACTGTAGGTTTAACTTTTACTCCTGACGATATTCATATTATGGAAAAGGGGGAGTAGCTATGAAAGACCGTACCAAGTATTTTGCTTACCCTTATGTACTATGGATGATAATTTTTATTGCATTGCCGTCATTTTTAGTGCTTTTATACAGTATTACCACCAAGGAATCCAACGGCCTTACAACTATTCAGTTTACATTGGAGAATTACAAGAAATTCTTTGATCCCCTATATCTGAATATTTTGTGGGATTCAATATATTTAGCGGCAATTTCAACGGTAATATGTTTGTTGATAGGTTATCCTGCGGCATTTATAATTTCTAATACCAATTTATCTAAGAGGAATACCCTGCTGTTTCTCTGTATAATGCCTATGTGGATGAATATGCTTTTAAGAACCTATGCCTGGATGACCATATTGGGAAATAACGGAATACTTAATAACTTGTTCAGTTTAATAGGTCTTCCTAAATTAAATATGCTTTATACGAAGGGGGCTACCATAATGGGTATGGTTTACAACTTCCTACCCTTTATGATACTCCCTATTTATACTGCCTTAAGCAAAATGGATAAAGCCCTTTTAGAAGCTGCCGACGACTTAGGTGCAGATAAAAAAACAGTTTTTATTAAGGTTATACTTCCTCTAAGCATGCCCGGTGTAATTTCAGGCATTATAATGGTTTTCATGCCTGCCGTAAGCACTTTTATCATTCCTCAGCTCTTGGGAGGAAATAAAAATATGATGATAGGAAACTTAGTGGAAAAACTGTTCATTTTAAATGGAGATTGGAATTTCGGCTCTGCAATTTCTATAGTAATGATGGTAATAATATTAATTTCTATGTCAATAATGAATAAATTTGATGTGGATAAGGAAGGAGGGGCAAGATTATGGTGAAAAAATATTTATCTAAAATATATATGGGTATAATATTTATATTCCTATATGCCCCTATTGTTGTTTTAGCTGTTTTCTCTTTTAATGAATCTAAATCCAGAGGTCACTGGACAGGATTTACACTGAAATGGTACGTGGATCTTTTTCATGACCGGGATATAAGATTAGCCTTTTATTACACTATATCTATTGCTATAATTTCTGCAATTATATCTACAATTATAGGTACAATTGCGGCAATAGGAATAAACAGCATGAAAGGAAAAGCTAAATCCTTAATACTAAATGTAAATTATCTTCCTGTTGTTAATCCTGATATTGTTACAGGAATTTCACTGATGATTTTATATATAGCATTTAATATGGATTTCGGATTTAATACTATGCTCATATCCCATATAGTGTTTAACATTCCCTATGTAATATTGTGCATACTTCCGAAATTAAAGCAGTTGGATGTTCACATGACAGAAGCTGCCATGGATTTAGGTGCAACCCCCATGTATGCACTTAGAAAAGTCATAATACCGGAAATAAAACCAGGTATTGTAACGGGATTTTTAATGGCCTTTACCCTATCCATTGATGATTTTATAATTAGTTATTTTACCAAGGGAGAAGGGGTAACGAATTTATCCATAGTAATTTATTCTATGGCAAGAAGGGGTGTTCGCCCGACCATAAATGCTTTATCCACAATAATGCTCAGTGTAGTGTTAATTCTTATGATATTAATTAATAAAAGAACTAACGGAATGGAAAAAGCCAAAAAATTAAAAGAAAAGAGGTAAGATGGTGAAAAAAATATTTTTAATTGTAATGGTTTTATTAATGCTTTTTACAGTAGCAGGATGTGGTTCTACAGAAAAAGAAGTATTGAGCATATTAAACTATGATATTTATATTGACAGAGACCTTTTGAAAGAGTTTGAAAAAGAAAACAATGTAAAAATTAAGTATGACACTTATTCTACTCCTGAGGAAATGTATATAAAGGCAAAAGCCGGTGCAACAAGTTATGATTTGATTATTTCCAGCGAATATATGATTGAGCGAATGATTAACGAAGGAATGGTGAACAAATTAAATTTTGACAACATACCTAATTATAAGTATATAGACGAAGATTTCAAAAACCATCCCTACGATCCTAATAATGAATACTCCGTACCTTATTTCTGGGGAACCTTAGGAATACTGTATAACAAAAATACTGTAGATGCATCATCAGAAAGCTGGGCAATGCTTTGGGACGAAAATCATTCTCAAAGAATTATTATGATGGATTCACAGAGAGATTCCTTTGCAGCAGCTCTTAAGCTGTTAGGTTATTCCTTGAACACGGTAAATGAAAAAGAATTAGATGAAGCAAAAGAATTATTGCTTCAGCAAAAGCCCTTGGTTATGGCTTACATTACCGACGGTGCCCCTGATATTATGGTAAACGAGGAAGCAGATATGGCCTTGGTATGGTCTGGAGAAGCAGTATCCGCAATGGCTGAAAATGAGAACTTAGGTTTCGTTATTCCCAAGGAAGGCAGTAACATTTGGATTGATGCAATGTTTATTCCTTCCACATCAAAAAATCAGCCCTTAGCTGAAAAATTCATTAACTTCCTCTGCTCCACAGAAGCAACATTAAGAAATATTAATGAAGTATGGTATTCAACAGTTCATACAGAAGCTATGAAACAAGTGGATGAAGAATTGTTAAACAATCCTGCTTTTAATATTCCTGATGAAGATATTGAAAAAATGGAAATGTTCAGAGATCCAAAAGAATTTATAGATTTGTATACAGAGAGATGGACTGAAATAGCTGCACAGTAATATAAGGGGGACCTCCTTCCTTTAAGATAAGAACGAGGGTCCCCTTTTATTTATTGCTCATTATTTGCTTGAGCTTCTTTAATTCTTATTAAATGTTTTGTAGCAGAAATTGTTATTATTATTAAGGATGCCAAAATTAAGAATGACATATGTATTCCTCCTTTATGATATTATAATATGTAAAGCTTGTGGTTTTCTTAAATCCTGAACAGTAGCGAAGGATCTCAAAGGAGATCTTTCACTGCTCAGGTAGCCTAGGACAGAACTTCGCAATACTTGCAGCCATTACAAGTTTCAACCTTACCTTCAAATATTCTTCTTATAATATCTGCCGTATTGTAGGCTTCTTTATTTTTCTTATCTATTTTAGAATCATGAAGAATTATCTTTTTAGGTGACACACTTAACAAAATATTTATTACAGTTTCATCGTAGGTGGACTTATCCATCAGTTCCGCAGAAAATTCCACATTGTTCAAATACTTAAGCTTTTGCATATTTTTATCATAAACCTGAACCTTATTGTTATTAAACATTACATTCACAATATCATAATGATTTTCTTCCGACTCAGCTATTAATTTTATTATACTAATAAAATCCATGTATTCCTTTTTCATTAAATATGAGTCTATACACCGTTCCACCACCTGGGCTACATAAAGTTTTATAAATTTAAGTCTGAAGTTAATAAAACCGTTTAAATTTATTGTGTTAGATTGTTCTAAGACTTCTTTAAACTTATTTTTAAAAATTAATTGAATTTTTATATCATTTTCTATTTCTTCCTCTATGTCAGATATTATTCCTTTTACTTCTTCTTCATCGAAGTAGAAATAATTTTCCTTCAGACAGTTTATTCCCTCAGACTTTGTATATTCCACCAGTAACTTGGAAATTTTGCCTATTATTTTTTCAATGTACTCTCTTTTTTTTAGTTTGTTGTCCGTAAAATATCTTATTCTTATATTCCCTTCATCCGTAGACGATAATTCTATGTTAATTTTACTTTCATCTATATTGGTTAGTATTCTTATATTATTATAAATTGCACTATTTGCATTTTCATTAAACTCTAATGATAAAAGCTCCACTTAGTCACTCCTCTCGGTCAGGGAGGTTATATTATTGGGATCAGCGTTCCTAAATCTGTTATTTGCCCACTTGAAGCTTCCTTATAAATATATCCTGATGACTGTATAAATTTCTTTAATGATAGAGAAATATTTTTATCAAAAATTTTACCTGTTGATAAAAATATTTTTTCATTAATTAAACCTGTGCAGCCTCCAATAAATCCATAATTATAGCCCTTTAAATATACGACCTCCGGATTTATATACATACAGTCTATATTATGAGTTTTCAATTTTTCATGTATCAAGAAATCTGATGTCAAAGCCCTATTTTCACTGATTGGGGTTAAGGAGCACTTTGTATAGCCTTGATTTACATGAATGAATTCGATGCCCGCTTCTTCCAAATAATATTTTAAAACCTGGTCTGTATGCTGAATATTATGCACAGCATATCTCCCTATTCTTGCTACATTATATGCTATATCCTCAGGATAGTTTCTGCTTAGAGTTTTTCCACCTTTAATAACTTTTATTCCTTTGCCAGCAAATACATTTCTGTAATAATCATATACATTTGGAGCAACTATAAGGGTTTCATAATCAACAGGATGGATAACCATGTCGGGATGACCATCTACAGGCTCTTGTAAATCAGTGCATTTAATAGTTTTTATAGGCTGTATTTTTAATTTTTTCAAACAATTTAAAATTTCCTCGCTGGCTCTATAATCAATAATAACAAAACGAGGTGATTTATATGGAATATATGGATTCATATTATTATCTCCAAATAATATAACTTAATTAAATAACTAAATTTCAACTATTTCTTTTATTTGAAATTATAACAAATTTACTATTAGTATTCTACAAAAAAGATTCTTCCTGGTCTCTCTGCCAGCGAAGAATCTCATTTTTATTAGCCACCTGCCAAGAGGTGTATAATCTCTACATTATCTCCCTTATTAACTACCGTTGTTGCGTAGTCTTCCTTTTCTATAAGTTTTCCATTAACTTTTACGATTATTTTTGGGAAAGTGAATCTTTTTATCTCCATTATCTTCTCTATAGTCAATCCTTCTTCCCAGGGAAAATCTCTGTTATTAAGCTTAATTATTTGTACCACCTCCAAATGCAGTAGTTGTTATTGCAAATCTTTTACAACTTCTATAAGCTCTGGTAAATCCATGCCTAATTCTTTTAAATATTCAATAGTTGGAACTCCATTTGAATTCCATCCTCTTCTCTTATATACTGCATCCATTAGTTTTTCATATTGGTCTTCTCTGTATTCTCTTAAAACTTTTATTTTTTCTTCAGTGGTTTTTCCTTCCGGGTTGTAACCTATTTCCTTTAATTGATTGTCGTATCTTTCCTGTCTTGATTCATATTCTTCCTTGGTTACTGGACCCATGGAACGGTAGGGGGCTTTGTCGTTCTTTCTTAAGCCTTTACCCATCCTTATATTGAATATTTTCTGGAAGTTGTACACTCTTTCTGATTCTCTTATCATATCTTCGGTACTTAATCTTTTACCTGTTACCCCATATACTACATCCAAGTAATTTTGAACGTGTTCGGGAACTTTGGCAGGTTCATCAGTATATTTATTGTCAGCAGGAACTATATCATTCCAAGGAAGTTTACAGAATCCATAAAGTCCAAACCAGGTTCTGAACATGGGGAAATAGTGTAAAGCTTCCGCCTTGTCTTCAAAAGTTGGCAGTTGATTATTTACCATATCCATAAATATTAGCCATGCTTCATCGTGTTGGGGTCCTTTATTGGTAAATCCGTATCCCCCCTGCTGAGCCAAAGATTCCTTAGATACATATTCGGAGTATTCCAATCCCTTTTGCTCCATTCCTATATCGAACAAGAAATCTGGGTCGGCACCGTATTTCTCCACAAATAATTTTTTCATCCTGTGAACACCTTGCCCTACCACTGTGCCAAAACCTTCGCCCCTTGACATTTGGTGAAGAAGTTCTACCGCTGTTTCAAAGTTGCCAAATTTTAACTCCAATCCTCCCGTAACTTCCTTGTTAATAATACCTCTTTCATAGCATTCCATTGCAAAAGCAGTGGCCGTACCAAAGGAAATAGTATCTATACCATAAGTATCACAGTAAAAATTTAATTCCAATATTGCTTCCGGATCAAAAATACCGCAATTAGAACCTAAGCCGGCAGCATTTTCATATTCAGGACCGTCTACAGTAACTCTTTGTCCTTTGTAAGGACCTGTTTTTAACTTGAAACAATCTGCAGCCTTGGCACAGGACATGGAACATCCGTACCAACATCCGTCCTGAACTCCCTGAGTAATATATTTTTCAATAAATACAGTGGATTTTATTTTTTCTGTGTCTGGATGGCTTCCATATTGGAAATTCATTACAGGCAATAAATCATATTCATCCATTACTTCAATAATATTTGCCGTTCCTATTTTACGCATATTATTCTGTAAATGATCCAAGTCGTGAATTTCTCTATGGTACTTAATACCTGTTTTATTTATTACAGCCTGGTCGTAGGCATTGTTTAAATCACCTTTTACATTGCTAAATTTCACTACCAAGGCCTTAATTTTTTTGTTTCGGAATACTGTTCCTATTCCTCCTCTTCCAGCTTGTTTAAGCCTTGTTACTTTTCTCCTGGGATCGTAAAAGGAGAAATTTAAAAGACCCATACGAGTATGTTCAGCACCTGATCCTGCCGTTACAACGGAAACATTCCTTTTATCATCTTCATTATCAGCATACATTTCTGTAAGCTGCTCTCCCAAAATATGGCCATCCACAGCTTCATAAGGGGCTTCTTCAATAGTTACCAGGCCCTTATTTCCATCTATGACTACAATTACGTCTTTTTCAGCTTTTCCCTGTATTTCAAGGGCATCCCAACCTGAAAATTTAAGTAGTGGTCCGAAATATCCACCCACATTTGAATCAATAGGAATGTCCGTTAAAGGTGAAAGGCTGCAAACTAATGATTTTCCTGCTCCTGCGTATTGTGTTATACCACAGGCAGGACCTCCTGCAATAACTATTTCATTTTCCGGATCATCCCACTTTGTGGAAGGAGTTGTAGCATTCCACAGATACCATAAACCGAAACCTTTTCCACCTACAAATTTCTCCTTCATCATTGGAGTTACAGCTTTTGATGCAATTGTATTATCTGAAATATTTACATATAAAGTTCTATTAGTATAGCCTCTTTCTATGGTTCCAAGCTCATACTTGTATTCTGCCAACAGCTTATGGCCTTCTTTAATTCTTTTAATATCCATTATAACCTCCTACCTATTAAATACTTGGTCCAAATTCATTTCCTTAGCTTCATCATCGCTTCTTTCGGAATATAAATTGCTCCCGTAGGGCATTCCTTTGCACATAAACCGCAGGCTATACATTTAAAGGGTTCTATATAATCATCATGTTGTCTCATGGATAATTGCGGACAGAATCCTACACACATGAAACAGCCTACACAAATTTTTTTGTTAATACGCACTATCCCTTGCTTGTCCCTTTTAATAGCTATAACAGGACATATGTCTATACATTCTCCGCACTGATTACAAACATTAATTTCTGGCTTACCATCTTTTTTTACCACAATGCATGACTTCTCATAATTGTCTTCTTTATAATATGTCTTCGAACATATACTTTCACAGGTTCCACACTGAATACACTTACTGTCGTCTTTAGCCAAATACTTCATATGTACCTCCCACTCTATGGTATACTCTTATATATTATAGTAACAATTTTAATTATTTTCAACTTCTTATAGTTATATAAATTCATTATTAATTTCTAATAGTAAAAAACTTAAGCACCTCCTAAGGAAGTGTTTAAGTTTTCTATTCTTCAATATACTTCAGAATGTTTTTCAGTTTATCTCCTTCAAAAATATATTTTTTATTGCAGAAGTGACACACGGTTTCTATTTTTCCGTCTTCTTCAATTATTTCTTTAAGCTCCTGCTTGCCTAAAGAAATTAATCCTCCCTCCATCCTTTCCTCTGAACAGTCACAATTAAAAGCCACAGGTATTTTATCTAAAATTTCTATTTCAAATTCTGAAAATATTTCCTTGGCTATTTCTTCTACATCCTTATCGTTATCAAAATAATCTGATACTGATTTTAAATTGTTAAGAGTATTTTCTAATTTTTCAAGATCCTCTTCTTCAATAAAAGGAAGGGTCTGTACTATAAAACCACCGGCTGATTTAATACTGTAATCCCTGTCTACCAAGACTCCAAGGGCTACAGCAGTATTTTGCTGCTCCGAAAGATAGTAGTAATAGGCTAAATCTTCCCCTATTTCTCCTGTAACCAAGTCAGTGCTTCCCACATAGGGCTCTCTCAGACCTATATCCATAATAACTGTCACCTTACCATTAGTACCTACGGCTGCCCCTACGTTTAACTTGCCCTTCTCCGTTAATGGCAAATCTACACTAGGATTGCTTACATAACCTTTAACATTTCCAGAATTATCTGAAACCACTAAAATTGTGCCTAAAGGTCCCCCACCGTTTATATTGATTGTTAACCTGTCTTTTTCGTTTTTCATCATATATCCCATCATAAGTCCTGCCGTAAGGGTTCTTCCTAAGGCAGCAGAAGCAGTAGGCGTCGTATTATGGTAGAGTCTTGCCTCATCCACTGTATTGGTGGATTTAACCATAAACAGCCTAAAACTCTGTTTTTTATCTATTGCTCTTATCATGTAATCCATTAGTAGTCCCTTCTTTCTTAAGATTTACTTGCAGAAAAAACAGCTCTTAAAGATGTATTGGAATACTTTCTGTCACTGTAGTCATCGAATATTTCAATATTTTCAAACCCAGTATTCTTCAAGATTTCCGTGATTTTTTCCACAGTATGTATATATTGAATTTGTTCTTCTGTTATTCTACGGTATTTGTTTAATGTATCCTTTATAAAGAAATTTATTTCCATATTTACAGTATTATTGTTAAGTTCATTTTCCCAAACGTAAAAAATATCTCCCTCATCATAAACATAGGTGTCAGAAAAATAATTTTCATATTTATACTTGGTACTCATATCAAAAATAAATATGGAATCCTTACTTAAGTGTTGGTACACCTTATTAAAAAAAGAATTTACTTCTTCGGTATTTAAATAATTAATTCCGTCGCAACAACAAATTGCACCTTCGAATCTATCATCTATTTGAAAATTAACCATGTCCAACTTTAAAAATCGTACCATGGGACTCCTTTTAAGTTTTTCGTAAGCCCTCATGAGCATGTCCTCAGATAAATCAAAGGCAGTTATTTTATAGTCTTTATCAGCTAAAATCTTGGTAATGCTGCCTGTTCCACAGGCAGCCTCCAAGATTTTTCTTCTATTTTTCAACTTACCAATAATAAAGTCTGTCCATTTTTCATAGTCTATATCCATAAGCAAATCATAGATTTGAGAGAATTCTTTATAACTGCTTCCCATTAGTATTCTTCCTTTTCTTTTTCTTGGCTGTCATTAATCCTCCTATCCTGCCTGTTTCTTTTGCAGTCAGTCCTCCCCAGCCAAGTTTTTCTACTTTGTCCATTAGACCTAATTCTTTTGCAATTTCCATCTTCATAATATCATTAGGTGACAGTTCTTCTTTTTTCTTTTTAGCCATAATTTCCTCCTGTAAAGAATATTATGGTTAAATATATTTAAATTATTCCCCTTTGTTTTTTTTAATCCTAATCAACATCTTTATTTCCCTTAATTCCATAAGAATTTTGTTAAGAGTAAATTGGATGCTGATTAATATTATAAAAAACATTACTACAATTACTATTCTAATATCTATCATTATTTCTCCTACTGAAAAGACTTTAATTTTTCTAATAATATCATATGAAACCAATCATTTCAATAGAAAATCAAACTGTCATCTATTAGTTAATCTAACTAAATTAAAAAACAATCTTACTAAGTAAGATTGCCTGACAAGTGCGGATAACAGGATTTGAACCTGCACGAGTTGCCCCACACGGACCTGAACCGTGCGCGTCTGCCAATTCCGCCATATCCGCGATATCACGGAATTATGTTATCACAAAATAATAATTTTCGCAAGAATTTTGTATTTAAAATATATCTTGGCTTAAAAAAATATCCTTTAAAAGTAGTAAAATTCTTATTGAAAGTTATTATACTTTAGATTACATTGTCAAAGTATAAGCCAATACACTATATATTTAAAATTTTATAGATTTTATCCATATTTAGAGATTTTCTGAAAGTATCAGCTAAAATAGTGTATTGCCTTTCCTTATACATTTTTCTCTCTATTTTTTCTTTTTCACTGTAAGAAATCTTCTTATCAGCTTCAAACAAGCTATCTTCTTCATCAATATCTACATCTAAGTAGGGAACAACCCCCAAGACATCCACCTTTGTTATTTCTTCAAGCATCTTAAGTCCCGGTAGAAGCAGGTCCACCTCTCCTCTGAACTTATTAATTATAAATCCCTTCACCCTTTGTCTTTCATCCTCAGTAAAGAGAAGCATGGTCCCTGCTAAAGAAGCAAATACCCCTCCCCTGTCAATATCTCCAACAATTATTACAGGAGCATCCACAAGTTCAGCCAATCCCATGTTAACAATATCATTTTCTCTTAAATTTATTTCAACAGGACTTCCTGCACCTTCAATAACTATAATATCGTATTCTCGTGCTAATGAATTATATGCCTTCATAATATGAGGAATCATTTCATTTCTATAGTCCTTATAGTTAGTTCCCTTGATTTCTTTATAAACCTTACCGTTTAATATAATTTGGGCCCCATTCTCTGAAGGTTTCAACAAAATTGGATTCATTCTTATATCTGGTTCAATTCCCGCCGCTTCTGCCTGTATTGCCTGGGCAATACCCATTTCCAAGCCTTCGGGGGTTATATATGAATTTAAAGTCATATTCTGAGATTTGAAAGGAGCTACCTTGTAGCCGTCCTCCTTAATAATTCTGCAAAGGGCGGTGCTAGTTAAGCTCTTTCCAGCATTAGATGTAGTTCCCTGAACCATAATAACTTTAGCCATATCTTCACTCCTCGTATAATATGTTTAGAACTACTTTTTAAGTGTTCTAAACATTAATTTATTTTTAGCAAATGCAATAACTAATTGAACTAATTTATGGCTATCGATTCTGTTGATCTAACTTGTGTACTGCTAAAATTGAACCTAAGGTTTTCAGGCGCATATTAGAATCGTAAGGAGGCGTAGCCGACTGGAGATTCTAATATGCGCGCTGGCTTCGCCGATCATGGTTCATAAATAACGTCCAATTTATTTTGCAATTGCGTAAATTTATTTTGTTTCATTTTCAATTTTTAATTGAGATATTCTAATGCTATAATGTTGTAAAGAACATTAGCGAAGGATAATTCTTTCACTCCTTGCAAAGCCATTTGGCTATTGCTTAAGAAGCATGCTTCCTGACTTAGTTGCCACATTCTGCTTACTCAGATGCTGCATCTCTTTAATTAGACCAACAGCAAGGTTAGTTTTTAAAGATGAATGCTAATAATGCGAGGTTTCAGTCAGCTTCTAAGATTAGGATATCTCTTTTACTAATTGTTCTTCAATGTCCTATGAAAGGTGGTGATTTCATGAAAAACAATTTTCTATCGACTTTATTTGTTGGTATTGATGTTAGTTCTAAAACTAACGTTTTGTGTGCTCTTGACTTCCAAGGCAATAAGCTTCTTAATCTGAAAGCTCTGAATAATCACCCCGGTGCTGAATCTATTTTAGAAAGCATCTTGGATTGTTTAAATTCTAATAGTTTAAATTTTGTTGTTATTGCCTTGGAATCAACTTCTTTTTACAGTACTCATATTGCTAATTTCTTGTCTTCTAATGAAGTACTTTTAGCCTATTCACCTATGGTTTATTGTCTTAATCCAAAAACTATTGCTAATTACAGAAAGTCTTTTGTTGATATGGATAAAACTGATCCTCTTGATGCTTATATTATCGCCGACTTTGCCAGATGTGGAAGAATCAAATCCCAACCTTGGCGTGGTGCTCAGTTTCTTGCTTTACAAAGACTTACCAGGCATAGGCTTCATCTAGTTGAGGCAATTGCTAGGGAAAAAACATATATGGTATCTAATATTTATCTTAAATTTAGCCAGTTAGCTGTTTTAGAAAAAGCGGACAAGCCATTTTCCAATACTTACGGCGCAACCTCTGAAGCTGTTTTAACTGAATTTCTATCATTAGAAGATATTGCTTATTCTTCTATTGAAGATTTAGTTGATTTCATAAAAGATAAAGGTAAAAATCGCTTCAGTGACCCTATTGAAACAGCTAAACTTTTGCAAAAAGCTGCAAGGGATTCATATCGTCTAGATAAAGTCCTTTATGAACCTATAAATATTGCAATTGCCTCTTCATTTAATGTTATCAAAGCTTTACAAATTGAAATTAAAGAGATTGATAAAGCAATTGAAAAGAACATTAAAGGCATAAATACTACTGAATATCAGTCATTGATTTCTATTCCAGGCATTGGTTCTGTACTAGCTAGTGGCATTTTAGCTGAAATTGGTTCTATTACTTCCTTTTCTTCTAATGATGCATTGGCTAAATATGCCGGATTAACCTGGAGAATCAAGGAATCTGGTGATTATTCTGCTGATGATACTAATATGACTAAAACAGGTAACAAGTATCTTAGGTATTATTTAATTGAGGCTGCTAATAGTGTGAAAAACAATATACCTGAGTTTAATGTTTATTACCGCAAGAAATTTAATGAAGTACCCAAGCATCAACATAAACGAGCACTCGCATTAACATCTCGTAAATTAGTACGCCTGATTTTTGGATTGCTGACCAAGAATCAAATCTACTCCAGCAGTAAAGTTGGAGAGATACAATAAAATATTTTTC
>ERZ773359.2670-NODE-2670-length-22046-cov-9.928107_pt1 | contig 22046 bp, 19 predicted proteins | sample MGYA00374955_ERZ773359 | MGnify/ENA primary metagenome ERZ773359 (study PRJEB29098, sample SAMN04486028) | biogas fermenter metagenome | study: EMG produced TPA metagenomics assembly of the Biogas fermentation microbial communities from Germany - Plant 4 DNA1...
TTCACGAGCCCGGAGCAGGAATCGGCTCCTTTATTCGGAATTAATATTACTTAAGATCATTATAGGTCAGAGGCCCTAAATCAATAAAAGAGGCAACGGGAGAGCGAGCATATTGAAAACCGTTAAAACTCTAAAAGGCGTACTCCGGCCCCTGCCTATCCTGGCCCTGGCCGTGCTCCTGGCGGGTGCACTGTTCGTCCTGTTTCAACAGTCCCGCCCCTGGGCCGGGGAGCCCTCGCCGGTGGAACAAAAAGATCCCCAAGAGTGGGATGTCTACGACAAAATTTTAATGGGGGCTCGAAATGAAGTTAAAAACCGGACCCGCTATGACGCCTCCTACCAGGCCATCGCCTACCCCAACGGGGATGTGGATCCGGATCGGGGAGCATGCACGGACGTGGTTATCCGCGCCTTGCGCCATGCCGGCTACGACCTGCAGCAGCTAATCCACGAGGATATGAAGGAGAACTTCTCCCTCTACCCGCAGCTGTGGGGGCTAAACGCCCCCGATCCCAATATTGATCACCGCCGGACCCAAAACCAGATCTGCTTCCTGGAGCGCTTTGGACAGGCTCTCCCCATAGAAGTAACGGAGGAAACCCTGCCCGCCTGGAAACACGGCGACCTGGTATACTGGCGGTTCCCCAACGGGCAGCAGCACACCGGGGTAATCTCGGATCGCACCAACAGCCGCGGGATACCCCTGGTCATCCACAATAACGGCCTGGCCAGGGAGGAGGACTGCCTGCTCCGCTGGCCCATCATCGGTCATTACCGCTTTCCGCCGGAAAGTCCTTAAATTCTTACGGAAAAACCCAACAAAAAATCCTTAAAAGCGAGTTTCCGACTCTTCATTCTGGGAACGCAGCCGGGGCAGGGAGCGAATCACTTCCTCCAGGGCGCTGCGGTTTTTTACCCGGATGAAGGTGCCTTTCATACCCAGGGAGCGGGACTCGATAATGCCGGCACTTTCAAATTTGCGCAGGGCGTTGACAATAACGGAGCGGGTGATGCCCAGCTCGCCGGCCACCTTGCTGGCCACTACCACTCCCTCATCACCTTTGAAGTTGCGGAAAACTTCTTCCACGGCTTCAACTTCGGAGTAGGAGAGGCTTTCAAAAGCTACGGAAGCCATATCCTTGCTGCGCTGCTCCTCCTGCCGGCTCTCCTCCCGGGCCCTGGTCAACAGCATGCCCACCAGGGTTGAACCCATCTCCGCCAGAATCAGGTCGTCAAAAGAGAATTGCCCGGTGGCGCGGTGCAGCAGCATGGTGCCCAGCCGTTCCCCGCCTCCGAAAATCGGCACCGTGACCAGGCCCGGATGGCCGTGGGAGCAATCCGCAGGCTCCTCCTTCTTCAATTTGCACTTGATTTTGGTTCGTTCAATATTCAACCGGGATTCAGCAGCGGTGAGCAGGGGCCCGGCATAATGGGGAGGAAGCTGCTTCCTGCTTTCCACGTACTGCTGCAGCAAGGAGCAGCTTGCTTCCGAGGGGAAGAAACTTCCCGCCACCTGGTCGTCAGGGACGGCCACCAGGACAGCCGCACCGACGACCAAGCCCAAGGCCCGAACCGCTTCTCTGAAATCCGGGGCCGGGTCGCCTTTTTGCAGGATCTGATTGATCTGCCTTACTTTGTTCAGTAAAGAACGTTCTTGCATATGTGACGCCTCCCTATTGTTATTATATTTACAAAATATTGTATAAGTCAATAATATTTTGATAATTTGTCTATTAATTTTAACCCTATGCAAAGTTAAGCTGCTCCAGGTTGGAAGGGCGGCAGCCTGGCGCAAGGGAATAGTGCGAAAGCAAAGAAGAAGGTGACCACACCGTCGGAGAGGGGTATTGGCCGCAAATCAGTGAGGAAACGCTAATGGGAAGGAGACATTGCTTAAAAATAGGGGTGGTGGCGCTAAGGAGCAAAAGGAGGGAGGGGTCCCTCGGCGATGGGCGCTTTAGTTGCTGGCTGGATAGAAGCTGGGACAACCGTCTAGGGACGGCCAAAACGGCTTCATCCAGTTAAATACCTAGGGGCAGCCCAAAACGGCTTCAGTTAAATGACAAAGGGCGCCGGCAAGGAGCAGGCAGCAGGCAAAAGCAAAAAGCCGCCCGCCTTCGTTATTCTTCGCCTTTAACCTGCCGGCGGAAAAGGTGTTCCACCAGGCGGTAAACCTCCTTCAGGGGCAGCCCCGAAAGCCGGGCCGCCTTTAAACAGTCTTCGTATTCGGGGGCGAAATCCAGCAGCGGTTCGCCTTCCCGGGGCGGGACGTATTTAACCCGGACCGGCCCCCATGGCGTCTCCACCGCTTCATGGCGCCGGGCGCGCATAATTTTGCGCATCTCCGCCACCCGCACCCCCAGGGTGGAGCTCTCCCGGAAGACCAGCTTCGCCAGGTCTGGGAGCAGGTGGAGCGGGGAGAGCACCGTCAGCTTTACCGCGGGCCGGTTCTTTTTCATCTGGATGGGGACAAAGTAGGCATCCAGGGCTCCGGCCTCCAGGAGCTGCTCCATCAGGTAGCCCAGGATCTCGGGATTGAGGTCGTCGATATTGGCTTCCAGAACCTGGACCCGCTCTTCGTAAAGGGGAAGCTCCCGGGAAGCCCGGCCCAAGATCACCCGAAGAAAGTTGGGATAACCCAGATCGGCGCTGCCGGCGCCGTAGCCAACGGCTTCTACGGCCATTTCCGGCAGGGGGCCAAACTCCCGGGCCAGGGCGGTGGCCAGGGCGGCGCCGGTGGGGGTAACCAGCTCCGCCTGCGTCTCCCGGCCGTAAACCGGCACCCGGCGGGATTTCAACAGCTCCAGGGTGGCCGGGGCCGGCAGGGGCAGGAGTCCATGGGCACACCGGACCATGCCGCTCCCCACCGGAAGAGGCGAGCAGCAAACCTCTTCCACGCCCAGCAGAAAAAGGGCGGCAACGGAACCGACAATATCGACGATGGCGTCCACGGCGCCAACTTCATGGAAGTGGACCTCTTCCTCCGCGATGCCGTGAACCGCCGCCTCGGCCCGGGCCAGGGCGGCAAAGACAGCCAGGCTTTTTTCTTTGACCGCCTCAGGGAGGGAGGAGCTGTCGATGAGCTCCCGGATCTCCGGCAAATGGCGGTGGCGCTCCTGTTCCTGGACCAGCACCGTCACCCTGGTCCCCGCCAGCCCGTAGCTCCTGGCGGGCTCCACCTGCAGTTGGTAGCCCGGGAGTTTAAGTCCCCCCAGCAGTTCCTGAAGGCGGTTCAATTCCAGCCCGCAATCCAGCAGGGCTCCCAGGACCATGTTGCCGCTAATGCCGCTGTAGCAGTCAAAATAGGCGATTTTCGGTCCGGCCATGCCTAATCTTTCCCTTCTCCCATCCGGTTGATTAAGGCCGCCGCATACCCGGCGCCAAAGCCGTTGTCGATGTTGACCACTGTCACACCGGTGGCGCAGCTGTTCAGCATGGCCAGCAGGGCGGCCAGCCCTCCGAAGCTGGCCCCGTACCCCACGCTGGTAGGAACGGCGATCACGGGGCAGCGGGCCAGGCCTCCCACGACGCTGGCCAGGGCCCCCTCCATCCCCGCCACCACTACCAGAACCCGCGCTTTCATGACCAGCTCCCAGTTGTCCAGGAGGCGGTGAATGCCGGCCACCCCCACGTCGAAAAGCCGGTGCACCCGGCTGCCCATGAGCTCGGCGGTAAGGGCCGCTTCCTCGGCTACGGGGTGGTCGGCGGTGCCCGCGGAGATAACGGTTACGTTGCCTACGGGCTCCGGATCTTCTCCGGATCGGATGACCACCATCCTGGCTGCGGGATAGTATTCCGCCCGGGGAATCTCCCGGGAGACGGCTTCAAAGACTTCCCTGCCGGCCCTGGTAGCCAGAACGGCAGCCCCGCTGCCGGCCAGCCGCCGGGCGATCTCCACAATCTGTTCGGTGGTTTTTCCGGGGCAGTAGATTACTTCGGGGAAGCCCTTGTTAAACTGGCGATAGTGGTCCACCTTGGCAAAATGCAAATCCTCATAGGGGAAGCGCCGGAGCCGCTCCAGGGCCTCCTCTACGCTTACCTGTCCTTGCTGAACCTGTTCCAGCAACTGGCGCAACTTAAGGTCGTTAATGGCGACCACCCCCTTCTGCATACCGGCCGGCCTTTATTATATCACTATATATCACTATACCACAGCATCAGGAGCCTTCCTGTTCCGGCTCCGGAGTCTGCTCCAGCAGGGGAAACATGGAGATGCGCAGGCGGGCGCAGCCGTAGGGAACCAGGGAGATCTCCTCCCAGGCGCTCCCGCCGGAAGAAGCGCCGGCGGAAAGCGGTACCGGCGGCGGCCCGGCATTGAGGCCGGCCCGTCCACCCGTACGCCCCCATTCCGGAAGCCGCCGGGCATGGGTGCGGAGGAAAAGGGGAGCCGCCTCCGGCGTCCAGGGAAAGGCCGAGGGATCCGGGTCCCGCCGGCAAATCTCCAGGGAAGCATCGGCGGGAAGAGCATAATTCCACGAGGGACCCGTCTCAAAGCGCCACTCCTTTCCACGCTTGGAGGGCTTCTCCGGGTCCGGCACCACTTCGTAGGTGGGGAAGGGGTCCCGGCTTGCAGGCACCCAGCGCTCGGCAGGATTGAAGGCAAAGACCAGGGGGCCGTACTCCACCGCCGCCACCCCGGGGTCCCAGGGGCGGAGGCTGGGAGACATGGGCAGCTCCAACTCCACCGTATCTCCCTCCCACCAGGTGCGGTGGATAGTTAAAAAGCTCCCGCTCCGGCCTTCATAGTGCTCTTCCCCAACGCGGGCCCTGGCCTGCGTACACCAGCCGGGGATCCGCAGAAGCAAGGAGAAGGGTGTGGGATCCGGACAAGAAACGGTCAGGGTGATCCGGCCGTCAAAAGGATAGGCCGTCTTCTCCTCCACCGCCACCGGGTTTCCGTAGATAGACGTCTCCACCCGGCAGGGGCCGTAAGCCACCGCCGCCAGCCCTCCCTCCCGGGCGGCCATCCACATGCTGGCCGCAAAGAGGGGCCAGCCCTGGTGAAAATTATACAGGCAGCACGGGTACCCGGAAGGAGCGCCGAAGGCCAGGGCATCGCGGTACCAGGGGCCGACGGGCCAGGGGGGATCCAGCTTGTTGGATTGGAAGCCGTGGGGGCCCAGGGTACAGTAGACCTGGTTCGGCTGGGAAAAATACTGGTGCGAGCGGAAGTCGGGAGCCACGGCCGCCGGCAGGGCGTTGTAAGCCAGACGCTCCAGGGCATCCCCGTAACCGGCCACCCCCAAAATGGCTATTAGGGTTTCGTAGGTACGCATCAACTCGACGATGGTACACAGTTCCGTTCCCTGGGTATAGCCGCGGCCGTGGGTATATTCATCGCCGGAGAAAGAGCCGCTCACCTGGCCGTGCGCCGCCATGGTCTTCCTTAAGCCTTCCCGCGTCGCCTTCAACAGCGACTCCCCGGGCCAGAGCTGGTACTGGACGGCAGGCTTGCGCAAGCCGTGAGCCAGGTTAACCCCGTGGCAGGAGGGGCTCTCCTTTAGCAGAAAGTAATCCTCCCAAGGGTAACTCTGCTGCCGGATCTCCTCCGCCAGCCTGGCAAGCTGCCGGTCGCCGGTATGGCGGTAGAGCCAGAGCACCAGGTCCAGGTTGTCTCCGGCCCGGTAGCCGGACCAGCTTACTCGGTCGGGGTAAGGCTTCAAGTTCTTGGCAAAGGGGTGCCGGGCCAGGTGCTTGAGCTGGAAATTAAAATAACGGGCGGCAAAAACCAGGGCTCTCTGGTCCCGGGTAGCCTCGTAATATAGGCGGACGGCATCCAGGATCAGCATGCGCGGCCACCATTCATAGTCGCTGACTCCGCGAGCCCGCAGCTGGCCGTCGCTGCCCTGGTGGGCAAACCAGTAGTCCAGCCAGACCTGGGCCTTTTCCATTAGGCTCCGGTCCCTTAAGACATAGGCCAGGGCCACCAGGCCGCGGACATAGTAAGGGGCTCTTTCGGAGCGGCAAAGGATAAAATCACCGCCCACCTCTCCTCCCAGCCAGACACTGTCCGAACGCACCGGATTGGCCCCCGCCCCCCGGCGGGGAGGCACCTGATCCAGCAGCCCCGTCAGGCCGTCTTTCTGGGCGCATAGAGTCGCCCGAAGCCATCCCGTCGGCTTAACGGCCCCCAGGGGCAAGGGAGTGAGAGGGTTGGTTGTCAGGGGCATGCCACCCCCTCCTTTTTCCAAAGGGGAAATAAATTGTTAGCTAGTGCATTTAGACGTTGGAAGCCGGATCTCCTGCCTTGGTGCCAGGCACGTCAACTTTGTCAACTTTTTTGAACCCGAGGGACGGTGACTGTGGCTTGCCCTTAACGCACCGGCACACCTGGCCAGACGGCCCGGGGTTGCATGACTGAACAAATAAAAAGGCCCATCCCCCCGGAATAGATAATCAAAAAAACCGTCCCCAGGAGGTAATAAATGAAATGAATTAAAGCAGCATACGCCCCCGAGTTAGCTTTACTTGTTTTTCCGGGGAAAAAAGGGATTGGGGGGCCGGCATCCAAATTAAAGTTAAATATAGAGAATAGACAGTAAATTGATGCACTTGGAATTGCCAGCAGGAGTGGGCTGGGCAGAACAAACCCCAAGCAAAATAAAAAAAGGAGAGAGAAAAAAAGATGCTGATTGAGTTTAATGGGAAGAAACCCCAGGTGGCCCCGGGTGCCTTTATTGCCCCTACCGCCACCCTCATCGGCGACGTAGTGGTGGAGGAAGGAGCCAGCATCTGGTTCGGTGCCGTTTTAAGAGGCGATTTTGACCGAATTGTGGTGGGGAAAAACAGCAGTATCCAGGACAACGTGGTGATCCACGTAGCCCCCGGGGCGCCAACGCACGTCGGCAGCGGAGTCACCGTGGGCCACGGAGCCGTCCTGCACGGGTGCCAGGTGGAATCGGGGGCGGTCATCGGCGTAAGGGCGGTATTGATGGATTTTTGCCGGGTGGGGGAACAGGCCATGATAGCCGCCGGAAGCGTGGTAACCAATAACACTGAAATTCCGCCCCGCCACCTGGCGGCCGGGATCCCGGCTCAAGTAAAAAAAGAGATCGGCGGCACCTCCTTGGCCTGGGTGGTTCAGAGTTCCCAGTCCTACCGCAGCCTGGCCCAAAGCTACCTGGACCAGGGGATTGATCGCCTGGGAGAGGGTTAAATCATCGGTCCAGCTATCGGACCCGTGCCGGCGGCCCCGTTTTCCTGCAGGTGAGCGCTGCTGCTCCTTATATGCCAGGGCACTTCCCAGCGTGCCCGGAGGGAGCGGTAGGCCAGGCTACTTCAGCAATATTAAGGCGTCCGCCGCTACCGCCCGACCGTCGGGAGAGGGAAGAAGCGGGTTAATCTCCAGTTCCCGCACTTCCTCCCTCAAGTCGCTGCCCATAACGGAAAAGCGGGCCACCGCTTCCGCCAGAGAATCCAGGTCTAGGCCGGAACGGCCCCGGTACCCGCGCCAGAGGGCTCCCGTTTTCAACTCCCCCAGCATCTCCAGCACCTGGGCCGGGCTGACCGGAGCCGGCCGCAAGGAGATATCTTTAATTAGCTCCACCAGGATGCCCCCGGCACCCAGCATCAGCAGGGGCCCAAAAACGGGATCAATTTTTATGCCCACCACCAGTTCGCTCCCCCCCGGCACCATCTCCTCCACTAGAAAGCCTTCCGGAACCAGGTCCGGCACCTTCTCCCGAAGATTGTGCTCCATCTGCTCCCAGGCCCGCCTCAGCTCTTCATCGCCTTTAATCTCCAGGAAAACCGCTCCCGCCTCGGTTTTGTGGGCCAGCAGGGGAGAAACCGCTTTCAACACTATCGGGTAGCCGATCTGCCGGGCCGCCTCCACGGCTTCCCGCAGCTCCTGGACCACCGCTCCCCGGGGAGTATCGATGCCGTACAACCGCAACAGCTCCTTGGCGGCAACTTCGGAGAGGCGCCCCCGGCACTCCCGCAATCTATTCCGGGCGGAAGCAGAGACGGAAGCGGGCACTGGCGGCGGCCCGACGGGGTCCGGAACCTCCCTGTGCTTCTGGAAACGGGCATATTCCCATAAGGCCCCGGCGGCAAAGACGGCCTCCCGGATCTCGTCGTAAAGGGGAACTCCGTTCTCATAGAGCTCGTTTTTGACCTCTTTCGTCGCCGCCGGCCAGATTACCAGGAAGGGCTTTTCGGTGTGGCGGGCCACCTCCACCAGCATGCGGCTGGCAGCGGTGCCGAAGACCCGCCAGAAAGGAGTTACAAAAATGAAGATATCCACCCCTGGGTCTTCCAGGACTAGCTCTATGGAGCGCCTGATATCCTCCAGGTTTAGAGCCACGGCGGCCGTAGCATCCAGGGGATTTCTAACGGTGGCAATGGAGGGCATCAGCCTCTGCAATTGCTCCACGGTGGCGGGATGGAAGGAGGCCATCTCCAGGCCGTATTCGGGACAGAGCTCCGTGGTCAGGATCCCCATGCCCCCGGAGAGGGAGTAGACCGCCACCCGGTTCCCTTGCGGCAAGCGCCCCGGCTGGAAAGCCTTGAACATGGAGAGGAGCTCCGTCAGAGTGGAGGCGGAGAGCACTCCTTCCTCCTTGAAGACCGCCCGGTAGGCCTCGCTGGAACCGGCCATGGCTCCCGTGTGGGAGCGAATGGCTTCCGCCGCCTCGGAAGACGACCCCGCCTTAAGAATCAGGACCGGCTTCCGGGCGGCGGCAGCCTCGCGGAAAGCCCGGCGCAAGGCGTCACCGTCGTTGACCCCCTCCAGGTAACCGCCGATGGCCTTGACCCGGGGCTCCCGGGACAGAAAAGAGATCATGGAGGCAAAATCCAGGTCCACTTCGTTCCCGGTGCTGATTACGTAGGCGAAACCCATTTTTTCCCGGCTGGCCAGGAAGACGGCCAACATGCCCAGCGCCCCGCTCTGGGCTATAAATGCGGCGGAGCCGCTGCGCAGGCGCTCCCCTTCAACGTAGAGAACAAAGCTGGGGGTAGCCGGCTGCAAGGTATTGATAAAACCGACGCAATTGGGCCCCAGGACCGTCAGGTCATGCTCCAGCACCAGCTGCCGGAGGCGGTCCTGCAGGAGCCGGCCTTCCCGACCCAGCTCGCCAAAGCCCCCGCTGATGATCACCAGCCGCTTCAGGCCCAAGGCGGCGCATTGCTTCACCACCCCGGGCACCTGGGCGGCGGGCACGGAGACCACGACCAGGTCAACCCGCTCCTTTACTTCCTCCAGGGAAGGGTAGCAGGGCAGCCCCTGTATCTCCCGGCGGCCGGGGTTGATGGGAATTATCTCCCCGGGAAAGGAGAACTCCTTCAGCAGTTGGACAACGCGGCCGCCGGGTTTGCGCGGATCGGAAGATGCTCCCACTATGGCAATGGTCTGGGGCCAAAAAAACGCTCGTAGTGCCTCCATGTTTTTCTCTTTAGAAGCCATAACGCCTCCTAAACCTTTGTAAAGTCTATTTTTATAATTTTATAAATATATAATTATTCGTCCATTAAGCCCAAATATCCTTTGCCAAAAACCATCGCCGGCTTTTACTTGCTCCTTTCTTTCCAGTCTTCACAAACATGCCTCTTTGATGATATGCTGGTTAAGAAGCAGGTTTACAGAAGATCGGACCACTTTGGGCCCGCCTAGAAAGGGAGCCTGGCCGTGTTGAAGCGGCCGCCGCCTGAGGGGAAAGGCCGGGCCGGCAGAAAGGCGGCGGTAGGGCGAGTTTGACAGGGACGGAAAGCCCCCGGTGGGGGGAATCCTATGGCAATGCAGCAAAGATGTAGCAAACATTTTTTTGCAGGAATATAAAGATAGTATGTTGAATGATCAAAACGCAAAAAGCACGCCCAAAAAAAAGAGGACCTGAAGCCCCGGTCGCAAGCAGCAGGTCTCGCCAAGGAGGATGCCAATTTGCTCAAACCCCGGGATTTTTTTGATCTTGCTGGAAATCCCTTTGCCTCCCTTTTTGACGGTATCGACTATGTCTGGGAAGCCTTGAAGAAATTAAAGCCTTACATCGAGGCCAATCTCCGGGGCAATGTGGCTGACGTGCGCCGGGGCGGCTCTCTAATATTAAAAACCGTGGTCCTGGATAACGGCAAGGTCCTGGAATCAGGATTTACCATCGATACAACGGGGAAAAAACCGGTGGTTATAAAAAACGGCACCATCCTCGAGGGGGCCAGCATTATCTTTGCCGGTGCTTCCCTCATGGATGACCGGATCTACATCGGCAAAGGCACTGTGGTGGAGCCCGGCGCCCTGATCAAGGGCCCCACCATTATCGGCGACAACACGGAGATACGCCAAGGAGCCTACATCCGGGGCGAAACTCTGGTGGGGAACGATTGCGTGGTGGGGCATGCCACCGAAGTCAAATCATCGGTCCTGCTGGGCGGCAGCAAGGCCGGCCACTTCGCCTACATCGGAGACAGCATTCTGGGCCGGGTAAACCTGGGTGCCGGAACCAAGCTGGCCAACTTGAAGCTGGTGGATTCTCAAGTTGTCCTGGAGATCAACGGGATAAAGTATGAAACCAGGCTGAAAAAGTTTGGCGCCATCCTGGGGGACGGCGTGGAGACAGGATGCAACAGCGTCACCAGCCCGGGAACCCTCCTTAGCAAAAATGTGCTGCTGTATCCCAACTGCACCGCCCGGGGCTACTACCCGCCTCACAAGCTGATCAAGGTAAAACAGATCCAGGAACCATGCGATAAAAAATAAAAATATAAAAGTATAATAAAGTGCCATAAATCGCTCATTTCATCGCCAGCGATCACCAGTAGGGGGGCTTTCCATTGAAAAAGTTATTTGGAACCGACGGAGTTAGAGGTGTGGCCAACCTGGAACTTAGCCCGGAAATGGCTTTCCGCATAGGCCGCATTTGCGCCTATCTTTTGAAAAAAGAAGGAAAAGATTCGTTTATCGTTATCGGCAAAGATACCCGCAAGTCGGGAGACATGCTGCAGGGAGCCCTGGTAGCCGGCATCTGCTCCTCGGGGATGGAAGCCCGCACCCTGGGCATTCTCTCCACCCCGGCCCTGGCTTTTCTGACCAGGAAGCTGGAGGCTGCTGCCGGGATCATGATCTCCGCTTCCCACAACCCCATCGAAGACAACGGGCTAAAAATATTCGCTCCCACCGGCTACAAGATCTCCGATGAGCTGGAGGCCGAGCTGGAAAAACTCTACTTCGAAGAGGACCGGCTGCCCCGCCCCCAGGGGGGAGCCATCGGCCAGGTCAGAGAAGAGAACGGCGCCGTGGAGCTTTATACCGATTACTTGAAAGACCTCGCCCCCGATCTCAGCGGCATGCACATAGCCATGGACTGCGGGCACGGAGCCGTTTATAAGCTGGCTCCGGAAGTATTCCGGGCCCTGGGAGCGAAGATAACGGTTCTGAATGACAGCCCCAACGGCGTAAACATTAATGTCCAGTGCGGCTCCACGAACCCTTCGGCCCTGCAGGAGGTGGTCAAGAAAACAGGCGCCCAATTGGGCCTTGCCTTCGACGGAGACGCCGACCGCCTCATTGCCGTGGATGAAAAAGGAGAGGTGGTGGACGGGGATCTGTTGATGCTCATCTTCGCCCTCTACTTGCAGAAGAAGAAGATGCTGACGGACAACACCTTTGTAACCACGGTGATGAGCAACGGAGGGCTGGACGTTGCCGCCCAGGAAAACGGTTTGAACGTGATTCGCACCTCCGTTGGCGACCGGTATGTGCTGGAGAAGATGCTGGAAGGCGGCTACCGGCTGGGCGGCGAACAATCCGGGCACCTGATATTTTCCGATTTTTCCACAACGGGCGACGGGCTGTTGAGCGCCATAAAACTGGCGGAAGTGCTCCAGGAAGAAGGGCGGCCCCTCTCCTCCTACCGCTCCTTGATGACCCGGCTGCCCCAGGTTACGGTAAACTGCCGGGTTAGCCGGAAGGACGGCTGGGAAGAGAACCCCGCATTTCAAGAGGCGCTGCAGAATGTCCGCAAACAGATCGGCCCTTACGGGCGGGTGCTGGTCCGCCCCTCCGGGACCGAACCTTTAATGCGGGTAATGGTGGAAGGGCCGGCGGAGGAGAGCGCCCTGCACTCCCTGGCTTCGGAACTGGCTTCCATTCTTGCTCAAATCTTAAACTGACCGCCAAGGGGGAAAACTTATGGTAAAAGTGTACGTAATGGACAACTATGAGGGGCTAAGCAACAAGGCAGCCAGCATCATCGCCAGCCAGATAACTCTCAAAGAAAATTCGGTGCTGGGGTTTTCTACCGGTTCCACACCGGAAGGGATGTACAGCCGGCTGGTTCAAATGTACCGCCAGGGGCTGCTGGATTTCAACAAGGTGGTTACCTTTAACCTGGACGAATACGTGGGGCTGTCCCCGGATCATCCCCAAAGCTACCATTATTTCATGCATCAGCACCTGTTTAACCACGTCAACGTGCCGCCGGAGAACATCAATATCCCCCTGGGAACGGCGGAGAACCTGGAGGAGCACTGCCGCGCCTACGACAAAAAAATTGCCGCTGTGGGAGGCATCGACCTGCAGGTGCTGGGCATCGGCGTAAACGGGCATATCGGCTTCAACGAGCCCGACCGGTGCTTAAGCGCCTGGACCTGCGTGGTTGACCTGAGCGAAGCTACCATCAAGGCGAACAGCCGCTTTTTTAATTCCGAGGATGAAGTTCCCCGCCAGGCCATCACTATGGGCATGGCCTCCATCTTGCATGCCCGCCGGCTCATGCTTCTGGCCAGCGGAAAAAGCAAAGCCCGTGCCATAAGGGAGACCCTAAGCGGAAAAGTCTCCACCCAAGTGCCTGCTTCTTTCCTCCAGCTTCACCCCAATGCCATCATCGTCATGGATAAAGAGGCGGCCTCCTTGCTTTAAGAAACGACTTGCTCCCTTAAACCTCTCCTTTTAATCTTAAAAGGCCGGCTCTCGGAAGCGGCGCCAAACTGGCCTGTCCGGGAAACCGGCCATCTAGTCAGAGGGACGATTCTCCCCATATATATCCTTGCCTATATCAGGGAAGGTTCCAGTGATTTTTATATATTCCTATATGCAACCGTGCCAACCGTCCTAACCGGCGTGACGCCATATTAAAAAATGAGCCAAAGTCACCGTCCCATGGTTCAGAGAAAAAAGTTGACAAAGTTGACGTGCCTGGCACCTAGTATTCGGGAGGGAGTTGCCGGAGCTGGGCCAGGGTGAAGACGGGGCCGTCGCGGCAGACATAGAGGGAGCCGATGTTGCAGCGGCCGCATTTGCCCACGCCGCACTTCATGCGCATCTCCAGAGTAGTGATCACCTGCTCCGGGGCAAAGTTCAGCTCTTCCAGGGCTTTCAGAACAAATTTAATCATTGCCGGGGGGCCGCAGGTAATGGCGATCCGGTTCTCCGGGGAGAAAGCCAGCTCCGACAGGTAGGCGGGGACAAAAGCCACGTGCCCCTCCCAGCCGGGGTAGGGCGCATCCACGGTCAGGTAGACCCGGGTATCGGGGGCCGCCGGCCACCGCTCCATGATCTCCTCCCGCCGGATCAGGTCCTCGGGGGTGCGGGCCCCGTACAGGATATCGATCCCCCCGAAATCGCCGCGCCGCTCCAGGCAGTAGTTGATCAGGGAACGCAGGGGGGCCAGGCCGATCCCCCCGCCGATAAAGAGCAGGTCCTTGCCCCGCAGGGCCTCCAGGGGGAAGCCGTTGCCGTAGGGGCCGCGCAGGCCCAGTTGCTGGCCGGGCTCCAGCTCGTGCAGCGCCCGGGTAACCGCCCCCACCTTCTTGATGCTGAACTCCAGGTACTCCCGGCAGCCGGGAGAGGAGGTGATGGAGAAGAGGGCTTCTCCCACGGGGGGCAGGGAGATCATGGCGCACTGCCCCGGTATAAAATCGAAGGGGATCCCCTTTTCCGAGGCCAGGCGCAGGGTTTTGATCTCCGGCGTCTCCGCCACGATCTCCTGCAGGGTCACCTTTTGAGGCAGCAGAGGATTAACGGCGGTCACCGGCTTTCACCTCCCAGGGCGCGAATGACCTGGACGATATTCAAGTCCACGGGGCAGCTGCGCAGGCACCGCCCGCAGCCGGTGCAGGCAATCTCCCCGTACCGCTCCGGGTAGTACTGCAGCTTGTGCAGGAAGCGGTTGCGCACCCGTTCCTTGCGGGTGGGGCGGGGGTTGTGCCCCCCGGCCATCAGGGTAAACTCCCGGAACATGCAGCTGTCCCAGCAGCGATAGCGCTCCCCTTTTTCCTGGTGCCCGAAATCTTCCAGGTCAAAACAGTAGCAAGTGGGGCAGATATAGGTGCAGGCCCCGCAGCCCAGGCAGCTGCGGTAGAGTTCCTCCCAAACGGGGTCGTCAAAGCGTTCCCGCAGCCCTGCGGGGAGGCCTTCCAGCTTTAACCCGAAGTTGCCGGTCTCCACCCGGGGCGGCTCTTCGGCGCCGGCAGGCCCCTCATGGAGCAGCTCCCCGGCAGAACTCAAGAGTTCCTCCCCGGCAGCGGTTAGGGCTTTCAGGCAGAGCCCCTCTCCATGCCACCAGGCCTGCAGGTCCGCCCCGCCGGCCCGGGCGGGATCAATCCCAAAAAGGCTGCAGAAACAATAGGGCGCCGGCTCGGCGCAGGCCAGGGCCACAATGGCGGTCTGCTCCCGCCGGCGGAGATAAAGCCCGTCGGGGGGATCCTGGTCCTTGAAAACCCGGTCCAGCATCTCCAGGCCGCGCAGGTCGCAGGCGCGCAGGCCGAAGGCCACGGCATTGGCGGCTTCCTGCTCCAGGGGCTCCAGGGCCAGTTCCCGGCCGGCACGGCGATAGCAGAAGTAGGCCTCCTCCCGGGGGAGAAAGATCTCCTTGGCGGAAACGGTGCTGTTGACCGTCTTCAAGTCCACGGGCGCCCCTTCAGACCAGGGCCGGAAGGAGAGGGAGGGTCCCTCCGCCAGGGGCAGGTAGAGGGGGCCCCGGCGAGAAAGGATCCGGAACAGCTCCTCCAGCCGGCTCTCCTGGATATATCTGATCACCCTTACCACCTCACTTCTCCGGAAAAGCGGCCGGGTCCTCGGGGCGGTAGGTCAGCAGGGGGGGCGGCGCCTCGGGATCCATCCCCGCTTCATACGGCCCGTAGAGCTCTTCAATATCCTTGGCCAGCCGGCGGCTCAGCTCCAGGAGGGGGATCCCCACCGGACAGGCGCGCTGGCACTCGCCGCACTCGATGCAGCGCCCGGCACCGTGGTAAACCCGGATGATATGAAAAAGCATGTTCTCGTTCAATCCCGCCCCCTTGCCCAGCCAGCGGGGCTCCTGCTGTTCGGCAAAACATTCCCGGCAGCTGCAGGCGGGACAAACCTGGCGGCAGGCATAGCAGCTCAGGCAGCGCTGCAGTTCCCCGGACCAGTAGGCATAGCGCTCCGCGGGAGTGGGGCGTTCCCGCGCCTCCAGGTCTTGGAAACGGGAGGCGGGGTCCATCCAGGGCTCCCCGGGAGGCAGCAGCAGCTGGTCGTATACCACGGGGTCCGGGTGGGGGCATAGGCGGCATTTCTCCAGCAGGAAGTCGGTGCGGGGCCTTCTCTCCTCCCCGCCGCCCGTTTGAATTACCAGCTCTTCCCCCTCCTCCAGCATCTGCTCCGCCTCTTTGACCCCGGCTTCCGCCAGAAGGCGGTAGTCCAGCATTCCCGGGCAGGGGAGGCCGTAAAGGAGGACCCGCTCCCGGTCCAGCATCCGGTCCTGGAGCAGGCGGTGGAAGGCGCGGGCATCGCAGCCCTTGACCAGGATCCCCACCCGCTCTTCTATCGACAGCTCTTCCGGGAGGTAGCGGCTGAGGTTGACCGCGCAGAAGGAGTCCCATACCAGCCGCTCCAGGTCCTGCTGGCTGCGGGCAAAAAGAGGCCGCGACCGCCACCAGAAGAGGCCCTTCTGCCAGCCCAGGAGCAGGCTGATGCGGCCGCTCAAAAGGTCCTGGGTTACGGCGGCCCGGATCCTGGCGGTTGCCTGATCCCTGTTCAGGTTATCTTGAGCCACCGGGGATCCACCCACCTTTCGTTCGGCCCCAGGGCCTTGATGGTCTCGGTCATCTCCTGCATTACCTCGGCAAATCTATCTCCCTCGGAGCTGGATATCCAGCGCACCTGGAAGCGCTCCGGCTCCAGCCCGGCGTGCTCCAGCAGGCGGGCAAAGATGGAAAAGCGCCGCCGGGCATGGTAATTCCCGCTGGTGTAGTGGCAGTCGCCGGGATGGCAGCCGGCAATCAACACCCCGTCGGCGCCGCGCTGGAAAGCCCGCATTACGTGCAGGGGATTGACGCGGCTGGAGCAGGTTACCCGGATGACCCGGACATTGGCGGGGTAGCTCAGGCGGCTGGTGCCGGCCAGGTCCCCGCCGGCATAGCTGCACCAGTTGCAGCAGAAGGCCACGATCAGGGGCTGCCAGGCCCCGTTGCCGCTGCCGCTGCTTCTGCTGCCGCCGACGCCGGCGGCGGTGCCGCCGTTGTCGGCGCCCTTTCCCTTTAGCGCTTCAGACACAAGGCCTCCACCTCCGCGACAATTTGTTGGTCGGTAAATCCTTGCAGAGTGACGGCGCCCGGGCGGCAGACCACGGTACAGGAGCCGCAGCCCTGGCAGAGAGCCGGGTTCACCTGGGCCACGGTGCCCTCGCCCCCCTGGCCGGGACCCGCCTGCTCCGCCGGGACCGCGCTGATGGCCCCGTAGGGACAAACCTCCCGGCAGTAGAGGCAGCCCGCGCAGCGGGAAACGTCCACCAGGGCCACGCAGGCTTCGCCCTGGCGCTGATCCTGGGAGAGCAGGGCCGCCGCCTTGGCCGCCGCCGCCCCCGCCTGGGCCACGGTATCGGGGATATCCTTGGGAGCATGGCAGGCCCCGGCAATAAAGATACCCGCCGTATGGGTATCCACCGGCTTCAGCTTGGGATGGGCCTCGTTAAAGAAGTTGTAGCGGTCGCTGTTGATCCCCACCAGGCGGCCCAACTCCGCGGCGTCATGGCGGGCTACGGCGGCGCCGGCCAGGACCACCAGGTCCGCTTTGATCTCCAGAAGCTCCCCGCTCAGGGTATCCACTCCCCGGGCCACCAGGCCGTCCTCCCCGGGGAATACCTTCCCCACGTTGCCGCGCAGGTAGATCACCCCATACTCCTCCACAGCCCGGCGGTGGAACTCCTCGTAGCCCTTGCCCGCCGTGCGCACGTCGATATAGAAGACGTAAGCGCGCACGTGGGGCAGCTTCTCCTTGAGCAGGATGGCCTGCTTGGCGGTATACATGCAGCAGATCCGGGAGCAGTAGTCCATTCCCCGGGCCTTATCCCGGGAACCGACGCACTGCACAAAGACCACCGTCTCCGGCGGGGCGCCGTTGGAGCGCCGGATAATCTTCCCCCCGGTAGGCCCCGAGGCGTTTAATAAGCGCTCGAACTCCAGGGCGGTAATGACGTCGGGGTGCCGGCCGTAGCCGTATTCCCCGTAGGGTTTTGGATTCAGCATATCGAAGCCCGTGGCTACCACGATGGCCCCGTATAGGGTTTCGGTAACTTGGTCCTCCTGCTCATAATCGATGGCCTCGGCGGGACAGTTTTTCTCGCAGTTGCGGCAGCGCCCCTTTTTAAAATAGAGGCAGTGCTCCCGGTCGATAACGGGAATATTGGGAACGGCCTGGGGAAAAGGCACGTAAATGGCCTTGCGCCGGCTGAGGCCCAGCTCGAACTCCGAGGGGACCTGGACGGGGCATTTCTCGAAGCAGGCGCCGCAGCCCGTGCAGCGAGCGGGATCCACGCTGCGGGCCCGGTGGCGGATCTTGACCTTAAACTGGCCGACGAAGCCTTCCACCGCCTCCACCCGGGCATAGGTGAAGAGGTTAATCCGCGGGTGCTGGGCCACCTCCACCATCTTCGGGGTCAAAATGCAGGCGGAGCAATCCAGGGTGGGGAAAGTCTTATCCAGCTGGGCCATCCGCCCGCCGATGCTGGGCTCCCTCTCCACCAGGTCCACGTCGAAGCCGGCTCCGGCAATATCCAGGGCCGCCTGAATTCCGGCGATCCCGCCCCCGATCACCAGGGCCCGCTTCTCCACAGGCAGCTGCGGCGCCGTGAGGGGGGTGTTCAACACCGCCTTGGCGGCGGCGGCGCGCACCAGGGCCGCCGCCTTGGCCGTGGCTTCTTCCCGGTCCCGGTGCACCCAGGAGCAGTGCTCCCGCAGGTTGGCCACTTCCAGAAGGTACGGGTTCAGCCCCGCCTCGGCCACTGCCTGGCGGAAGGTGGTCTCGTGCATACGCGGGGAGCAGGTCCCCACCACCACCCGATCCAGCTTCTCCTCCCGCACCTTCTCCTTGATCAAAGCCTGGCCGGCCTCGGAACAGAGGTAGCGGTAATCGCCGGCGTAAACCACCTGGGGGAAGGAGCGGGCCGCCTCCAGCAGCCGCTGGATATCCACCGTGGCGGAGATATTGGTCCCGCACCAGCATATAAAGATACCGACTCTGGGCATGCTCTTCCTCCCTTATCCCTTCCAAATCCATGCCGTGAACTCATGGACGCTCATTGAGCCGCACCAGTGCACCTGTTGCGCCTAAATACCTAACGATTGCCCTTTTTGCGCCTAACTTTGATGCGTCCCGTGGGACTGCCATAAGCTCAAATCTTAAATAAAGCCCTCTTATTGGCAGCCCGTTGTATTGGCCTATTACGCCCAACTATGTGCTGCCGATTGCGCCCGCTGCGCCCGGCCGCCGGCAGCAGCCCTTGCTCTTTGGCTAGCGGGAATGCTTGCGAAAAGCGCTGACCAGCGCCTGCTGGGGCAGCTTCTGCAGCAATTCCGGCGCTATGTCCCCGGGATCCAGGCGGGTGGCTCCCCGCCGGCGCAGGAAGCTCAGGCGCACCCCTTCCATGATCCGGGCCAGGTCCAGATCCCGGGGGCAGCGGGCGGCACAGGTGAAGCAGGTGGCGCAGATCCAGGGGGTGCTGCTGGCCTGCACCTTTTCGTTAAAGCCCAGCTGCAGCAGGCGAATCACCTGGTGGGGCAGCAGGTCCATCGCTTCCGTTACCGGGCAGGAGGCGCTGCACTTGGCGCACTGGTAGCAGCGGGCGGGATCCTGCCCGGTGTGCGCCTTCATCTCCTGCAGGAAGCGCCTGTGTTCCGCGCTGGGGATCATCCCGGCTTCACCTCCTCCCCCGGGGCCACGCCCAGGGCTTCGGCCAGCAGCTCGGTAAAATAGTAGACCGGCAGCCGGGGCCCGCCGCTGCCAACGCTGTTTTCCAGGTTGTAGCGGCAGAGGGGACAGGCGGCAACCAGGGCTTCCGCCCCCGCCTTGGCCGCCGCCTCCACAATGCGCCCGGCGGTAGAGGCGGCCACATCGCTGCGGGTTACCGAGAGATAGGCGCCGCAGCACTCGGTGCGGTACGCCGTGGAAACGGGATCCGCGCCCAGGGCAGCCAGGAATTCTTCCATGGTCTCCGGGTTCTCGGGATCGTCAAACTGCATCACCCCGCCGGGCCGCAGCAGCAGGCAGCCATAATAGGGGGCCAGCTTTTGCCCGGCCAGGGGACGGCGAACCTCTGCCGCCAGGCGGGAGAAGCCGTAATCATCCCGGAGCAGCTCCAGGAAATGGAGAACGCGGCCTTCCCCACCGTAGTCCACTTGAAGAAAATCGGTTACCTTCTCCCTAACCTCTTTGTTGCGCCTAACCGCCTCCTGGGCCCGCTTCAGGACATGATGGCAGGCGGCACAGAGGGAGACCAGAGGCTCGCCGCCGGCGGCGGCCAGGGTCCGCACCGGGGAGAGGAGGGAGATGGCTTCATCTTCATAGAGGGGGAATACGGCGCCGCAGCATTGCCACCGGGGCAGCTCTTCCAGCTGGATACCCAGGGCCTCGGCGGAAGCCAGGGCGGTCTGCTCCATGATTTGCGCCTGGGTTTTTAATGTGCAACCGGGGAAATAGCGGTAGCGAATTCGGGCCACCCCCTAATCCACGTTTTTTAGTTACTTATATTTATAAAAAATAAAACCCCTTCTGAAATTTTCGACGCCAGGGGTTTTATTCCTTGTAAAAATTAAAAGTTAATTATAAAAATTATATTTTTTCCTTCCAGAAGGAGGCCAAAAAGGCGGTGCGCATTTTCTCCCGCAGGTCCGGATAGCGGGAGCAGAGCTCGGCGACCAGGTCGGTCATCTCCCGGCGGCGGGTGGCGCCGCTGGCCGGGCAGGGGTTGGGCAGAATCTCCAGCCCCTCCCGGCGGGCCAAGGACTCCACCGTGCGCCCGGGCAGCTGGATCAGGGGGCGGATCTGGGTGATCCCGGTGCGGTCCAGAAAGGTGACGGGTTTAAAAGTACCCATCTGACCGGTAAAGATTAAGTTCATTAAAAAGGTCTCGATGGCATCATCAAGATGGTGCCCCAGGGCCACCTTGTTCCCCTCCAGCTGCAGCGCCGCCTGGTTCAACGCCCCCCGCCGCAGGTTGGAACAGAGGGCGCAGGGATTCTTCTCCTGACGCCGTTCGAAGACGATGCGGGCAATGGGGGTCTCCTCGATGTGCAGGGGCACACCGTACCTGCTCGTCAAGGCCAGGAGGGGGGCGCGATCCAGGGGCCAGCCCAGGTCCACGAAGACAGCCTTCAGGTCAAATTTAATCTTGGCCTGCCGGCGAAACTGGACCAGGGCGTGCAACAAAACGGCGCTGTCTTTCCCGCCGGACAGGCCCACCACCACCGTGTCTCCATCCTGGATCATCCCGAACTTGTAGATGGTCTGCTTAACCTTGGTCAAGTACCATTTGCCGTCGCTTTTTTTCACGCTTTCCATGTGGCTACTCCAATCCCAGCTATACTAATGTGCAAATGCAAAAAGCTTTCCAGGAAAAGCTATTATGGCCGAAAGAGCATTTCTTCGCCTATTTTGCCGGCCAGCCCAACGGTTTTTATTTTTATAGTTGGTAAATTTTCTCCTTGCTATACTAAGCTGATGCCCAGATCGCCTCTCCACAATCCGTTATGATTATAAACCATAACTTCCGACAAATAAAAGAAAAACCTGCCGGGGAGCGGCAGGTGTGAGCAATAGTTTTTTGGGTTTCATATAATTGTTTTCGTATAAAAGGTATTTTTAAACAATCCCAACCTAAAACAACGGCAGTTTACATAACTCTGGGACGGTTTGCCGTTAAAACGGTCTCGCTAGGCGGCGGCCCTTCTCCGCAGAAGCAGCATTCCGCCCAGGATCACCAGCAGGCCTGCACCCAGCCCGCCGTACAACCACCAGGAAGGCTGCTTTTCATCGGAGGTAGCAGTTAAAGCTCTCTCGGCACTGATATCATCCGCTTCAACACCGGTAATCCCCACCTCTCCTTCCTCGCTGGGGCGGACATAGTTGTCCTCCTGGGGGACATCCCGGCCGTTCCCTTCATCGGGGGCGGGGGCGGGGTCGATGACCGCATCCACCGGTTCGCTGCCCTCCCCAGAGCCTTGGGAAGACTTGCTGATCTCTCCCTTTAGGGCTTCCAACTCCCGCTGCTGCAGGTAATCCTGGTCTCTTTCCTCCGGGGGAACTTCGCCGTAATCGTAGCCCGGCTTGGGGGTGTCAGCGCCGCCTTTGCTGCTCACCGGATCATCCGGCGACGCCAGGGCAGCACCGGCGGCCAGCATCAGCACCGCGAGCATTACAACCAGGCTAAATAATTTTCTCATGGTTTCGCCCTCCTTGCCTGCGAATTAGGATTAAACTTTGTTTTCATTAATGTGACCAACTGGAAGCAAAAAAGTTCCTTCCCGACGATTTTTTCTTCACCTAAACATTAATGACTTTTAACAGAAATAAAACAATTGTCCATAAAAGCTTAAAGTTGCTGTGTTAGAATAGTCTCATTGGAGGTGAAACTCATGGCTAAGACCAACAGGAAGAAAGGAATAATCTACGTTTTAATAATATTTGCCATCGCTATTCTGGCTTTCGCCGGGGGCTATCTCTTAAAAATCAGCGGGGCTGGCGACGCCGCCTGGCAGGCGCTGAAAGGGCGCTTTGGAGGGGAGAGCCACTCCCAGGAGGATGAATACAACGGCGAAGAGGACCCCGGGAGCGAGCCGGGCGGCAGCGATGAGCCCGG
>ERZ773359.2671-NODE-2671-length-22045-cov-88.528695_pt1 | contig 22045 bp, 20 predicted proteins | sample MGYA00374955_ERZ773359 | MGnify/ENA primary metagenome ERZ773359 (study PRJEB29098, sample SAMN04486028) | biogas fermenter metagenome | study: EMG produced TPA metagenomics assembly of the Biogas fermentation microbial communities from Germany - Plant 4 DNA1...
GAAATCGTGAGAAAACAAGCGATATTGGAAGTATAGCTTAGTTTATTAAGGGAGGTAAATACTGTGCTTAACAAAATTAAAGGAGTAATGAAGGATGACAGGGGGTCAGCTTTTATCGAGAACGGCCTCTGGATAATCGTTGTGGTGCTTATCGTGGCCGGAGCCGGTTACACGTTAGCCAATAAAGGCATTAGCCCCAAGCTTGACAACATACAAACCACCATAAAGGATGTTCCAGTGCCCGACATAGGTCAACAATAAGTCGCAAGCCCGGTCCATATTTTTGGGCCGGGTTTTTTATTTGAGAGCATTTTTTGCTAAAAATTCTGCAAAAGCGGGGCAGGGAATAATGCACGAATCTTTGCTGTCGCAGCTGCACACTAAATTTTTTTATTTGAGGAGGTGTGTTCTTTCATGTTAACAGTCAGGAATGTCAAAAGGGTGCTGCAAGACGAGAGGGGGTCACAGTTCATAGAGAACGCTTTATGGATTATTCTTTTTACCTTTGCGGTGGCAATTCTGGTTGGAAATTTAGCTGACGCAACCGGCATTAAGTTTCAGCAGATGACCCAGCGAATTGAGCAGGTGGGAACTCCGTGATCAGAAACAACAGAGGGAGCCAGTCCATTGAGATGCTAATAACCCTCCCCCTGATCTTGATGCTGTTTTTTATGGTAGTTGAAATGGGCTTCATAATGTACGATTTTGTGGCGGTCAACTATACTGCTAACTCAATGGCGGTACAGGCTGCCACCCAAGGCTGCTTTACGCAGGATATTCGTGATTCTGGGGCAAACTACATACGCACCTGGACCACAGGGGGACACAATATCGGAATTAATGCGTCGGCTACAATCCCGGCCCCTTCAGAAAATACCGCAGTAATATGGGGGCCGTCTTCTGGGCAAAAATTCAACCGGGGACAGATGATAGAGGTCGGGATAATATACCCTATCAAGTTTAAGACCTTTGTTATGAAGGGCTTATCCTGGATGGTAGACGAAGAAAAACTGTATTTAAGGTCAAATGCCAGCGCAATGAGTGAAATCTTTATTGAGTAGGGGGGAGGGGATGAAGAACCAACGAGGCTCGGTCACAATATTTACTTTAGCGGGTATTGTCATATTTTTCATGATGCTGATAATGACAGCCGACATAGCACGGCTGTATGCGGTCAAGGTGCAGGGAAGACACGCTCTAAACCTTGCCCTCCGCGCAGCCTGCTCAGAAATAGATATGGAAGCCCTGGCAGACCCGGAAAACCCTATGGTTTTAATTAAGGCTCCAGAGGCAACAGCCAGCTTCCACGATGTGTTAAGAAAAAACCTTGATCTAAACAGTTCTATGTATCCTAACCCAGGTTCAATCTGCGATGGGGCGGTGAGCGTTCTTTATTTTCAGGTGATTAACGATCCCCCCTTCAATTACAGCTATGGGGGGTATTCTGAATACGTCGAAGGGGTGGGGGCAACGGGCATAATCGAAATGCCTGTTCATTTGAGCGATCTTGCGGTTGCGTTTGGACAACCGAGGACAGTTTCGATCCGGGTACATTCCACGGTGCTTTCTAGCATTAACCCAAATATTTGAGCCGACGTTATCAGCGGCGGCTTTTTTTTGAGGCGTTGAATTTCATCAATTAAAAAATCTTCCGCTTGAGACGGAAGGAAAGGAGGTTGCGCAGCATTTCAAATCTCGCAGAAATTGGTATCATTAAGGTGTATTAAACTATTCCAAAATCAGCCCGTTGACGCGGGTTCTTTTATTACAAAAGGGGGTAAAGAATTTGAAGAAAACAAAACTCAAGATCGTCGGTGTAGTAATAGCCATGTTGATGGCATTTTCAATAGTTTCTGTAGGAGTAACTCCGGTTAAGGCAGAAGATTCGGTTATGATAAAAGCCAGGACTGGCGATACCATTAGCGAACTACCTTCTCCGAGAAGCGAGCTTCAATATGCGTTTTCGTGGGGCCGGGGTCAGAATGAACGCTATGCTGGCTCAGAACTTATAGCCATTGACGGGGTTCCGTGGCAGGACACCGAGATTGCGGCAGAATTCAAGAGAGGCATGGAGTTTAACCCAGGCTGGTATCTAATGCAGCACCCCGACATCTACAATGAAATCGTGCTTGACAAGCGATTTAACGGCTATGGACATTTCGTTGTACGCCTTTACAACGAAGGCAAGTCAGTAGCCGAAATTAAAGAAATAATTTTGAATAAAGCTCACCCGGAATTCAACGAAGTTGAGGTAGATGTTTTTGTAGGAACAACGGAGAATTCAATCAAAAGAGGAGTTTGCTGGTATATTGACCATTTCGACGCAGTACCATTCATAAGCAACGGCAGAGTCATGGTTCCGGTTAGGGGAGTCATGGAAGAATTCGGAGCTACAGTTGAGTGGCTTCCGGCAACAAGCCAGGTGTCTATCAAATATAAAGACAAAAACGTAAAGCTGAAGGTCGGCAGTAAAGCAGCCGAAGTGAACGGAAAAACAGTTGCGTTAGACGTACCCGCAACTATTAAGGACGGACGTACCTTTATTCCTACCCGGTTTGTGGCTGAACAGTTAGGACTTACCGTAGGCTGGAACGAACAATACCGATATGCCTATATAAGAAACTTCTAATTTCTAAAACAGAATACTCCCACAAAGCCTCTGCTGCAAACGCAGGGGCTTTTTTATTGAAGGGAGGTTTTGCGCTTGAATTCAACAGTGAAAGGAGTTGGTGTTACTTGAAAAAATCTCTCAGAAAGCGCATACGAATCCGAAGCCCGGCGCTTGTAGCGCTACTGGTGTTGTTGGGAATTTTGGCAGGAACCATACCTGCTTACGCATGGTCAGACTCAGGCTTGCCTATCCTGAAGGACACACCGGTAACTGTCACCGGAAGTAAACCGTGGCAAGACAATAAGCAGTGGTATTACATTGGCGTATGGACAATCCACGTCAGCGGAGCCAAGAACGGTACTGGACAAGTAGCAATGGGACAGACCTATAAAGATCCCAAAAAGAAACTGTACGGTGAAGGATACTGCTTTGTTGATGATACGAACACACAAGCGATAGAAGGGTTAAACGGCAATCCCACATTTGTAAATAACAACAAAGGGTCTCACCAAGCTCTACTGAATTGGGGTTCCGGGTGGGACAGGAGGACATATATTGGCTACTTTCTGGAGCTATGCGGAGCCCAATTCCTGAGATGGGAAAAGGGTCACGTTTATGTACGGGCCACCGAAAAACCAAATGCCAATTTGACCCTTCCTTCCACAATCAGGACAGGGCAGTCCGCGAAAATAGGGATAAGCGGTTCATCTTTCGTGCCGTCAGACTCTCCATATAGAAACATATCCTGGGTGCTTAAAGTCAACGGCTCAACCGTTGATAGCGGCCAAGGAAGTATGTCCTTCAATAAGCAGGTGTCACACACGTTTACCAGCGCTAACAGCACCGTAAGATTGGAAGTCACAGACGGTGTAGGACGCACAACCGTGGTAGAAAGAAACGCCAGCGGTCAGTCACCGCCGACACCACCTCCACCACCAACATCAGGAGGCAGCCAGGGACCGGTTGCTGACTTCAGTATGCCCCGTAACGCAGAAATCGGGGAAGCTGTTACGATAACCGATATGTCTTATCATCCTGGCGGCGGCACGATTATTGACCGTCAATGGATGCTCTACCCGAATGACTACACCGGCTATTTGTCTGGTACTGGAAGCACACTGAGGTTTAATTCGGAAGGAACTTACGACGTAATGTTGATCGTAAAGGACAACAACAACAGAATGGATTCGGCTGAGAAGCAAATCCATATTGGTCCTCCTCCGCCTCCTCCACCGCCTCCAGAACCAGAGAACGATCCGCCTGTCGCAAGGTTTACAATGCCGAGCGTTGCCAGCCCGGGCGAAACTGTTAACGTTGTCAACGAATCTTATGACCCGGACGGCTATCTTACGGTCATTCAATGGAATGTTACTCCTTCCAGCGGCGTAACGAATAACCTGGGCGACTTTGGCGGGACGCTGATATTCGATCAGACTGGAACCTATGAAGTAGAAGTGTTCGTAGTTGACGACTTTGGAGACTACGACGAATACTCAAGGGAAATCAGCATTGAAAACCAAGCTCCAGTAGCAAAAATCCTTGCCCCTGATAAAGCATTACAGGGAGAGGATATTGAAATTAAGAGTGCTTCATACGACCCGGACGGCACTATTGAGAAGATAACCTGGTCAGTAGAGCCCAACGGAGAGATGGTAGGCACTCTGGAAGGTGAAAGCAGCACCGTATACTTCGACAAGCCAGGAACTTACACGATAACCCTGACGGTCGAGGACAATCACGGCGAAAAAACCACTGCTACAGCAGAGATCGAGGTTTTACCTGCCGTACCGCAAGCGTTCTTTGTGGACAACGGTCCGTACAAACAGAACCGGAAGCTGACGTTTACCGAACAGGGAATATCTACTGGAAGGTATCCCATCGTCAAGGAACAGAACGAATGGCAGATAACGCCGGTTGGAAACGGAGCAACCGCCGAAGCAATCAAAATTAAAAATGTGGCTCCGGACCAGCTAGAAGCTCTGTTCAGAACTGCCGGTGACTACAAGGTGAGTTTGCGCGTGACCAACTCGGCAGGAAACAAGTCTGAATGGTACGAGAGGACGTTCAGTATAGTTCCTGACCGACCGCCGGTAGCAGATTTTGCTGTAACTCCTGCGGCAGCCAGGGATGTGGCCAATGATAAAAAGGCTACGATAATGCCCAGAGATACGTCCTACTCGCCTGACGGAGACATTATAAGCAAACGTATCTGGAAGTACCGGTATGACAGCAACAACGATGGTAATTTCGAGGACGAAAGCTGGGTTATTTTCAGTAATGCTAACGAGATGACCCCCAGCTTTGAAACCGATCAGGTCGGAAGATACCAGATCGAGCTTGAAGTTACCGAAGAATTCGGGGAAGAAACCCTGGAAGAATTCATTACCCCGAATGACTATCTAAAGAACGACACGTCTGAAAAACTGTTGGACGAAAAACGAGTGGAAGTCATTAATATGGCTCCAATGGTATCATTTCAGGCGTTTACGAAACACATTGTAGATGTGGTAGTTGCTGAAGCTCCGCCTACAACATATTGGGAATTCAATTATACCGGTTATCCGCAAACAATTACCCTTACTCCTGGAACATACTTGTTTGAAGTATGGGGAGCTCAAGGGGGGGACGGATGGTATAGCCGTCCAGCAGGAGCCTCTACTGCCGAAGATATGAACATCGCCCTTGGCGGCAAAGGTGGATATGCAGCAGGACAAATCACTCTTACCCAAGACACCACCTTTTACGTCTATGTTGGGGAAAGGGGGGCGAACTACTCCGCTACTGGATATTATAATGGCACCTTCAATGGTGGTGGCGGAGCTAGGGTAGTCCACTGCGGGGCAGGTTCTGGTGGTGGGGCTACGGATATTCGCCTAGTTGGCGGTGCGTGGAATAACGTCACCGGTTTGCGAAGCAGAATTATTACCGCCGGTGGCGGTGGAGGAGCAGGAGAAAGCGGATACCAAGACAATGAGGATTTTCCACATGCTAATGGTGGAGCAGGAGGAAATCTAGTCGGTGGAACAGGTGGAGTTGGAATTGGCGATGCGGATACCCCTGTCGATTTAGGCGGAGCTGGTGGCACACAAACCAGTGGAGGAAGCAACGGCGGCAGTTTCGGCATTGGCGGCTCACCTTCATCCCTAGACAACGATTATGGAGGTGGAGGCGGCGGCTATTACGGTGGAGGGTTAGGAACAGCCAACTCTGCCGGCGGTGGCGGTTCGAGCTTTATATCCGGCCATCCAGGATGCGATGCTGTTGATCCGTCAGGAATGCATACCGGACAGCCTAATCACTATTCTGGTTTGGTGTTCACAGAAACAAGAATGGAAACTGGTGTTAGAAACGGTCATGGTTATGCGCGTATTACCCAACTCAACGTAAGCAGTGGGGCTGGTAGTTTGGAAACAGCCACGCAGATCCTAGAAAACCAACTAGAAAACGCTGGGCTGGACGCGAAAGTCACTTACTGCGACACAACCGTTCTGGACAGCAACTCGGCTGATGCTGCAACAATATTTAACACTTGGGTCAACTTCCCGGGTGCATACGGAGATTGGGAATACGACAGCACAGATAACATTCTCTATTCACCTACGAATCCTACTTATGAAACCGGGTTCTATGATCCAAACAACTTTAGCGCAAGAGACATGGCCATTAAAACAAAAATAAAGGCTGACCAGCCGTATCAAGAAATGGGGCTTATATTTAAGCTAACCCCAACAAGGTTTCAAAACGGTTATCAGAGATACGATGCTTATTTTTTGGGGCTTCTTAGTGGTGATACAGGTGCTTACTATGGAAGTAATTCTTCAACAGCTTCAACAGCCTTGGTTTTATTCAAGGTAAAAGATTACCGCTTTGGTACGGACGCTACAGCTACCCCGCTCTCAATATATCGAAAAGTTCATGGTGGCAGTTGGTACATGGGATGGCCTTATGAGGGACATGAAGTCTATGGGCATCTGAGAGGATTCCCTCACGATACCCCTTTGCAAAACGGATTTACAGTAACAAACGTGGTAGATCCGCTGATTAAAACAACAATAATGGACCACTACGTTATGCCCTATATTGACAATAACACCTGGTATGATCTCGAAGTTGAGGTACAAGGGAATAAGATCACCATCCACTGGAACGGGAATAAAATTATAGAAACGATTGACCCAGACATTATTCCCAACGGCACATATGGAGTATTTCAATTCAGCCATATTATGCCTATGTTCAAGGACATTGTTGTTACCACACAGAACGTAAAACCCTTGGATGAAGTGGTGAAATCTAATACATGGCGGGAAAACTCCCACAAGTTTGTGCTGGATGTCAACAACGCAGATTACCAAACGCTGTATCTCAACGATCCAGTAAAGACCGGGGAACTGTTCAGCAGGTTGTTATCTCTAAAAGCTGACTTGTCTGTTTTGGGGAAGAACAATCAGGAGTCAGCACTGCAAATGATCGCTCTCAACCAGGGCGAGGGAGCCTTCTTCACCCAGACTGAAGATAATGTCCAGCCGATTCAAGATTACGGCCAATATATTATCAACAAGGTCTTGGGCGAGCAGCTCCCTGCCATGTATGTGCTGCTCAATGAGCAATGCTACTACGAAACCTTCTACAGCGACCCTGAAGAAGACCCGAAGTACGCAGAACGCTGGCAGTACAACCATGATGAAACATACTTTGAAAACAGCCTGGGCAAAGTCTCCTACGACGGACAGTGGGTGCCAACCCCTGTTTACCGCTTCGATAAGGTCGGGAAGTTTAATATAACTTTCCAGGCCCAGGACAATCCGAAAGACGACGACCGGTTTGCTGAGTATCGTAAGTGGTCTTACAGCCTTCAGGATGACCTGGAAATCTACGTGCATCGAAAACCGGTTGCATCGTTCAAAACAACAATGAATCCTGCTGGCCAGGACAACATTGTCTTTACCGAGAACTTTGAAAGCACAAACAGTGTTTTCGATTTCTCGGGTAGTTGGACGAGAACAACTGCTAAAGCGAGAAGTGGGAGCTGGTCGTATCGTAGTGCTGCTATAGGAGACGGCCAGTCTTCAACAGCACAATTTGCAGTGGAAGTTCCTGCGGGAGCAACAAATGCTAAGCTGTCTTTCTACTACTATGTATCATCGCAAACCCCCTCGGGTTGCGACTATGGTTATGACACTCTAAACATTTACCTGGACGGAGCCCAAATAGTAAGCGTTTCGGGCGAATCCGGCTGGGTCTATGTTGAAAGAGCCTTATCGGCAGGAACCCATACCGTTAAATTCGAGTACATCAAAGACGGTAGCGGTTATGCTGGAAGTGATGCCGGGTTTGTCGATGACATTACCCTGTCATATCTTGCCCAAACCCGGTTTAATGTAGCTGTCAGCAACGTCAGCGCGTATGACCTGGACCATTTCTCTTTGCCCAACAAAGGTATAGTCGAACATAAATGGTCGTGGAAACCTCCGACTGGCATTGCCTGGACCACAGGGGCCGGTCCGCCGTCCCTACAGGTAGCACCAGGGCAGGATTACTTGTTGTGCTATGAGGTAAAAGATATGGAGGGCGCGTGGTCTGATCCTTTTGTCGTTTTATTAACCGCAACGCAGCGGCCTCCGATAGCACAATTCAAGGTCAGCCCCAATCCGGTTGTAGTCGGGGCGGCAATACAGATTCACGATATGTCCTACGATCCAAACGGCGATCCAATTGTTGAGCACCGATGGAGAGTCAGGCACAATACTGGCGGTTGGGGCGCTCCGAGCAGCACGCCTCCGGCCAGTTTTGACCAGGCAGGGACATGGGAAATCGAACTAATGGTAAAAGACTCTGCTGGACTGTGGTCAGAATCATACACGCAGACAGTTACGGTCCTGGGGAACACAAGACCCGTAGCGCGATTCACCGTAAGTCCAAACCCGGCATATGATTACGAAACACTCTACTACGAAGACACATCATATGACCCGGACGGAGACCCGATAGGAGCCCGCGAGTGGAGAGTGAGCAAAGACGGTGGGGCTTGGCAGTATTATGCAGCTCCTCCGACGACTCTACCCGCAGGAAATTACGTGATTGAGCTTAGGGTACAAGATATTCCCCAGCACCCGATGCTTGAGCCACTATGGTCCGAATGGTACGGGCAGACTCTTACAGTAAAAGAGAGCTTTGAAATAGTCGGCCAGGTTACACCAAACCCGGCAGAACGCGGGCGGAAAATCAGGATAACCGCCTATGCTCAGCGCATCGGCACGGGAGAGAAGATACAAATATCCGAAGTCAAGGCATATATTCCTCATCCTACCAAACCGGACGATACTCCTGCTCTGCCGGGAGGAACTACTCCGGTAGTGGTTAACATGAGTTGGGATAATGCTATAAAAGGGTATGTTTACGATTATCTCCTGCCGGATAAAACCGTAGACGGTCGTTGGACTGATGACGGGACATACTATATCCGGGTGGTCGGTAAGCAGGGCGAAGTGGAAAAAGAGGCTCTCCTGCCGGTCCAAATCCGAGGCCACATACTACAGAGAGTTTATATCAGAACCGACAAATGGTAATGCTTCATAAGCCCAGGGAAATCCCTTTACTCAGGGAGCCCCTGGGCTTTTTTTTATAGAGAGATGAAAGCGAGGTAGAAAAACAATGCTACAAGGCGCGGAAGCATTAAATAGGCCGTGGGTTAAGCATTATGATCCCGGCGTTCCGAAAACATTAAATTATCCCAAGGGGCCGATATATACGCTGCTTGAAGAAGCCGCAAAAATTGCCCCGGGCCACATTGCTGTCCGGATTGGGGATAAACAGATTACATACCATGAACTGCTTGAACACTCCTTGAAGAAAGGGAAGCTTTTTCAGGATTTGGGCGTTAAGAAGGGAGACAGAATCGCCCTTTTGCTCCCCAACGGAATAGATTTCGTCAAATGTTTCTGGGGTGTTTTAATGGCTGGCGGGGTTGTCGTACCTATTAATACAGCTTTTACCCGGGCAGAAATCGAGACGATACTGGAGCAGGTCAAGCCGTTGCTTGTTTTAACCCTGCCGGAATTTGCTCAAAAGGTGCCGCCGGATTATCTGGTAGTTTTAGCGACCAACGAGGCCCTGCTGTCCAATTTTAAGCCAGCAGACATCTTTCCAGAAGATGATGCTGTAATTGTATTCACGGGAGGCACGACCGGCAGACCAAAAGGCTGTATATTCAGCCACGAAAACTACATTGCAGCCATACATGGACAGATAGCCTGGAGCTATCCGATAGGGCGCAACACACCTCTTGAAGAACGTCAGGCGCTGTTTACTTTACCCATGACTCATATTTTCGGGCTGACAAGCCTGGGCTATTCGGTAAAGACTGTTACCCCAATGCTTATTCTGCCAAAGTTTGATGTCAATGCGGTTGTAGAATACCTGGCTAAAGAGAAATTCAGCTACTTCCCGTGTGTGCCGACAATGCTTGGGTTGATACTCCTGCACCCACGGGTGTTAAGCGGGGAAGTGGTCGTGAAAGATTCAGCCAGAAACATTACCCTGGGCGGTGCTCCGTGCAGCCCTCGGCTGAAAAATCTGATCGCTAAACACGGGCTTACTGCCTATGAGGGTTGGGCAATGACTGAAACCTGTTCAAGGGGAATTTCTCCCCCGGTGCTGGGCAACAGGGAATTAAGTGACAAAAGGGTGCCCGTCCCGGAGATCGACATACGGATCGTGAACCCGGAAACGGGCGCCGAGGTTGCCATAGGACAGGCAGGAGAATTGCTGGTAAGAGGCCCTTCAGTAATGAAAGGCTATCTGGGAAACGAAGTCGAGAACCGGCGTTCATTCACCAAAGACGGCTGGTTTAGAACCGGGGACACAGCAAAAATAGATGAAAGCGGTTATGTTCATATACTCGGACGAGTTAAAGAAATCATCCTGCATGGGGGCAACACTATATATCCCCAGGAAGTTGATACTGCGATCCTTGAATTCTCAAACAAGGTGTTGGATGTCATAACCTTCGGGGAGCCGGACGACATTTACGGAGAGAATGTGGTGTCCGTAGTCAGGGCCCCGGACCTCAATGTTGATGAACTAAAGGAATATTTGAAGCAGAGGTTGGCTCCGTACAAAATCCCGTCGAGGATAGTTGTAACTTCAGAACCGCTTACGAGGACTCCGGCCGGCAAGCCGTTACGGAATCTGGCTGCTGAAAAATACGGGAGGGGTGCTGATTGAGAAAAATATATTTCCTTTTGTACCGTGATGAAAAGCTCGCATGGGTTCATTCCAATATTTCAGACTCTGTTTTCAACCATGTGGTAATCGGGCTTGATAAGGAATTTAGAGAAGCCTATGGATACAAGGCAAAGGGCGGAAACAAAGTGCAAAGAGAGCAGATTTCAAAGTACCGTCCCGACGGGAAGTGCTTCATCTGCTCGAAGGAAATAACAAACGAACAGTACGCGAGACTAAAGGTCTACCTCCGCTCGGAAGTCGGAAAGAAATACCCATATGACTATTTAGGGACGTTCTTTCTTGCCCGGATAGCAGGTCCGCTTTACCACAAATACGGTATCCGTGTTCCCAGGGTGCTGGTAAAACTTTTTCTGGTCAACCCGGACAGAAGAACCTGTGGGTCATTTGTAGCACTAGCATTGAAAAGTGCAGGAATCAAGCTGTCAGAACAAGAGATTAAGCAGGTGCCCGGCACCTTATCCCCGTATCTGGTTACGGCATATACCTTTATTCGATACAAAGAATTAAACCTGGCACCTGTTTATTACGGTGTCATCGGAGGGTACTTTTTCCACCTTGAGGGTGTTAGAAAAGCCCCCCAGGGACTCCTGGTGGGAACAGCGTAAGGAGGGAGTGCAAATATTCATCCGAAAGTTTTTAGCTCTTACATTGCTTGTTACAGTAATAAGTTTTGGAGGCATAGCCAGAGCAGAAGGCGACACCAAAATATTAATCGTACCAAACAACGTCAACTACACAATCGAAAAAACAGATGGTGGTACCTCTGTAAAATCCGGCGGTACATTTGATCTCCCGCCTTTCATTCGGGATGGTATCTTTATGGTTTCCGTCCGGGGAGCATTTGAGAAGGCCGGAACGCAGGTTGCATGGGAAAACGGACAGGCTGTCTTAACCCGGGGCGACCGGACGGTTGTAGTTACGCCAAACAGCAAAACCGTGCTGGTTAATGGCGTACCTTTTGAAATGCCTGCCAAGGCGATATTGAGCGGTGGCCGGACGTTTGTTCCTCTGCGGTTTGTTGCTGAACGGTTAAGCCTCCAGGTAGACTGGAACTTTGTGCAGCATTGCGCTGTCATTAAAGGATTTTAAGAAAGGGGCTGTTTCATGCACCCGGAAATTCAGATAGGCGATTTCGTTATTAAGTCGTATGTCTTATTCAACTTTGTTCTTTCGACTGCAGTATCATTTGGTGTCATGCTGTGGCTAAGTTACGCGCTGTTTAAGGAGAAGGCAAAGCTATGGAAAATCGCGGTACTGATGATTGGAGGCTTCATATCGGCGGTCGCAATAGCCCGGCTGAGCCATTATATAGTTTTTCACAAAATGTATGACCTGCTGGGCTTGAGTGTGGTGAACACGACCGCTTCAGGATATATCCTGTTTACCGCATTGATACTCAACATTCCGGTTATTTGGGTATTGAGCAAACTGGTAGGCTATTCCCCTCTTGCGGTGCTGGACATTGCGAAGGCGGGGAACTGCTTCAGTATTTTCATCGCCAAGATTGGGTGTTTTCTGGACGGGTGCTGTATTGGAACACCTACAAACCTGCCCTGGGGAGTAACATTTCCAGGCACAACCGTGGCAGTACACCCTGTCCAGTTATACGAAAGTGCTTACGGGCTGATTGCAGGGATCGTTTTCATCTATCTCTTGAAGAAACAAAAACTGCCCCAGGGAGCGGTCTTTCTGATTTTTGCCTCAACCTACTCTCTGGTGCGGTTAGTTATGTTCTGTCTGAGAGCAACCCCGATTGGCGCGTCTTATACAGAGGCCGCCCCGTTTGTCTTTTTGGCGTTAGGTTTTGGATTCATTATGTGGCTTACTAACCGGCTCAAGCTGTCCGAGAAGTATTAAACAAAGGGGGGTGTAGGAGCATTTATTATGCAAAATTGAAGCGGCTGTTGAAATACGACCAGAACACCATGCATCACTGCCAACGGGTTGCTGAGTTTTCTTTGCAGATAGCCCGCAAGCTCGACTTGCCCGAAGACCAGATTGAAAAGCTGGGCCAGGCCGCAATGCTCCACGACATAGGAAAGATATTTGTGCCCAGGAATGTTCTCTATCAGGGAGATCAGTTGACCCCGGCAGAATGGGAAATTATCAAGCTGCACCCGATCAAGGGTGCCGAAATCGCAAGGCAGGAGTCTGCTCCACCGGAAGTTGTTAATGCTATTCTTCATCACCACGAACGGTATGGTGGAGCAGGGTATCCCCATTGCCTAAAGGGTAAAGACATACCGTTATTTGCGCGCATAATTGCCGTTGCTGACGCTTTTGATGCCATGACTAGCTCTCGTCCGTACCGCAGCCAAGCATTGTCTGCGAATATGGCGTTGAGTGAAATACAGATCCATGCCGGGCCTCAATTTGATCCGGACATTGTTGAAGCGCTTGCAGAAGAAATCATGAATACGAAAGGGAGTGTGTTCATTGAAAAGCCTAAAGTGCTACGGCTGTAGCAATCCGATGCCAGTACAGGTTTTAAAGCCAATGACCCACCTAAGAGGACGCAGCAGTCTGGTTGTGCTGCTATGCCCTGCTTGCCAGCAAAGATTTGGAGACAGCAATCCCAATTACTACAATTGCGAGTTTACCTCCAGCGCGCTGGCTTATCTGAAAATTGAGCCCAAAGCAGTAGCAAACACCTAGCACTGTGGCGTTTAAGGCGCATTAAGCAACAGGGCAATAGGAAAGGTATCAGGAAGTCCTAATCGACGCTCTGAGAGCCTTCTGGAAGGCGATTAATTTATTTTGGAAGCATTGTCGCCCAACCTCCCCGTATCAGAGGAGGTTGGTTTATTGAAAGGAGTTGATAGGTTGAAAATAGGGATCGATATTGGTTATGGGTACGTGAAAGCCATAAACGACGAAGGTCAGAAAATTTCCTTCCCGGCTATGATTGCTCCTTCCGGGAACGGTTTGGGTCTGGGAGACGTGTTCAAGGACACGGTTGAATATCAAGTCACGATAGACCAGTCAAAATACATGGTCGGGGACGCGGCCAAACAATCATTTCTGGCAACCCAGACAATGAGTAGGGAAAAGCCGCCGAAAATTCATGACCCGCTATTACTGACAGCAGCACATCTTCTTTCAGGAGACGATGACCGTCTGGAAATCGGAGTAGGGCTTCCACTGGCCTATTATTCGGCTCAGAAAGGATCGCTTAAAAACAGGCTGCAGAACCTCAAAGCCGACGTGATAATTGGAGATAAGCACAAACATATTAGTTTTGATCGCGTAGATGTATTCCCCCAGGGCGCAGGTGTACTTCTGTGTTGCCAGTCTATGCTGCCTCTTAGTGGGTATGTTGGGTTAATAGATATTGGCACTTATACAACGGAGTATATTTTATTTCAAATGAAATCCGGGAGGCCGATCCCTGTGTTGGAGGCCAGCGGCTCAGTAGAAGCAGGAGTCCATTTAGTTTACTCGGCTGTGGCAAGAGAGTTTCAAAACAAAACAGGAAGCCCGCTTCCGGCAGAAATGGAAGCGGCAGTAACCGAGAAGTCTTTAAGGGGCGAGCAGATAACCTTTGACGGACAAAAGCACATGCTTGACGCGATCCAGGCCAGAGAAGATGTTGCTCTGGTTATTTGTCAGAAGGTCCTATCTGCCTGGGGAAACCGGACAGGGCATATAGAAACGACTCTGCTGGCCGGCGGGGGTGCTTTGTTTTTCAGGCAGAGCCTGAAAGGCTTTCCTGGCCAGTACATAGTCCAAGAACCATTCTTTGCAAATGCAAGAGGGTATCTGGGCTTTATTACTATGTAAATACTGTGCTTATCCATACTTAAGAAAAGTGTATTCGCTCAAAAACCCAATAGTGACGGGCGTTAGAGGGCAAAAAATCGGGGCTGTGTATTCGCGGTTGACAGAAAACTGTATTCGCCATAAAACCCTTGTGCGTCCGAGGTTTGAGGGCAATATTTCGGGTCAATGTATTCACGGTCTGGCCGAAAAAGTGCTCGCGAATACAAAAGCGAATACAGAGGTTCCAAAAAATGACCGCAAATCAAGAAGCGGTAAGGGTTTGGGCGCGAATACAAAAGCGAATACAAAAAGGGAGGGAGGTATTCTGAAGAAAAGTTTCAAGGTCATAACGATACGGCTTCCGTCCGATCACCCAATCTTTCAAATTAAGCCCGGAAGCAGGAGCGAGGTAGCGCGATCATGGTTAGATATTGGGGCCAGGCTTGAGCAATTAGATGAAAAAATGACCAGGGTAATGGAGTTGCTAGAAGCTGGCCCGCCGGATAAAAGTCCATCTACCCAGGAGCAGAAAAACAGCTTCGATAAAGAAGCATTTCTAAAATACTTTGAGTAAGGAGTTGATTAGTATATTAATCCAACGAAAAGACATTGAAAAAGCCTATCTGCTGACAGAGCAGACACGGCTGCACCTGTGGGCATTGCTTTCAGATCCCACACGTGAGCTGATTGAAGAAGAAGGGAAAGAGATTACTAAAATAGCAGACGACATCATATCCGTGGAAGACCTTAAGAACGGTCTTAAGATAACCGTCAAGGACGTAATCCCAAGGAACGTGGGCGTTGCCATAACAAGTCTCAGAATCCACTGGTTAAGCATGATGCACCATGCTTTCTCCAAGAAAAAGAGGCAGTTTAAGAAAATACTCTGCATTATTAACGTGGTTAGTCCCGCCGATTATTGGGACGTTGACAATCGAGCCTATAAAATCATCATCGACTCTCTGCGCTACAACCGATTAATACCAGATGACACCAGCAGATATTTGACTTTTATGGTTACTAACGAGATAGACAGAGAAGACCCAAGAACAGAAATCTACGTATTGGAACACCCCGAAAACTTGCTCGAAAAACTTGTCCAAGCAGAAGCGAATTTATCATAAAAACAGGTGTCCAAAAACCCCCCAAAAAATTGTCCAAAAATCGAATTTCACCTTGCGCACATTGGACAGCTGGCCAATTGGACATATCCAACATGCCTACACCTAAGATTTCACAAGGGTTTATTCGCATCGCGATCTCAAGAAAAAACAAGCAAATAACGTGTCCAAAAGTGGTAGGTCGGGGCGCATGTCCACCAAACGTTGCGCACCGCCCGACAACAAAATCAGCTCTCGTTTTCTTCAACGTTGGACCGCCCCGACAGTAACCAGGCAGCATTAAGAAAGGAGGATTCATTTGCATCTGACCGAGAGAGATGTTGAACTGTTTAAACTACTATCGGCTTCAGGAGTATGTACTCTTGAGCAGGCAAGGAAGGTTTATGACGGCTCGAAATGGTATCACTACAAGCGTATCGACCGGTTGTGTAAGGCAGGTTATCTGATAAAGCGCGGCTCATATATCGAGCTTGCCAAAGAGGGTGCAGAAACGGTAGGGGATTCAAAGTATCGCTTCCGGCACGACGACCTGCGTAAGATTCATTCAGAAGTCGCAAACATCGCCCTGTTACTGGGTGAGTCGTTCATATCATCCAGGCAGCTTAGAAAACAGTATGGGCTTAATCGCAGGAACCACTTCAAAGGGGCTATTCTCCACGACGACAAGCAGTACTTCGTGTACCTGCTGGGGGAAAAATCCACCCGGCAGTATATCGCCAGCGTCAAACATGAGATTAAAAGCCTTGCTTCAGCAAGAATCACAGACTGTGCAATCGTATTTGCACTCAGCCCGGAATCTATGGCCCTGTTTGAAGTTGATTCGTGCCGCCTTCAGGAACTATTATTGCTTCCTTACCCGGCAGGAGTGGACATGCTTAGCCAGTACTGGGATTTCAAATTCCCCGGGGCAGCAAAATCCAATAAACCGTTCGCCCATTACGAAACAAACGACTATTACATCACATCCCTTATCCTGAACGATTTAGCCAAACGAACTGCCCTTGATGCTTATTTTCAACTACCGTACTCAAAACCGATAAAAATCATCTGCTTGCCCAAGCAGCAAAAGTTTTTTGCCAGTCAGTACCCGCAGGCAGAAATCATACCAATCAAAAACTAAAGGAGTGGTTAAATGCTACCGAAAATCGAGTTTCAGCAGGATTATTGGCCGGAGGTATACGCTTCCCGGCAGAACAAATCCATCTTAACCTGGCCAGTAATCGGTGTCGAGAAGCACAACGGCACCATGTGCCTGGTAGTCGGCAAAGAACGTGTAAAAGGTCTAATCCCCATCGAAGAAACGGGAATCAAAGAGGGCAGCAACGAGAGGACGACTACGTCCCGTCTGATGAACCTCATCGGCCAGGAAATCTCTTTCATAGTCCTCTCCACCGACAAGAAAAACAATATTTTCATTGCTTCCCGCAGTAAAGCCAGTGAGAAAATCGCATCCCAGAACAAATTAGAACCAGGCCAGGTAAGAACGGCAATCGCCAGGCGTATCTTGAAACGCCCCCAGCCGGACGGCACCTACACCGACACAGGCGTTCTTGTAGAACTGGAAGGTATCGAAACTATATTACCTATAGGTGAAATCTCCCACGGCTGGGTAGATGAAATAGAATCCCTGATTAAGCCCGGAGATACGTTCGACGTGAAGATTCTTGAAACCAAAAACAATAAACCTTTCATCTCAGTAAAAGCCCTCTACGATAACCCCTGGCCCGAGTGCGCCGAACGTTACAAAAAAGGCGGCATCTACCGTGGAACCGTATCTAATGCCGTATTTTACGGTGTATTCGTGACCCTTGAACCAGGCGTATCGGTATTGTGCAATCATCCCAAAGCCGGAACTCTTAACCGAGGCGACCAGGTGATGGTGACTCTAACATATATCTCTCCCGAGGAGAAAAAAGCCAAAGGAATCATCGCCCGTGTCATCAGGAGAAATTAGTCCATTTTCTCCTCTTCAGAATTACAAACTGAAAGCATACCCATTTAGCCCAAACCCACCTGGACACCTTAATGATTGGGAGAAGCACGTACTGGATTTCCTCTCGGCAGTAAAAGCCGCTACTTATTTTCAATTATGCAACCATACCAGACAAAAGAAAAAACTAAATGCGATGTCCCGCGCGGGGTTGGTACACAAGTACCAACTCCAGGGCCAGCGCAATATTAACGTCGTCTCATCCGTCGGATTTGATAATCTGGACAGACTCTTGAGAACCCTCGTATTTACCCAGCTGGCATTAAAGCTAAAACCACAAGATATTTTACCCGGCAGTAATCAAATCCACGCCTATATAGTCTTAAACAATATTTTTCCGGTTCTTGTGCTAAGACATGGCGACGATCCTGGAATGGTTCCGTTCATAACTAACCGGCTGGAAAGAGTTATTATTCTATCCGAAACTTTTTATCCCGAGTTTAACAAAATAAAAACCCCTTGCAGAATTTGTTTGGATCAAGACTTGCTCAAAGATGAATTGACTTTCTATCTCCCGGACGGAAGAAGAGATGCGGTTGCGCGAAGCTAAACATACAATAACCTTGTGCCGCAGGAGAATTTTTAGCGACGCCTGGGAAATAAACGCTGAAAAATCCGGGGCAGTAATTAGTGCCGTCAAAAAACCTTTGTTGTCTGAGCGGCTCTCGGGACAGCCTGCATCAACGGCGGCACTAATTTTTCCTGAACAGGAGTTTGGTAGGCTCCGGTCAAAATCTTGGGGGAGCTTGCCCGGCAGTAAAAGGTTAGGGAGGTTCGGCAGAAAAGCTAAAAGGCATATCCGAGAGGATATAGAAGTCTGCAAAACAGAACAAGCTGGGGGGGTATAACAATGCTTTTAACGGTGCAGATAGCCCAGGCCAAAAGCCTACAGCCCACCATCAAAGTCGAGGCATCTAAACTGTCAGAAGCGATTCACGAGGTGTTGGGTTTTATCAAGCAGATAGCCGATGAGACCAAAATGCTCGGGCTAAATGCAGCAATTGAAGCCGCAAGAGCCGGAGATGTAGGTCGTGGCTTCGGGGTAGTTGCTGAAGAGATTCGTAAATTATCTGATGAATCCAAGGAAACTGTTGTCAAAATACGAGATTTAACGGAACAGATTAACAATAAGGTTTACGAAACCAGCCAGAAAAGTGATCTGACATTACGCGCCACCGAAGAACAGGCCGCAGCGACCGAGGAGATTACCGCAAGTGTAGAGGAAATCACCGCTATGTCGGAAGAAATGAAGCGGGTATCCCAAAATATTTAGTTAATTCCTAGATTATTTGTAGAGTATATGGAAAGCTAGAGAGAAGATTAGAGATCAAATACGAATTGAAGTTGGAAACGGGGCGAGGCATTTACCTCATCACGTTTCCAGCCGGTTCTTTCACCAAAGGATTAACCGACAGGGTAAAGTTAGAAATAGTCATGCCAGCGAAGAATAAGCTACCCAGGATATGTCGCCGCTGCCCAGGATACTACGCAAGCGGTTGAAAAGCTAAATAAGCTAGCAGGAAGTCCAGTTAAACATAAGATACTTAGGTACTGTAAAGTTTAAGTAGGTAAAAAGGGGTCAAGAAGAGAAATGAGACCTCAAAAAGGATGTTCCGAAGAACGTCCACTCCCGCGCAAAGGAGGATGAGGTCTCGTGTTAAAGATTCAACAATTGGTATCGATATTCCTTCAACTCGTCACAGGAATAATGAATGTATTTGCAACAGCAAAAAGCATGGAAGAGTTGGAAGAAAAGATTCAAAGGCTGGTTCAGAAGATTACAGGCCAGTTGCTGGAATGGTTACTAAACAAGATGGATGCTCGTTTAGCAAAGGACATGGAACCGGGTAAATATGAGAATAAGGGTATTCGCTCAAGAACCCTGGTAACAACCGTAGGAGAAATTGAGATAAAGCGAAGATATTATCGTGAATTGGAGACCGGGAGGAACTGTTTTCTTTTAGACGAAACCCTGGGCCTGGCACCGAAGAAAAGAGTCAGTCCCAGACTTGAAAAAATGATGCTTGACATGGGAACAGAAACGACCTTCCGGAAGGCATCCACCTTGCTGGAATATCTGGTTCCGGGGGTTAGCCACATGACGGTATGGTCTGAGGTACAGCGGGCCGGAGCCAGGGCTAAAAAAGAAGCGGAAGAAATTCGCGCTGAAGTATTCGAAGACGGAGTAATTCCAAAGGGCAAACGGATTGTAGAAAGGCTAAATATCGAAGCTGACGGGGTAATGATTAAACAACAACGGTCGTCCAGGCGGCAAGAGGAAATAAAACTGGTAGTAGCCTACGAAAGCAAAGAAGAAGGTAGACCACTGGTTAACCGTAAGACCGTAGCAGGATTAGCAGACGGCAGCACCATATGGGAACAGGCTAGTGCCAAATTCGGTCAGGAATGGTGGCTGATAGGCAAAGAAGATATTCGAATTGGCGGGGACGGTGCGGCTTGGATCAAAGAAGGCCTGGAGGTATTTCCCGGGGCAACATATCACTTGGATTTATTCCACTTGCGAAGGAGACTTACCGAAGCTCTTGGATTTAACGGTGATTATTATCAGGCAGTAGCGGAGAAAATCTCGGAGTTAGATCAGCAGGGTTTAGAAGAAGTCTTTAGCCATATTCTTAAGAACACCCGTGAAAGAACGAGACGAAAGCGAATAAGGGATTTAAAGAACTACATATTGAGTAATTGGGCAGGAATATCAGATTTGCCAAAGGAAGACCGCCTGGGAGTAATCGAGGGGCAAGTAAGGCATACCATAGCCAGGCGCATGAAAAATATAGGCGGGGGCTGGAGTTCAAGAGGAACCGATCATATGGCCCGGTTGTTAGCGGCCAAGGCAAACAACGAATTATCCAGGTATTCGGGTAGCTCAGGCGGTTTTAACCGGGAGCGGATTACGAGAGTACTGCCTACGAAAATAGTTGATCCCAAATCCAAGCCAAGCAAAGAGGATTTAAGCAGGTGGTTGGCAGCGACAATGCCATTACTGGAAGGACCGTCATCGGGCAAAATGTGGGTCAAATATGTTCTGCGGCCATTAACCTCAGCCAGTTATCGAATTGCATGAGGTTGAGAAATAAATTATGCGGGAGCTTACCCACTTAATCTTGACAGGGACACAATTCACTAAATAGTTGCCATATATCAGAAAATAACTTAACATTAAATAAAAAACGACAATAATAAGGCATTTATGCTACAATTTTCAACATGCCAGCTTGTTGAAAGGAATTCCAGATGCTGCCTTAGGGAAATTGCCCTGTAGATGTGGATTAGCCGTGGTAAACGCTTCCCAAGGGTTTGGGACAACTTATTCGGGATTGAGATGCTGCAAGAGGGGCTTAATCCTTATAATAAGTAGTTCAGCATGACAAAATGGGTTGGCAGGTTACACTGTATTGGTGGGCTTAATCCTTCCCGTCAAATTGTGCTTGTTCGGTTATTTATGGGAAGCATCTTTGTCATCAAGTTTATTGCGCAGAGAACATAGCTTAATCGTACTCAACTAGACCGCAATATACGCTGCAAAAACCAACTCTACTCCACTTATAACAGGATAGGCTCGTATTTGCCTCGCCCTACTGAAAAAGGGAGAGTCTTCTTCATTTGTCCTTGTATGTCCGTAGGGATTCCCCTCCACAGCCATCGAGCTTTTCTTTGGCACATCTGTTTGTTCCAGGCATATGTATACCCAGAATATCCTGAGCCGTTGTTGTTTCACCGACAAATGATTTATTTACGGTACCAAGTTCGCATTAACATAATCGGTGCTAGGAAATGTCGCGTTACGTTTGCGGAAGGGAGGTGTACTTAATGGCAAGCGTTCTTGGTAGTGAAATGCAGGTAGTAGTGTTCTCATTGGGACAGGTAGAATATGGAGGTGATATCACAAAGGTTCAGGAAATAATTCGGCTGCCCGAAATTACCGCATTGCCGGGAACTGCAAACTACATACTTGGAATTATCAATCTGCGGGGAAGCATTATCCCAATAATTGATCTTAAGAAAAAACTCGGGCTTCCCGGCGCAGAAATAACTGATGAGACCCGGGTTATTGTAGTTGAAATCAATAGTCAAAAGGTTGGACTCGTAGTTGATGAAGTTTCGGAAGTCATAAGCTTTTCTTCGGAAGAAATCGTTCCCGCAGACGCTGTCGGCTTTGGTATTCAAGAAAAATACCTTCTGGGTGTAGTTAGGATTAGCGAACGTCTTCTTATTCTCCTTAGTTTGGACAGGATTTTTGCCGATTGAGAGTTTTGCATAATTGCAAAATTACGTTCTTTGAAACAGAGAATACGACCT
>ERZ773359.2672-NODE-2672-length-22039-cov-16.263965_pt1 | contig 22039 bp, 22 predicted proteins | sample MGYA00374955_ERZ773359 | MGnify/ENA primary metagenome ERZ773359 (study PRJEB29098, sample SAMN04486028) | biogas fermenter metagenome | study: EMG produced TPA metagenomics assembly of the Biogas fermentation microbial communities from Germany - Plant 4 DNA1...
TAATCTTTGCTTCGTGCTCCAATAACAACATCTACATAAGTACCTTGTTCACTTAAATACTTTATCTGTGGATATAGGGGAGCTATCCCTACTCCACCACCAATACACAAAACACGATTTAGCCCATCTAGTTCAGACTCTTTTCCCAAAGGCCCTGCAAAATCCTTTATATGATCCCCTATATCAAGGCTTCCTAAGTCCTTGGTTGTATATCCTACCTCCTGAAAGATGATTGATACACTACCCTCTTGCCTATCGTAATCAGCTATAGTTAAAGGTATTCTTTCTCCTAACTCCCTAACCCTTAGCATTATAAATTGTCCAGGCATGGCTTTTTTGGCTATCAATGGAGCTTTTACTTTCATTAGAACAATACCAGGAGCTAGAATCTTCTTATCCATTATCTCATACACGAATTTATCCTCCCATCACAATATTTAACAACCAAATCTGTTCTGCTAGTTCAGCCGTTATATTCACGGCTTATAATGATGGCTATTGATTAGTTACCGCCTTCGCTGATTTGGCTAAGAAAACTTGACTCTTGTTTTTCAAAGCAGCGATGAGGGAACGGTCAATAGCCATTATAATTATTGAACTAGCGCAACAAGTTAATTTATTCAAGTTTTATCTATAAAAATATTTTTTGTTAATACATTTACTTGCAGCACATTAATTCCAGTTAGTTCCACTATATCTTTAGAAATATTTATCTGTATCTCTTTCATAATATCATGAATTTTATATCCGTACCGAACAGTTATTTCTACATCGATTACTACTCCACCTGTATGACTAACTGAATTTACTTTAGTCACTTTATGTACGCCTTTCACTTTATAAGCGTTATAATAAACTAAGGATTCCAAGGCAAAATCAGATATAAAAAATTTCCCCATATAACTGTAGGTAGGTCTCATAACAGTCTTTTCTAAGGTTACCAGCTTCCTGCCTTTTCCAGTAAACCGCAGAATCCTTAGGGGGTTTAATAAATATCCAGAAAAATCTTTTCTAATCTCGAGAGTGGGTACCGGAATTACATGCTTGCCCTGTTCCTTTCTAACAGTTCTAGCTGTCTGTATTTCTTCTTTGGTGGAAACATCTTCAATCCTGATTATATTTGTAATAGGTGGCAATGCGAGGGTATTGACAATCCTATTTATCATATTAACAGAAGTACCTAATATTAATATGGAATCAGGGTTTTCTTTATCTATGGCTTCTTTAACTGTTGAGGCATGCTCTTTATCCATAAACAAGGCTCTACGCACTGCAGCTATCATAGTTGCCTCTCTTTTTGCGGAAATGCCGGCAATCACTTTGCTACCCCTGATGAATAAACCATCATCTATAATGTATAACATATCTAATTCATTTGCAAGAGTAGAAGCTTTGTAACTCTTGCCTGTACCACTAGGTCCTACTAAGCCATAGATTTTCAACCTTTTCTCCTCCCTGGGAATCTTTAAACTTTATTTATTTTAACACAAATTATATAAAATTCATAGCAGCAATTCACTATCATAGTTTTAACTTTGTTTATTCATAAAAATGCCCCCATTCAGGTATAAGTTTACAAAATGTATCTTTATACCCGGGGAGCATATAAAATGTTGTATCACAAGCTTACTGAAAAAAATCTCTTCACCAAGGATAGCAAGTTCATTGTTAATCCAATCAAGTAGCTCTCTATATTGCTCTTCTTGACAACGGGGTTGTTTTCCAAGATGAGCTAGTAATGAAACAGTGAAACAAACTAATTGAATAGGATTATTATGTAAAACAGCCGGAAGCCTTTGTAAACACAGGCTTTCCGGCTATTATTTTAATTAGTCCTAATCTTTTACTTTATCTTGATAATAAGGACAATAAAGCGTTAGAAAACAAATTTGGCATTTTGGCTTTCTAGCATTGCATATCTGCCTACCATGATGTATTAACCAGTGATGAGCGTCTCTCCATTTATTTTTTGGTATATTCTCCATAAGCTGTTTTTCAGTTTCCAATACATTATCAGCAGTAGCTAACCCTAATCGATTGGCCACCCTAAACACATGAGTATCCACAGCAATGGCATCAATACCAAAAGCATTGCTAGCCACTACGTTAGCTGTTTTCCTGCCTACCCCAGGCAAAGTTTGTAGAGTCTCAATATCCTGCGGGACTTTTCCATCAAACTTTTCAACGAGAATCCTACATGTTGCAATAATATTTCTGCTCTTGGTTTTATAAAACCCACAGCTTTTTATATGGGGTTCCAACTCTTCAGGTTCAAGGGCTGCAAAATCTTCTGGCCTGGGATATTTTCCAAAAAGGCTTGGGGTTACCTTATTAACCTGTTTGTCAGTACACTGAGCAGAAAGCATTGTGGCAATCAACAGTTGAAATGGATTTTCATGCTTAAGCTCAGTTCCTGCTCCTCGGTATCTTTCCTCTAACAGTTCAAGTATCTTATCTATATTTTCTTTTGTGGTTTCCATTTTTGTCATCCTTCCCATATATTTCTTATCTACAATATTAATCTATCTCCAAATAATCTTTAGTAGTCAAAAAAGATAACTCTCAAATAATGCCTTTATAATATTATGCCATAATTAATCTAATAAACAAAATCTTTGTTAATCTAACTCTTTAAGTTGGTAATAATAAAAGTTTTATATCTCAGTAATAAATATATACACCATCTTATATAAATAATATATAAAATATCCGGAGATAAACTTTCTACAACTAAGTTCTCCGGACAATATGGCTATATTAATGGTATTCTTACTAATTCGCTATGATTTCCTATCCGCTTCATTGAATAAAAACCCACTATGGGAATTCTGTGTTGCTTGTATATATTATAAACTTTTGAGGTTAAATGAGGCGAAAATTTAACAGATAGTCCACAACCTAAGGCCACCCCTTTTGGGGTAGAAATTATTTGAGAATCATAGCCTTCATTCTTCAACAACTGACTGAAATATAATGCATGCTGCCGTGAATTAAATGATACAAAATTGAATTGTTCAACTAATGACATAGGTTACCTCCTACCCTTTCGTCTATATTAAAAAGCTAGTTTTTTCTATTACTAATATATTTTTTATATTTATTTTTGTTACACCAAGAATTGGGGGAATAAAAATGATATATATGGACAATGCTGCCACATCTTGGCCTAAGCCCAACTCAGTTTACACTAAAGTGCTAAAAACTATGAAAAAATATGGCGCCAATCCCGGTCGCTCTAGCCATACTATGGCTGTAGAAGCAGCTAATATTATCCTTTATGGGAGAGAAATGCTGTGTCAATTGTTCAATGTTTCTGATCCTTTTAGAATGATATTTACCTTCAATACAACTGATAGCCTTAATCTAGCTATTAAGGGTACTTTAAAAGAAGGTGATCACGTTGTCACCACTTCCATGGAGCATAATTCTGTTATAAGACCTCTTATGCATTTGGCTGACTTAGGCATAGAAACTACCGTAGTACCTGCCGATGACCAAGGGCTTATAGATCCTAAAGATATAGAAAAAAGTATAAAGCCTAATACACGACTAATTGTAACTACCCATGCTTCCAATGTAACAGGCACCTTAATGCCTATTGAAGAAATTGGTACCATAGCTAGAAATTATGGGATTTACTATCTATTGGACGCTGCTCAAACAGCAGGTTATATTCCTATGGATTTATCTAAATTGCCAGTTGATTTAGTGGCAATACCCGGACATAAGGGTCTGCTAGGCCCTCAGGGAACTGGTGTGCTTTATATCAGGGAAGGCGTAAATTTAAATCAAATTAGAGAAGGAGGTACTGGCAGTCTTTCAGAAAGCACATATCAGCCTGATTTCTTACCTGATCGATATGAATCAGGCACCCTCAACACCCCTGGAATTGCTGGACTAGGCGCTGGAGTAGAATATATTTTAAATACTGGACAACAAAGAATTATGAATCATATAACCAATTTGGAAAAATTGTTTCTAAATGCCTTTTCTCAAATAGATGGAGTTAAAATATATGGTCCTACTGATATAAAGCTGAGAACTGGAATTATATCTATAAATATTGGGGATAGAGATTCAAGGGAAATAGTAAACATATTAAGCCAAAAATACAATATTGCTACTAGAGGCAGTTTGCATTGTTCCCCCCTTGCTCACGAGACTATAGGCACTAAAGGACAAGGGACTGTAAGATTTAGCCCAGGAATATATACCACATTGGATGAAGTTAAGGCCTGTATAAGGGCAGTGGGCGAAATAAGTAGAGATATAAAGATCCGCAGCATTTAAGGCTTGCGGATCTTTATTTATAAAGCTCTCAGCAGCTTTTCAAGCTTTCTTCTTTGATTACTATCCATCATAGGCAAAATCGCTCTAATCATCTGTTTAGCCTTATTGGGTGTTATGCCTGCTTGACCTGATCTAATTAGCTGCGCTATCTCATCAATTACTTGATTTTCAGGTTTACCTTCCAACTTGTCAAATAAGCCAGCCATTTTTTCCAAATTATCTTTATTAATATCCAATTTTATTTCACCCTTTCCCAAGATTCAATTCTAATACCATCCTATTCATAAATGAATACAATGATACTGTAAATCTCTATTAAACCTATATTTTATTCACACTTTATTGACCTCAGCATAATATGAAAAATATAGGTCTAAAAAGGAGGTATCCTATGGATAAAAGAGATATACCACTCGGCTTCACCTATGCGCGACCTAGTAAAAGAAACCCTCTACCCATTGTTTTGTTTATATTACTTGTTTCACCGTACATAAAGAGACACAAAGCAAATATTGTTTTAGAAGATAGTGCAATAGATACCTTTGATGATTCTGATACAGTATTAGATATCCTATCTTCTATTTATCCTTATTTAGATTTGGAATATCAGGATGGAATTAACTTCATTTTTGGTCTAGCAGAGGTTAGGTCTATATTAAACAGCTTACTTAAGGGTACTTACTATAAATACAGCAAACTGGACACTAGTATTCAACCTGCAAGCTATCAAGAAAAGGTTATTGGCATTATAAGATCTTTGCAGCCTTATATATCCTTGGAAAATCAAGCCCTTATAAATCGAATACTCGATACCTTTAGTAGCACAAAAGAGTTAGTCTATAGACTAAATAAATTTAAGCATCAGAGTCTGGAAGTGCAAACTTCCAGCAAAAACAATCTCCAAAAAGTATCTGAATTGATTGATATTATAAAAATGTTGATACCCGGTGAACAACAGCAGTATTTTAATCAAATCAGCAATATTTTAAGAATGGTAGAAACTGTTGAATTAGCACAACTTCTCAATGCTCCGGAGAAGGATACTCTACCAACCACAAGCGAAAACAAGATTGCCTCAAATACTGAAGAAGCTGCAAAGGAAAAAGATTCAGGTGATAACAAAGAAATTAGCATACCTTCTAATTCTAATATAGAAGCTGGCAAAAAATCCATAAATTTAGAAGCAATATCCCATTCTCTAAAATCAATGTTGAAGCCTGAGCAGGCCAACTCTTTAGATCTTATCATGAAAATGGCTCAATTGCTTGCCCAGGATAATACAGAAAATGCAGAAAAGGAAAGTGCCGATTGAACTACATCAACCGGCACTTTTTTAAAAAATTATGATGTAAGCGCTGTCTTAACAGTTACGCCTTTTAGATTGCCTAACTTTCCTGTTAAAGCGCCAATCTGATCTGTATCGCCTTCTACGATAATGGATATTACAGAAATTCCTCTCTCCCTATAGGGGATACCCATTCTCCCTATTATGATAGGAGAATACTGCGACAATACTTCCTGGACAGCACTTCCTGATTCTTTATGATTTTCAACTACGATTCCTACAACCCCGATTCTTTTTTCCAAACCCATATACCCTCTTTCAAAATTTTAGTATTTCTTATATTATATCCTATCAGGCGGGGTTTTGACAACCAATATGGTTACATCATCCAACATCTCATTTCCAGCTAGCAGGGTATGGTAGGCATCAGCCAATCCTTGACATATCTCTTCTGCCGAATAATCTTCCATTCCCTTTAAATATTCCATTATATTTTCTGTTCCAAATAAGTTAGGCTGCTTTCGATCTATCTCCTTTAAACCGTCGCTATAAAATACCAAGGTATCCCCTGGTGCCAAATCAATGGTCTTGGTCTCGTAGTTAGGTTTAAAGAATTTACCGAATTTACAAATAGGGAAACCATCCAGCTTGATATGTGACACCTTGCCGTTGGATTTGATAATTATAGGGTAGGTATTCATCCCTGCTGATGCATAGCTTAATTTCCCGGTTTCAGTATTATATATACCATAGAATAATACTACATACATTTCCTCAGGAAAGGACATGTTATTGTAAACATGATATAAATTCATCAAAACCCCTCTTGGGGTCAAGATGCGATACCTACCATCCTCATAATCTATCCTAAACCTCATATTTTGATTTATAAAAACATTTAGCATGGCTGCAGAAACGCCATGTCCAGCAACATCTCCTATTAGAATACCAATATTTTGCTCATCCAAACGAAAAACATTGTAAAAGTCACCACCTATTTGCTCACACGGAAGATATTTGGCAGCAAACTCCATGCCTGGAACCTTGGGAAATTCTGTGGTCATGAGTGCCATTTGGATATGTTTTGCATCATTTAGGTTTTTCATTATTTTTTCATTGGCTTGGCTTATCTCCTTGGTTCTTTCCTCCACAGATCTTTCTAGATCCTCAACATAATTATTTAACTTCTTTTCAGCTTCTGAGAGCTCCTTGTATGGCTTTTTAATGTTAATGACAAACAGGGCCCGGAAAAGTATAAAATGTGCTATGAATTTATAAAAATGACCTAGAAGATTGTAGGTATCATATACGTTATTATACAATGTAAAGGGCATTTCCCCTAAACCAGCAATAAAAAATCCAATAACTAACAAAATATATGCCTTATCTCCATTGCTTTTTATATACTGTCTATGATAAATAGCTGCAGTTATTATAAGTATAGCAGATATAAAAAACTCAATGCCTATTTTTAATGAAGTTAAACCCTCACCCTCCATGTGCATAGGAGGAAATAGATCTGGATTATATATTATTAAACCTATAATTAATAGGGTTAGAACAATATCTATAGCTATATAAACACCTTGATACTCCTTTATCTTTTTCTGACTAGGCACAAGGCTTGCAATAAGCATACCTATAGACATTACAAGTCTTGAAACTATCCATAGGGTTGTAGCCTTTTGGGGAGTAGAAACTGTTACAAAATTAGGCATTCCCTTATAGGAAAAAGTATGCACAGTGTCAAGAAAAGTAACTGACAAAAATGTACATGCAATTATCAACATGGATGCTGAACGTGTCTGCTCCGATGTATAATATGTGACAGCAAAAACACAAAAGGCCATAACAATAGCCGAAAGCTCTAGAACAATATGCAAAGCTAAAAAAGCATCAGCGGATAATACAAAAAAAGACCGATCTTCATGAAATTTGGCCAAAGCAAAAATTAGGATGGTTGCAGTAAAAATTCCTAATATTATAATCCAATCTTTCCAATGCCTATTCTTTTTAAATTTATCCTTTAGACCCCCCATAAAACACCTTTCAAAAAACATATTTAATCTCTTAACAATAATAGATCTATGTTGCATTATTTTATCAAGCTCATAAATGAATCTGTCTGTTGGTTATACCTTCAACCTTTCCAATACCATATCCTAGTGAAAAGCTCTGCATCATACTATTGGCTATTAAAATCTCCAGTATTTTCCTTTCATCTGGACCCAAACCTACATCCCCTACACGCATGTACTCCTGGGTTTTTTCAAAAGCAATCTGACAAATTGCTTTCCTTGTCCCTGAATATTGCTTATCCAATTTCTTGTTTCCTTCTTTGGTAAATTTTTTAATCATTTGTCCAGTTTCCACTTGAGCCACTCCTTCCATATTAGTCTATATTTGAATATTTTCCCTAAGAATTTTTTTTATTCAAATATAGGCTAATATTCCTATGGAAGGATGGTTATAGAAAAGATATCTGCACTGGATCATGGGGATAAATTAAATTTGAAACTTGCAAGCCTATAAGTCTAATAGGCTTAATCAAAGGCACTCTACGGCTTAATATTTCTGAAGAATGCTTATAAAGTACATGGGGTGAATCAGTTGCCCTGTCTAAAGTGGTTCCCCTAGTTATTACTCTAAAATCATTGTACTTTATTTTCACAGTAATAGTTCTGCACTTTATTCCCTTGTTAGCCATCCTATAACTTATAGCTTGAGAAAAATCCTTTAGGTAGTTTTTTAAAACATCTAAATTCCTAGTATCCTCTTTTAAAGTAGTTTCTTCCCCCATACTTTTTACTTCATGCTCTACTTGAACTGGACTATAATCTATGCCTTGACACAATAGTATTAATTCATGGGCCCTACGCCCCCAGTTTCTTATTAAAAACTCATGATCGTACTGCAACAAATCTCTTACAGTAAAAATTCCTATATTATTAAGCTCTTTCTCAGTCTTCTCCCCTACCCCCCAGATTTTTCGTATAGGTAGTTCCGGTAAAATGCGCTGTGCATCATCAGGAGTAATTACAGTAAAACCATCTGGCTTTTTCATATCCGAAGCTAGTTTTGCTAGAAATTTATTGTATGAAACTCCCACTGATGCAGTCAAGCAAGTGCATTGATATATATCCTCTTTTATTTTCCTAGCTATTTCCACTGCATTTCCTTTTTTTATCTCTAAAAAGGCTTCATCTATAGAAATCGGTTCTATTATTGGCGTATATTTTCTAAAAATGGTATGGATCTTTCTAGATTCTTTTTTATACTTATTCATATTTACGGGCAAAAAAATTGCCCCTGGACATAGTTCAGCCGCCCGCTTGCATGACATAGCCGAATGAATTCCAAATTTTCTTGCTTCATAGGATGCAGTGCTTACAACTCCTCTGCCTTTTGGATCTCCTCCTACAATTACTGGCTTGCCTTTATATTGAGGATTATCTCTTTGCTCCACAGCAGCATAAAAGGCATCCATATCTATATGAACAACTCTAAGCTCTGCCATTCTAATTCTTTGCACCTCTCACAAAGGCACTAATCATCTTGAAAATTGCTTTCAATTAGACGTGTAATATCATTCATTGCTTCAACTTCATCAGGCCCAACGATCTTTACAATAAATTGGGTTCCACCAAAAATACCAAGTGCTAGTATTGACAACAGACTTTTACCATTCCCCGATTTATCTCCCTTGATGACTCGAATCTCCGATTTATAGGAGCTAGCTACTTTTGTAAATTTAGCAGCTGGTCGAGCATGTAACCCAGTTTCATTACCTATTACAAACTCTTTTTCTATCATCTGTTCCCTTTCCCCCAAATAAAATGATATATGTGTAATAAATTTATCTTGCTATTATTAGTATAATATCCTAAAAATAAAATCTTGTCTACTACCCAAAAATATGCCATCTAAATCAAAGATGGCATATTTGTTAGTATATATTTTATTCTATTTTTTTGTCCAAAATCCTCTTTTTTAGAAATGGATTGCCCAACCCTCTGCGCTACGGGCAGCCTCCATTACTGCTTCTGCAAGAGTGGGATGTGCATGTATCATGGTTGCAATATCCTCAGGCAGCAGTTCTCCCCACTTGGCCAATAATAGTTCATGAATCAGTTCAGTAGCTTCTGCTCCTACTATATGAGCCCCTAATATCTCACTAGTAGAAGGATGATATAGTAATTTAACCATGCCTTCAGATTTTTCTATGGCTACTGATTTTCCAGCCCCTCTATAGGGAAATACCGCTTTTTTATAGCTTACTCCCTCTGCCTTGGCCTTCTCTTCAGTATATCCAAAACTAGCAATCTGAGGCTCACAATATACTGCGCTTGGTATAGTATTTATATCGATTCTAGGCTCTGGATTAAGGCCTGCTATAAACTCTACTGCTATTTCTCCTTCTTTAGACGCCACATGAGCTAATAGGGGAGAATTAACAATATCGCCAATGGCAAATACACCTTGAACTTTAGTCTGATAATAATCCCCAACTGGCACAAAACCTCTATCTGTCTCTATTCCAAGGTTTTCCAGGCCGATCCCTTCAGTATTAGGAGTACGGCCCACTGCCACTAGTACCTTTTCTACTTCTTTTTCAAATCTATCACCTTTTGAATCCTCCAAAGTAACGGAAACCCTATTATTATCCATTTTATCCATAGATACAGCTTTGGTGCTGGTATATAACTTAATGCCTCGCTTTTTGAGAGATTTTTGTAATATTGCTGTTATCTCTCTATCTTCAAAAGGCAATATACTATCCATAATTTCAACTACATGTACCTCTACACCAAAGGCATTTAAAATATGAGCAAACTCTATACCTATAGCTCCCGCTCCTAAAATAATAATGTCTTTTGGCAGCTTCTCTAGCATAAGAGCTCCTGTGGAGGATAATACGGTATCCTCATCAATGGCAAAGCCTGGTATCTCCCTTGGTCTAGATCCTGTCGCAATTATAATATTCTTTGCAGTAAAACGTTTGTCATCTCCGACTAATACTTGATTAGGAGATTCAATAAAGCCTTTGCCTTTAATAAGGTCTATATTATTTTTCTTGAGAAGATATTCTATTCCCCTAGCTAAGGTATTGGCTGCCTTTCGGGACTTTTTAAATACTTTTGAGTAATCAAAATCCGTTTTATCTAATTTTATACCCATATCCTCCAAAATTCGGCTGTTTCTAAACACTTCTGCTTGGTTAATTAAAGCTTTAGATGGAATACAGCCTACATTTAGGCAAACTCCACCTGGCTTATCCTTTTCAATTACAGCTGTCTTTAAGCCTAATTGAGAAGCACGAATGGCCGCCACATAGCCACCAGGGCCTGATCCTATTACTAATAGATCATAATCATATTTAACTTCCATATCTATCTTACTCCTCCATCAATATAGTGCTTTGATAGGATTTTCTATTATATCCTTTAAATCTTTTAGAAAAGCTGCTCCCACGGCACCATCTATAACTCTATGATCACACGACAGGGTCAGGGTCATAAGGGTCTGTACCTCAATGTTATTGCCATTAGTGACAACTGGCTGAGGTTCCATCTTTCCTACAGCAAGTATAGCTGAAGCGGGAGGATTTATTATAGCAGTAAATTCTTCAATTCCAAATGAGCCTAAGTTACTAATGGTAAAGGTGGCTCCTGAATATTCCTCTGGAGTCAATTTATTATCTAATGCTTTGCTAATAAGCTCTTTGAGATCACTTTCAATTTCTATAATCCCTTTGCTGCCGCAATCCCTAACCACAGGAGTGATAAGTCCATCAGTTTGTGCCACTGCCAGACCTATATCAATACTGCCGTGCCTTAAAATAGTATCATTCTGCCATGTAGAGTTTATTATAGGATGCCTCTTTATAGCTTCAGCTACAAATTTTATCAAAAAGGCATTTACTGATACCCCTTGCTCCAGGGTTTGATTAAGGGATTTTCGTGCCTTCATAAAATCATCAGTACGCACCTTTAGCCTTAAATAGTAGTGAGGTGCAGAAAATTTGGATTCTGCAAGCCTCTGAGCAATTATTGCCCGTTTAGGACTGACCGGTATTATTTGATCTTTTGCCCCAGGTCTAATAATTTTATGTCTTGCTGTAGATGGTACTGGTTCTGTATATGATACTATATCTCGCTTAATAATTCTACCCCTAGGACCACTTCCTTTAATAGTTGCTAGATCTATTCCTCGCTGCTCTGCCAATCTCCTAGCCAGTGGAGAGGCTATTATCCTATCTCCCTTAGGAAGGCTATTCATATCAGATACTACTTCTTTTTGCATATCTCTTGACTGTATCTCTTCCTTATGGTCATCATATGAGATTTTTTGATTATCATCGTCAGCTTTAATGCTGACCAGTAATTCCCCTATATCCTCTCCTTCTTCTCCTATAATTGCAATGGGAGTTCCAATGCTGGCCTGTTCTCCTTCATTAACCAATATCTTAAGAAGAACACCTTCCTGTATGGACTCATAATCCATGACAGCCTTATCAGTTTCAACCTGACACAATACTTCTCCCGATTCTACCCTATCGCCCTCCTTCTTTTCCCATTTAGAGATAGTGCCCATCTCCATTGTAGGTGATAGGGCAATCATTAATACTTGCTCAGCCATGATATCCCTCCATTCTATTGAGAATCAGATATATAGTACTTTCTTTACCGCTTTGATAACCTTTTCCACAGAAGGCTGGGCAGCCAGCTCTAACTTATGGTTGTAAGGCATGGGTACATCTTCACTTGTTACCAGCTCTACAGGTGCATCTAAATAATCAAAACAAAACTTAGATACCATCCAGCCTACATGGGATGCTACGCTAACCATGGGCCATGATTCATCAACTATAACGCATCTATTGGTCTTTTTTACAGAATTATAGATGGTCTCCTCATCTATAGGTCTTAAAGACCTTAAATCAACAATCTCAGCCTGAATACCCTGCTTTTCTAACTCCTGCGCCGCTTGTTCTGCTATACGTAAGGGTTTTGAATAGGTAACTATGGTAACATCGCTGCCTTCACGCTTTATATCAGCCTTACCTATAGGTATAAGATATTCTTCCTCCGGTACTTCACCTTTCCATGAATACATTAGTTCTCCTTCTAAAAAAACTACAGGATTGTCATCCCTAATAGCCGATTTTAAAAGCCCCTTGGCATCATATGGCGTAGCTGGAGCAACTACCTTAAGACCGGGAATATGAACAAATAGGGACTGAAGAGCTTGTGAATGTTGGGCAGCCAAATATTCCGCAGGTCCGTTAGGACCTCTAAATACAATGGGTACCTTGAACTGACCTCCCGACATATACCTCATCTTTGCAGCATTGTTAATAACCTGATCCAAAGCCATTATGGAAAAGTTGAAGGTCATCCATTCTACTATGGGTCTTAACCCTGCCATGGCAGCACCAATACCAACTCCTGTAAACCCTTCCTCTGTGATAGGTGTATCAATAACCCTCTTTGGTCCATATTTATCTAATAGCCCCTGGCTTACCTTATAGGCTCCATCATACTGGCCTACCTCTTCTCCTAGCAAAATAACATTTTCATCTCTGGCCATTTCCTCATCCATGGCACTCCTTAAAGCTTCACGATAAGTGATAATAGGCATTTCCATCCCCCTTTACCATCTATTAAAATTTAATCTAAGCCAAAACATCTTCATATAAGGCTTCCAACCCTGGCTCTTCACTCTTTTCTGCAAATTCCACAGCCTGGTTTGCTACTTTTTTGTACTCATCATCTATCCTTTTATACTCTTCTTCGGTTATGATATTTTTTTCTACCATAGCATTTTTCAATAATAAAATAGGATCTTGCTGTCTATATTCCTCCAGTTCTTCCCTAGTTCTATATTTAGCCGGATCACTCATGGAATGACCCCTGTATCTATAGGTCTTTATTTCCAAAAAGCTTGGAAGTCCCTGCTCTCGGGCCTGTTTAACAGCCTTTTTGGTTTCTTCATATACTTCTAATACATTCATGCCGTCCACTTGCTTGCCTGGAATGCCATAAGAGTTGCTCATAATATAGAAATCATGGACTGATGAAACTTTTTGGTAGTTGGTTCCCATACCGTACTGATTATTTTCACAAATATATACAATGGGGAGGTCCCATATTTTTGCCATGTTTAAACTCTCATGAAATGCTCCTTGATGTATAGCCCCGTCACCAAAATAACACAGTACTACTCCATCCTCTTCTTTATACTTTATCTTTAGGGCCACTCCTGTTGCTAAAGGAATGTGGGATCCCACAATTCCATGACCTCCGTACATATGCTTTTCCCTATCGAATAAGTGCATAGAGCCTCCTTTGCCTTTTGCACAGCCAGTTACCTTCCCAAATAGCTCTGCCATTAATACTCCAGGATCCATACCGCAAACCAGAGCGTGGCCGTGATCTCTATAAGTTGTTAAAACATAATCCTTAGTTAGATCGATAGCAGCAATGGAACCCGTAGCAACCGCCTCTTGACCTATATATAGATGACAAAAGCCCCCAATCTTTTGAAGACCGTACATCTGTCCTGCCTTTTCTTCCACTCTTCTAATAAGAACCATATCTCTAAGCAATTTTAATAAAAAATCTTTTTCATATTTTTCAACAGGAAAAACCCGGCTCATTTATCTCCCTCCCCAAAACAAAATCTTTCAGTCCTTCCCTTCATAGGTTCAAAATATACAGCTTCTTCTAAAACAGTCTCTAATACTACAAATTCAGTATTTTGAAGATTAATCTTCCAAAACACATTCAATCTCCTACCAATGGTTTGAAGAATCTCGGTTTTCATAGAAGGATTATCAATTATGTTTATATAACCTTTTATATTGATAATGCGATCTAATGCTTTGCTTTGTATCATCCATTCTACTTTGGGATTTTTATTTAGCTCACCTATCTTTTTTGAATCTTTAGCAGCTACAGAATATATAAAACCTTGCCTATCCTTTAGGGTAGTAGGGGTCATCCAACGCATTTTTGGTCGTCCATTCTCATCTACAGTAGCCAGAATTGCAGTTTGTGCATCAGCTATAAGGCTATCCAGACAGTTAAAAAACTCATACTTATACAACTCTCATACCTCCTATCTCAAATCCCTAAATCCCGTGTTATTTTATATTTCTTATACACTGATATCATACCTGCTAAACTCAAATATGTTCCTATCATCCAAAACAAAAAAAGACGCCTCCTACTATAGAGACGTCTCTTATAAAAACTTTATGCTCTCAATTTTCTTATATGTGAACAGGCAATGGTTTATTAACGTCTTACACCTTCTGCATATAATCTAACAAAAAATTTTCAAGCCTATCCAAAGCTTCTTTTAAATCTGTCAGATTGGGTAAAAATACTATCCTAAAATGATCGGGCTCGGGCCAATTAAACCCAGTTCCTTGAACTAATAAAACCTTCTCCTGCAACAGGAAATCCAAAACGAATTTTTCATCATCAACAATATTATATCGTTTTACATCTATCTTGGGGAATAAGTAAAAGGCTCCCTTAGGCTTAACGCAAGAAATTCCAGGTATACTATTTAGCCGTTCCCATGCATAATCCCTCTGTTCTCTAAGCCTACCTCCCGGTTTTACATAATCCTTTATACTCTGATAACCTCCCAAGGCTGTTTGAATGGTATACTGGGCTGGTACATTGCTACATAGGCGCATTGAAGCTAACATATTTAGCCCCTCTATATAGTCCTGGACTCCGGACTTATCACCGCTTATAACCATCCATCCTGCCCTAAACCCAGCAATCCGATGGGACTTGGATAGACCATTCATGGTTATAAACAACACATCATCTGCCAAAGAAGCTATAGATGTATGGGTAATTCCATCATATAAAATTTTATCATATATCTCATCAGAAAAAATAATCAAATCATGTTCTCTTGCTAATTCAATAATTCCCTCCAATATTTCTACAGGATAAACAGCTCCGGTAGGATTATTGGGATTAATTACTACAATTCCCTTTGTATTGGGGGTAATTTTTTTCGCCATATCCTCAAGATCAGGATACCAATCTGACTGCTCATCACAGATATAGTGTACAGGTTTTCCTCCTGCAAGATTAACTGCAGCAGTCCATAGAGGATAATCGGGAGCTGGTATCAAAATTTCGTCTCCATTGTCCAGCAAACCCTGCATGGACATCATAATAAGCTCGCTTACTCCATTGCCAATATATATATCATCTATACCTACTCCATCAATATTCTTCTCCTGGCAATAATGCATAATAGCTTTTCTAGCTGAAAAAATTCCTTTAGAATCACTATATCCTTGGGCGTTCTTCAAATTCATAATTACATCAACTATTATTTCATCAGGTGCATTAAGGCCGAAGGGTGCAGGATTACCAATATTTAATTTGATTATATTGTATCCTTCCTCTTCTAGCCTCTTGGATTCATCCAATACTGGCCCTCTTATGTCATAGCAAACATTTTCTAATTTCTTCGATTTCTTTATGATCCTCAATTAAATTCGCCCTCCCAATTTATATCCTTGGCCATCACTATAGCAGTTTAACTTCACTACATCAAGAACCACTAGTGTATAAAAATAAGGCAGGGCGGTCCCATCCCAATTATTATAATTACTTATTTTCTAGAAAGAATTTATCTGCGTCCTGTTGATTAACCAATGGATGTATTGCACTTTCCTCTATGTGGAATTTATGGTTTTCTTTTATATATATCTTACAATCTAGACTTCTTTCTAAAATATCAATATTTTTTTCTCCATCCTCTGTCCATAATCTAGCCACATTTGGATGTATTTCCACTACCACGCCCCATATCTTAGATGCCTTTACCATATTCTCGATTTCCTTTTCTACTCTTGCAACTATCATTGCTTCGGAATACACCCTACCAGTTCCATGACAATAGGGACAGGGTTTTAATAATTTGGATGACAACCTGCTTCTTACTTTTTTTCTGGTCATTTCCACCAAGCCCAAGCCTGTAAAGCCCACAACGTTGGTTTTTGTTCTATCTTTTTTTAGAGCATTTTTGAGAATTTCCAGCACTTTATTTTTACTCTCTTCCTGAGTCATATCTATAAAATCTATAATTATAATTCCTCCAATGTCCCTAAGTCTAATCTGGTGTGCAATTTCCTGGGCTGCTTCCAAGTTAGTTTTAAGCACTGTATCCTCTAAATTCTTTGAACCTACAAACTTTCCAGTATTCACGTCTATAACTGTCAATGCTTCCGTTGTATCAATAATTAAGTAACCACCGTTTTTAAGCCAAACTTTCTTTTGGATAGCTTTTTCTATTTTGGATTCTATGTTATAATACTGGAACACTCCTATTGGTTTGTCAAAGAACTCCATCTTTTTTTCCAAGCCTGGGAAAAGAACACCAGCAAATTCTAAAGTCCTTTCATACTCTTTTTTGTCGTTTATTATAATTTTCTCTATGTCTGGATCATAAAAATCTCTAATGGTTTTATATATAATATCCTTATCCTCGTGCAAAACTCTAGGAACTTTACCTCTCCATTCCTTTGCCTGAATCTTGGCCCATAATCGACATAAAAAATCCATATCTTGTATGAAATCTTCCTGGTCTCTACCCTGTGCTGCAGTTCTCACAATTACGCCCATATTCTGGGGTTTAATACGCTCAGCTATCTCTTTTAGGCGCTTTCTTTCTTCTTCATCTTCAATTCTCCTAGATACTCCAACATAGTTAACCGTAGGCATTAACACCAAATATCTGCCTGGTAAAGTAATCTGAGTGGTTACCCTAGCTCCCTTGGTTCCAATAGGCTCCTTTAATACTTGAACAGTTATCTCTTGTCCTCTACTTATTATATCCCCAATGGATAATGTCTTTGCATCGTTATCTGCAGTATCCTGTTCTTCAGAAAATTCAATTTCTGACTTATCCGTAGTAATATCTCCTACATAGAGAAATGCATTTTTATCAAGTCCTATATCCACAAAAGCAGCCTGCATACCTGGAAGAACATTTTCTACCTTGCCTCTATATATATTACCTACAATTCCCTGGCTATCTTCACCTTCCATATACAATTCTACTAACTCGCCATCTTCAAGTAGAGCGACCCGAGTTTGATCATTCTGTACATCTACTATGATCTTTTTCCCCAATTTCCTGTCCCCCTATTCCATATCAACAGGCGTTATCCACTTACCGTCCTTAAAAAGATATAAGTCTAGGCGGTGTATTTGTACAAGCAGTTCAGGGTTATAAGATATATTAGCAAAATCAAGTAAAGCTTCTATTAATTGCTCTGGCCTTAAGTTTGCTTTGCTGCCTGTACTTACTAACGCCTTTATAGTAATCCCATCTTGGTGCTGAGCTATTACATCTATACTATGAATCATGGGTCTTATATCAACTTGACGGTCTCCCTTTTTTGTCTTCTTTATGGTCAATATTTCAGTTTGATTTAGGAAGTTTTCTATCAAAGATACCGTGTCCATTTTTCTACTTTGAAAACCAGATATATTGATTAAATACTCTCCTCTTTCTATAAGACTCATAAGGGAAGGAGCTTTTTCATCTATGGTCACTGCCTCTACAAACCTTATACCTTCAGGCAATTTATCGTTCATTCTACGACATAAGGTTTTGGGATCCATCTCTTTATCCAAAATAATATCAAGATACTCTCCATCACTAGTGGTTCCAACAGCCAAAGCGGAAGCAAAGGAAAGCCTGGGATGGGGATTAAACCCCTTGCTGTAAGCTACCGGTATCTCTGCTCTTCGTAATGCTCTTTGTACCAGTCGCATAAAATCCAAATGAGAAATATACTTAACTTTTTCTCCTTTTGTATATTTTACAACTAACCTCATGTACATATCCCCTCTCCCAACAAGCTGACACCACAACCAGTACAATTTAACCTACAGTCCTCTGTCAGCTCCATCTTTAAAGCCTTCTGGTATTCCCGCCACAAATATTTCTTGGTTACACCAACATCTATATGATCCCAGGGAAGTACTTCATCAGCTTCTCTCTGTCTATTAGCATAGAAATGAGGATCTATACCCTCTTCTTCAAAGGCTTCCATCCAAGTTTCAAATCTGAATAGCTCTGCCCAGCCATCAAAGCTGCATCCTTTTTCCCATGCTCTTTTTATAACCTTACCCAGTCGTCTATCGCCTCTGGCAAAAACTGCCTCAAGGAAACTTGCCCTAGAATCGCTCCAACTGTACTGTACATGCTTAATTCTAAGCTCTTTTTGTAATAGCTTCTGTTTCCTATCCAACTCCTCCATTGAGTTCTGTGCAACCCATTGGAAGGGAGTAAAGGGCTTGGGAACAAAGGAAGAAGTGCTTATATTTATTCTTAAAGCTTTCTTACCTTTTTCTTTTACTGTATCAAAGTAGCAATCCTTGATTTTACCAGCTAATTCACCAATACCCTTTAGGTCTTCTTCTGTCTCCTCAGGCAATCCAATCATAAAGTAAAGTTTTACTGTTGTCCATCCTGATTTAAAAGCATCTTCTACGCTGCTTAAAAGATCGTCCTCAGTTATACCCTTGTTTATTACATCTCTAAGTCTTTGACTACCGGCTTCTGGAGCAAAGGTTAGGCCTGTCTTACGCACCTTTTGCACTTCATCAGCTAGTTCTTTCTCAAAGGAATCAAGTCTTAGGGATGGCAGGGATAATCCCACCTTCTTATCCTTAAATCGTGTTATTAACTCTTTTACCAACTTTTCCAATTGAGAATAATCCCCAGTACTTAAAGATGATAAGGATATTTCTTCGTAGCCAGTGTTTTTAATTAATTTTTCGGCTAGCTCCAATAGCTTTTCTGGTGCTCTTTCACGTACTGGCCTATAAATCATACCTGCCTGACAAAAACGGCAGCCTCTTGTGCAGCCCCTAAATACTTCCAACATAATCCTGTCATGGACTATATTCATATAGGGTACTACCATGGTCTCAGGGTAATATGCTTTGTCCAAATCCTTTAAGATTCGCTTTCTTATGGTTTTTGGTACTCTTTCATTTATAGGCTCTATCCTAGAAATTGTACCATCTTCTTTATACTCAACAGTATAAAACCTGGGAACATACACACCTTCTATGCCAGCAGCCCTATACAAGAATTCAAGCCTGTCCAAGCCTTGTTTTTTGCAATTCAAATAGAGATCTAGAAGTTCATGGGTGACCTCCTCACCTTCACCCATAACCACTAAATCAAAAAAGTCCGCCATGGGCTCCACGTTATATGCGCAAGGCCCACCGGCTATTATCAAGGGATGATTATTATTGCGTTCTTGCCAAGTTAGAGGAATTTGAGCCAAATCTAAAATGTTTAACACATTAGTATAACTAAGCTCATATTGAAGAGTAAATCCAATAATATCAAAATCCTTTATAGGATCCTTGGTCTCTAGAGCAAACAAGGGTATATTATTCTCGCGCATCTTCTGCTCCATATCAGTCCAAGGGGCAAATACCCTTTCACAATAGGCATCTTCTCTTTCGTTGATCATGTGATAAAGAATCTTCATACCTAGATGGGACATACCTACTTCATACACATCAGGAAAAGCAAAAGCAAAGCGAATATCCACTTTATTTGGGTCTTTGACCACCATATTATATTCGTTTCCCATATATCTAACAGGCTTTTCTACTTGACCTATAAGCCTGTCCAATAGTTGTTTATCCAAAATTGTGCCTCCTCACTCTTTTCTAAAGTTATTTTTATTTTTATTATACATCATCTGCCACGCAGTAATCTTCCAACTTGAATATTTGCACCATAATCCATAATACCATTAACTATTTCCGTTTCATCTAAATATCCCCATATCCTTAGGCTGTGATCCACTACTTTAATAAAATGATAGCGATGGGGAACAAATTTTTTAATTATGTCTTTTAAGGGCATATCATATAAAACCACCAATTCTCTGCTAACTAATGCACCTTCCTTGGATATGATATCCCTTTTAAAAGTAATATCCCTAACAGCAATATAGGTAGCGGTACGCTTCTCTTTTAATGCTGAATAGGCCAAAAATCCAGACAAAAGAAAAAAATTGGGATTAAATACCTTCATATATAAAGCGTAAAACCCTGTCATGGCTAGAAAAAGGGACAATATAAGTCCACCATATGCTGCTACTGTAGTAGCTTTTTTCATTCCAATATCTCTAGCTAACATTGCCCTAAGCACTCTACCTCCATCTAGCGGCAGGGCTGGCAACAAATTAAATAGAGCAAGAGTTAGATTAGCCCTAGCAAAGACGTCATTGCCGTTAATGCTTACAATCCCCAAATTTTGAAGGGCAGAATATCCTAGCAATAAAACTATATTTATCCCTGGTCCAGCTAATGCAACACATATTTCATTTATGGGATTGAGCTCAAAAACACTTTCTATTCTAACTGCTCCTCCAAAGGGTAGCAGTTCAATTTCAGCTACATTCATTTTTAATGCTCTTGCAACTAGAACATGGGCGGTCTCATGAGCCATAAAGACGAAAAAAATGGTGGCAATTTCAGTCCCTCTACCTAAAAAAATAGCAATAATAATCAATACCACCAAGGTTATGCTAATATTTACATCCACACCAAAAAGAGTTCCAATCTTCATAATGCTTTACACTTCCTCTTTTTTTATCTGCCAGTTTCTATAAGTTTAAGAGGGTCCACCGGTTTATCCTTCACCCAGGCTTCAAAGTGTAAAGCATATCCACTTGTAGGCTCTCCGCCCATTGTGCCAATTTTATCTCCTTTGGCAACCCTATCTCCAATGTTAATTGCCACTTGGGCACAACCTTCATATAGGCTTATAATATCATTGCCATGATCTATTTTAATATATTGCCCACCATTTTTATCTTCTCCAACATCCACAACCTGACCGTCAGCTACTGCATAGATATTATTATTTTTTGTGCCTAAAATATCTATGCCATTGTTACCCGCTCCAAACTGTCCAACAACTTTTCCTTCAGCCGGAATGGCGAAAAACGGAGTTATTTCCTGGGTTTGACTTATATTTTGCCCAAACACAGCTATAGAGTCGGGTATGTAGTTAGTTACAAATTTAAGCTTCCCCAGGGTTTCATCTATGTCCATATCCTCAGTTATGCTATCCCTAATATATCCTACTACACTTTGGGTAAACTCCGTATCAATGCTCTTTAATATAATCACCAATATAATGATTATAGCTGCCACCAGCATCTTGCGTAAAAGGGATGCAGTCTTGTCAATCTCTTCAATTCTTTCATTAGTCCTTGCCCTATATCCAGACGTTCTCTGTCTAACTCGGGGCATAGGTAAATCCAAGGGTAATTTATCTAGGTTTCTTTTCTGCATCTTATACTACCCTCCCCTTTGTAACTAAAGTTTGAACTTCTATAACTAATATATTTTCAGGGGATGGGTATTATTACCTAAAACA
>ERZ773359.2673-NODE-2673-length-22039-cov-6.773790_pt1 | contig 22039 bp, 24 predicted proteins | sample MGYA00374955_ERZ773359 | MGnify/ENA primary metagenome ERZ773359 (study PRJEB29098, sample SAMN04486028) | biogas fermenter metagenome | study: EMG produced TPA metagenomics assembly of the Biogas fermentation microbial communities from Germany - Plant 4 DNA1...
TGCGTATTTTCTCCATGAAAATAGATATTGCCGCGTTAAAAAAAGAGCCCGGCAGACCGTTTACTTATGATTTTACCGTGGATGCATCTCAATTGGAATTGGACGCGGATACAGAACTTTTGTCTCCGCTGTCCGTTCACTTGATTGCTGTTTACCAGGATGGAAAACTGGTGGTAAACGGTAAGTTAAGCACAAAAATTAAATTAGTGTGCAGTCGCTGTTTAAAAATTTTTGCGCACGATTTTGTCGAGGAATTTGCTGAGGAAATTGATATTTCCGGGGAAACAGAGCAGGATCTTTCCTGGTTGGCAAGGGAAATATTTTATACCGCATTGCCGCTTAAACCGCTCTGTAAAGCCACATGCCGAGGTTTATGTGAGACTTGCGGCGCCGATTTGAATGAAAAACAGTGTGACTGTGCCAAAGATAAGACGGACCCTCGCTGGGCAGTATTGGGGCAATTATTGAAATGAGATTTGGGAGGTGTAATTTGTGGCAGTACCAAAGAGAAAAACATCAAAACAAAGAAGAAATAAGCGTAGGACGCATTGGAAGTTAACTGTTCCGGGATTGGTATCTTGCCCGCAATGTCACGAGCCAAAATTACCTCACCGTGTCTGTGTACATTGCGGTTACTATAAAGGTAGAGAAGCTGTGGAAACAAAATAGCTCACCTGACAAATACTCTCCTCTTTTCTTCGGAAAAGGGAGGGTTTTTGTTATCTTTGAGAAACTTTACCTAGTAAAAGCTTGACTTAGACAAAAATTCCACGGTGGGGTGAAAAAATGATTCGATTAGCACTGGATGCCATGGGGGGAGATCATGCTCCCGCAGAAATTATCGCAGGTGGATTAAAGGCAGTAGAGGAACTGGATGATCTGTTCCTTTATCTTATCGGCCCGGAGGAAATTTTACAAAAACATTTGCGGGAAAAAACATTTCCCCAGGACCGGGTAAAACTGATTCATGCCCCGGAAGTGATTACAAATGATGATGCCCCTGTCATGGCTGTAAGGCGCAAGCGTAACTCGTCCATGATGACGGCGCTCACGCTGGTAAAGGAGAAGAAAGCGGATGTCATGGCTTCAGCAGGCAATACCGGCGCTCTCATGGCAGGAGCTGTTCTTATTACCAAACGTTTACCTGGAATTGATCGTCCTGCTTTAACAGTTGTCGCGCCTACTTTCAACGGTGACAATGTGGTTTTATTAGATATGGGCGCCAATATGGATGCTAAAGCTGATAATTTATTGCAATACGGTATCATGGGAAAAATTTATGCCCGTGAGGTACTGCAAAAAAAATCACCCCGCGTTGCCTTGCTTAATGTGGGAGAGGAAGAAATTAAAGGCAATGAACAAGTAAAGAAAGCATTTTCATTGCTGCAAAAAAATCTTCCTGAATTTGTGGGCAATATTGAAGCCCGGGATGTTTTGCAGGGGGCAGCGGATGTGGTTGTGTGTGATGGTTTTGTAGGTAATATTTTGTTGAAAACAATTGAAGGTGTTGCTGCAGGTTTATTCGCTCTGCTGAAGGATACTTTTTCGCAAAATTTAAAAAACAAAATTGGTGCCGCTCTTTTGCTTCCGGAATTAAAACGCCTGAAGGCAAAACTGGATTATGCCGAATACGGGGGAGCACCTCTTTTAGGCGTCGGGTGTGCCTGCATTAAATGTCATGGTTCATCAGACGCCCGGGCTATTTATAATGCCCTTGTGGGCCAAGCTTATCGCTTTGCGCGTCAGGATGTTAATGGGCAAATAAGCAAGGAACTGGCGGATTTACAACGGCAAGATTAAGTTTTCCCACAAAGGAGAAAAAAGATGAAGTTACAAAATGTTGGCATCTTGGGAGTAGGTTCAGCCGTTCCCACAAAAGTTGTTACCAATTTTGATTTGGAAAAAATCATTAATACCAGTGATACATGGATACGCACACGTACAGGTATAAGAGAGCGCAGAATTGTGGCTGGGACACAAACCACTTCAGACCTGGCGGCAGAAGCTGCCAAAGCTGCCGTGAAAGCTGCCGGTTGTACCATGGCAGAAATTGATTTAATTTTGGTGGCCACCGTTTCACCCGATACCATCATGCCTTCTACAGCCTGTTTTGTCCAGGAAAAAATCGGGGCCAAAAATGCAGCTGCTTTTGATCTTTCTGCCGGCTGTACCGGTTTTGTTTATGGACTAGCCGTAGGGTGCAGTTTTGTGCGCAGTGGTATGTATAAACGCGTCTTGGTTATCGGCGCCGAAGTGTTATCAAAATTTGTGGATTGGACTGATCGTACTACTTGTGTGCTCTTTGGCGACGGTGCCGGAGCAGTGCTTTTAGGCCCTGTGGAGAAACCCGGATTGCTTAGCTTTAAACTTCACGCCGACGGTTCCATGGGAGATTTGTTAATTACACCGGCCGGAGGGGCGCGCTTACCGGCCACAAAAGAGACGGTGGAAGCAAGGCAGCATTATATCAAAATGGTTTCCGGCAATGAAACTTTTAAATTTGCTGTGCGGGTGATGGGTGAAGTGGTGCAGCAAGCTTTAGATGAAGCCGGTCTCACCAAAGAAGATCTGGATTTTTTAATTCCGCATCAAGCTAATTTGCGTATTATTGAGGCCGCCAGAAAAAGATTTAACCTTCCCCAAGAGCGTGTCGTAGTTAATATTGATCGCTATGGTAATATGTCCAGTGCCTCAATTCCTGTGGCATTGGATGAAGCCATCAGGGAGGGCCGCATTAAGCGCGGCCATGTACTGGGATTTGTCGGTTTCGGAGCGGGACTGACATGGGGAGCAATAATTATGAAGTATTAGTAAGGGGGAAGAAAATGGCTTTACATACCAGGCTTTGTGAGCTTTTAGGGATTGCATACCCTATTTTACAGGGTGGTATGGCATGGGTGGCCACCGGTGAATTGGCAGCAGCCGTTTCCGAAGCGGGAGGCTTGGGTATCATCGGTGCCGGTAATGCTCCAGCTGACGTGCTGCAGGCAGAGATTAAAAAAGCAAAGGAGCTGACAGATAAACCGTTCGGTGTAAATTTAATGCTTTTGTCACCCTTTGTGGAAGAAGTGGTAGAACTTTTATGCGCCGAAGGCGTACGCGTAGTGACCACAGGTGCCGGCAATCCGGGAAAATATATTGATCGTTTTAAAGCCAAAGGTATAAAAGTGATTCCGGTGGTTTCTGCCGTGGCTTTGGCCAAACGTTTGGAGCGCGTCGGCGTAGATGCCGTTATTGCCGAAGGTATGGAGGCCGGAGGACATATAGGTGAACTGACCACCATGGTTTTAGTGCCGCAAATTGTTGATGCCGTCCAGATACCGGTCATTGCTGCCGGTGGCATCGCCGACGGGCGTGGTGTGGCTGCTGCTTTAGCGCTGGGGGCGGAAGGTGTCCAGTTGGGGACACGTTTTATTTGCGCCCAGGAATGTACAGTACACCAAAATTATAAAGAGGCCATCCTGAAAGCCAAGGATCGCGATACGGTGGTGACCGGAGAAACAACGGGACATCCGGTTCGGATTTTGCGTAATCAGTTGGCACGGGAATTTAGTAAAAGGGAAAGAAGCGGCGCCACCAGGGAAGAATTGGAGGTATTAGGTGCCGGCAAATTGGCTGCCGCCGCCAGGCAGGGTGATGTAAAAAACGGCTCCGTCATGGCGGGGCAGGCTGCTGCTTTAGTTAATACAGTGGAGCCGGCGCAGGCAATTATGCATAATTTAGTGCAAAATACGCTCACGGTTATTGAGGAGTTGAAAGAGAAATTCAGTGAGGTGAAGTAATGGGTAAACTGGCATTTCTTTTTCCGGGCCAGGGGTCACAATACATAGGAATGGGGCGGGAATTGGCAGAAAAATTTCCCGAAGCCCGCTGTGTTTTTGCCGAAGCAGATGATGTGTTAAAAATGAAGCTATCCGACATCATTTTTCACGGTGATGCAGAACAGCTCAAATTAACGGAAATTACTCAGCCAGCCATTGTGGCCACCAGTATGGCATGCCTGGAAGTGGTGCGCCTTTTCGGCGTTGAACCGGAAGCTTGCGCCGGTCTAAGTTTAGGGGAATATTCGGCTTTAATTGCTGCCGGTGCTTTTAATTTTGCCGAGGCATTGCCTTTAGTACAAAAACGCGGTAAATTGATGCAGGAAGCGGTGCCAGCGGGCGCCGGGGGGATGGCTGCCATTTTAGGTTTGCCAAGGGAAACGGTGGCGGTGGTCTGCAAAGAAGCAAGTGCGGTCGGAATTGTAGAACCGGCCAACTATAATGCTCCGGGCCAAATTGTGATTTCCGGTGAACTTCCTGCTGTACGCAAAGCCTGTGAGCTAGCCAAGAAAATGGGAGCAAAGCGGGCTGTGGAATTGCCTGTAAGCGCCCCCTTTCACTGCAGCCTGTTAAATAGTGTGGAACCGCTTTTAGCGGCCGAACTGGAAAAAATAGAAGTGCAAACAGTGAAAATTCCTGTCATCGCCAATGTTTCTGCAGAATATGTTTTTTCCGCCGCAGAAATAAAAACTGCTTTAATCCGGCAGGTGAGCCGGCCGGTATTGTGGCAGGAGTCCATGGAAAAATTAATTGCCGCTGGTTTTGACCGTTTCTTGGAAATTGGTCCGGGCAAAACCCTTACCGGTTTGCTGAAAAAAATAAATCGCAAAGTATGGGTGCAGCAAGTGGAAGATTTAAAAAGCTTGGCCCGGGCCATAGAGGAGCTGAACCCCAAGGAGGGTGATAAACTTGCGTTTGGACGGTAAAGTGGCCATTGTGACAGGAGCTTCCCGCGGTATTGGCAGAGAAATTGCTGTACAACTGGCCGGTCAAGGTGCTTCTGTGGTGATAAACTACACAAAAAACAAAGAAGCGGCAGAGGAAACTCTGACCGCGGTGAAAGCGGCCGGAGGGCGGGGAATTATTGTGCAGGCGGATGTAAAAAATTTATCCGCATGTGAAAATATGGTTAAAAGTGCCCTTGAAATCTATAACAAAGTTGATATACTTGTGAATAATGCCGGCATCACCCGTGACAATTTGACCTTGCGGATGAAACCTGCTGAATGGCAGGAAGTAATTGATACCAACCTGACAGGTGCTTTTAACTGTGTTAAAGCGGTGCTACGTCCCCTTTTAAAACAAAAGTCAGGCGGGCGCATCATTAATATTGCTTCCGTGGTGGGGTTGGCCGGCAATATTGGTCAAGCCAATTATGCGGCGGCTAAAGCAGGACTCATTGGCATGACGAAAACCCTGGCCCGGGAACTGGCAGGCAGACAGATTACTGTCAATGCAGTGGCGCCAGGATTTATTGCTACGGAAATGACGGCGGTTTTAACGCCGGAAATAAAAGAAAATCTCCAGCGGCAAATCCCCCTGGGGCGCATGGGAACAACAAAGGATGTAGCATATTTGGTCGCATTTTTAGCTTCAGAACAAGCAGCATATATTACCGGGCAAGTTATTACCGTGGACGGCGGCATGACCATGCAGTAAAAGATTAAATAAGTAATTCTTGATAAATAATACTTGCATATATCTCTATAATGAATAGATAATTAAGCTTGAGAGGAGGTGAGAGCATGGACATTTTTGAGAAAGTAAAAGGACTCATTTCTGAACAATTAAGTATGGATGAAGATGAAATTTCACTGGAAACCACTTTTGATGATCTTGATGCCGACTCCCTTGATATCGTGGAGTTGGTCATGGCCATTGAAGAGGAATTTAATCTGGATATATCCGATGAAGAAGTGGAAGAAATTAAAACCGTGGGTGATGTGGTGAGATACATAGAAGCCCACATCTAAATATATCCAGTAGAGAAGCCCTGCACTCTGCAGGGCTTCTTTAAAAATATCGGGTATGATGAAATGAGGTGAAGTGATGAAAAGACGTGTTGTCATCACCGGTCTCGGCGCCATAACGCCCATCGGCATCGGCAAAACAGAATTTTGGCAGGGTTTAATAGCAGGAAAAAACGGTATTGACCGCGTACAAAGTTTTGATGTCAGTGAATTTCCCACACAAATCGGTGCCGAAGTAAAAAATTTTGATCCTGCCATGTTTTTTGACAAGAAAGAAAGTCGCCGCATGGACCGTTTTGGGCAGTTTGCCTTGGCTGCTGCCAAATTGGCTGTGGAGGATGCGGAACTTGATGTAAAGAAAATAGATAAAACACGGGCTGGAGTTTCCGTAGGTTCAGGTATCGGCGGCATTCAGACAATTCAAGAGCAAATTGAGGTGTTAAAAACAAAAGGTCCTCGCCGTGTTAGTCCTTTCCTTGTACCCATGTTAATTGCCAATATAGCTTCCGGGTATATCTCCATTGAATTTGGTTTCCAAGGACCTAACGCAACTATTGTTACTGCCTGCGCCACCGGTACTCATTCCATTGGTGAGGCTTTCAACATGATCCGGGCAGGTATGGCCGATGTGATGGTGGCAGGCGGGGCCGAGGCTGCCTTTGTCCCCATTGCTTTTGCCGGTTTTTGTTCCATGCGGGCCATGTCCACTAGAAATGATGATCCGGCACGGGCTTCGCGGCCCTTTGATGCCCAGCGTGACGGCTTTGTAATGGGAGAAGGGGCAGGGGTGGTTATTTTAGAAGAACTTGGACATGCCTTAAAACGAGGTGCCAGAATTTATGCTGAAGTGGCCGGTTACGGTCTTTCCGGCGATGCTTACCATATTACGGCACCGGATCCCGAAGGTAAGGGTGCGGCCCTCTGCATGTCCATGGCACTGCAGGATGCCCAAATGAATCCGGAAGAAGTAGATTATATAAATGCTCACGGAACGTCAACCCCGCTGAACGACAAAATTGAGACCATGGCAATTAAACAAGTGTTTGGTGAGCATGCTTACAAACTTGCCATCAGCTCTACCAAATCCATGATCGGACATCTTTTAGGTGCAGCCGGCAGTGTAGAAGCCATTGCTTGCGCCTTGACACTTGCCCACCAGGTTATTCCCCCCACCATCAACTATGAAAACCCCGATCCGGAATGTGATTTAAATTACGTACCAAATAAAGCGCAAAAACGTAAAATCAAAGTGGCTTTATCCAATTCCTTTGGTTTTGGCGGCACCAATGCAACGCTTATTTTAAAGCAATTTGTGGAATAATACACGCGTGGTGGATTTTATGGAAAAATTTGATTTGCAGTTATTATTTGCTTTACTAAAAATTAAACCGCAAAATGAAAAGCTTTATGCGCAGGCTTTAACACATTCTTCTTATGCTCACGAACGTAACCTTGGCAATAAAGCGCATAATGAGCGTTTAGAGTTTTTAGGTGATGCCGTACTTGAATTGGCTATTTCAGAAGAACTTTTTTTACGTTATCCAAAACTTCCCGAAGGAAAATTAACCCGTTATCGCGCTGTTTTAGTCTGTGAAGATTCTCTGGTTAAATTGGCAAACTTCCTTCGCCTTGGGGAGTTGCTGCGCCTGGGGAAGGGAGAAGCGGCCAGCGGTGGCAGGAATAGACCTTCACTTTTGGCAGATGCCTTTGAAGCACTGCTGGGAGCTATCTATTTAGACTTGGGCTTCAAACAGGTAAAAATGGTGGTAAGACAACTTTTTGCTCCCCTTTTCAGTGAATTGGAAAAAGGTACTTTGTATCATGATTATAAAACTTTATTGCAGGAATATACACAAGGGAAGTTTGCCACAACACCTGCATATCGTATTGTCGCTGAAGAAGGTCCTGATCACGATAAAGTTTTTGTGGCCCAACTCTCTATTAATGAAAAAGTTTATGGTGTCGGTAGCGGCAGGACAAAAAAAGAAGCTGAACAGGAAGCGGCGCGTTTGGCTTACGAGCGATTGGTAAAAAATTAAGAAAAGCTTGGAAAAGGGGCTTTTGGCGGCAGGAATCCGCTTGATAAAGAAGAATCTAATTAATAACTGACACCTGCTTGTTCGCAAGCAGGTATTTTTATAGGAAAAGAGAAAAGTTTAGATGGTTTTCACTGTAAAGGCGCGGAAACTGGAGGGACAGTTTTTGTTTGTTAAACGAATAGATTTGCATGGTTTTAAATCTTTTGCCGATAAAACAACTTTTACTTTAACTCCGGGCATTACGGTTATTGTCGGTCCCAACGGCTGTGGCAAAAGTAATATTGCCGATGCCGTTCGCTGGGTGTTGGGAGAGCAGTCGGCCCGCTATTTGCGCGGAACGCGCATGGATGACGTCATCTTTAACGGCACTGCCCACCGCAAGCCTTTAAGTTTTGCCGAAGTGTCTGTAACTTTTGACCATAGTGACGGTATATTGGGTCTTGACTACCAGGAAATAACCGTCACCAGGCGCATTTACCGCAATGGAGAAAGCGAATATCTGCTTAATAAGCAACCTTGCCGCTTAAAAGATATTTTAGAATTGTTTACGGATACCGGGGTAGGTAAAGAAGCATACTCCATTATCGGTCAAGGGCGTGTGGATGAAATTATTCAGGCCAAACCGGAGGAGCGCCGCTACATTTTTGAAGAAGCGGCAGGGATAATTAAATATAAAAATCGCAAGCGGGAAGCGCAAAGACGCTTGGCGGAAACAGCGGAAAATATCTTGCGCCTGGGGGATGTCATTGCCGAATTATCGGCTCAAGTGGAACCATTGGCCGAGCAAGCCCGGCAAGCAAAAACATATTTGGCTTATCGGGAAGAGCTTAAAGCGTGTGAAGTGGATGTGCTGGTCAGTGATGCCTTGGAGCTGCGCCAAAAATGGCAGGAACTTGAAGCAGAACTAAAGCTGCTGGCTGATGAAATTGTGGAACAGCAGGCGCTGGTGACGCAGACGGAAACACAACTTGCCCAGTGCCAATTAGATTTGGATGCAAAGCAATCCCAGGTTACGGAGAAACAGCGCCTTTTGCAGCAGCTGGCAACTGAACTGGAGAGACAATTAGGGCAAATTGCCCTAAAAAAGGAAAAAATACATAGTGCAGAACAATGGCTGGCGCAATGGCAAGCAAATCAACAGGAACTTAAAAAAGAAGAAGCCGCCCTTAATGAGGAAAGAAGGCAAATTGCCGAAAAAATGGTGCAAATGCAGGGGAAGATAGAGGCGGCAGAAAAAGAATTGGCGGAGTTTAAAGCAGAACTGGCGGCCTTGGAAGCAGCTCCGGAGAGCATAAAAGAAAAAGTATTACAAAAAGAATTGGACGAGCTTTTGGAAAAAATACGCCGGCTTAAAACTGAACAAGAAAAAATCCTTCTGGAAAAAAAGCAAATTACAGAGCAAAAGCAAAATTTACAAAAAGAGCTAGAGACAAATTCTTGGCAACAAGAAAAGCTACAAAGACAAAAGCAGAGTTTGCAGGAAAAAAAGCGTTTGGAACTGGAGCAAAAAGAAAATTTAACTGCTCAAAGGGAGCAAACACAAAAAGAGACGGAAGTTTTGCAAAAACAAAAAAGCATCCTGGAAGCAAAGTTGCAGCAAAGGGAAAGAAATTTGTGGCAAAAGAAGAACCGGTTGCATGTTCACCAGGAACTGGAAAAAGCCATGGCCGGCTATTACCAGGGGGTAAAAACAGTTTTAGCGGCGGCAAAGGCAGGCAAACTCTCCGGGCTTTATGGAACTGTGGCCGATATTCTCACTGTGCCGGCAGAATATGTAACGGCAATAGAAGCAGCTTTAGGTGCCAGTTTACAAAATATTGTGACGGAAAATGAAAATGAAGCTAAAACCGCCATTGCATACTTGAAAAAAGTCAAAGGGGGACGTGCCACTTTTTTACCCCTTAACATTATAAAACCATCAAAACGTCGTCCTGTGCCGGCAGAAATAACTTCCTTACCGGGTTATCTTGGTGTTGCCGCAGATTTGGTGGTTGCAGAGAAACGCTTTCAACCTATTGTTGAATCCTTATTGGGGCGCATTCATGTAGTCAGCAACTTGGATGCGGCACTGGCGGCAGCCAGGATTTTCCATTATCAGGAACGTATTGTGACCCTTGAAGGTGATATGCTTTTCCCCGGCGGTGCTTTAAGCGGGGGCGTGGAGAAAAAGCAAAGCGGTGTGCTAACCCGGCGTAAAGAAGCTGCGCTTTTGCAAGCAGAGGTTAAAAAAGAGCTCACCGATATCAACAACTTGCAAAAAGAAAAGGAAAAACTGGCCCAAAAAGTACAGTTAATGCTTGAGGAAGAAAAACAGCTTCTAAACAAATTACAGCAAATAGATTTGGCGTTAAAATTGACGGCACAGGAGGAAAAATATAACGCAGAACAGCTTGTTTTGGCGAGACAAAGGGAAGAAACTTTAAAGCAAGAGCTGCACACAATAGAGTTAAAATGGCAGCAAATTTCCACTCTGGAAGAGGAACTTGCGCAAAAGTTTGCCATACTACAGCTGGAGGAAGAAAGCAAACGACAAGAATTATCTCAGATGGCAGGCTTACAGCGTGCTTTAGAGCTGAAAAAACGTGATGCGCAGGAGCGTTATACCGAATGTCGTGTACAGTTGGCTGCTTACCGGCAGCAGCTGGAGTTTCTGGAGCAGGAAAGGAAACGTAACCACAAGCAGTATCATGAACTGCAGGAGCGTCTCCGGCAGTGGACGGAGGAAAGGGAAGAGACTGCCAAGCAGTGCAACCGGCTGGAAAAGCTGTTGGCTGAGGATCAGGAAAAGGCGGCTGCATTACAAGAAGAGTATAATCAACTCGCCTTCCAATTGCAGGAAGAGGAAAAAATGCTGAAAATGCAGACCACACAATTCCGGGAAGAGTCACAAAAACTGCGTCAATTGGAAAAAACAGTGCAAGCTTTGGAACGTAAACAGAACCGGAGGGAGCTGGAACGACAACGCTTGGAAACGGAAATACAGGCCATTGTTGAGCGCTTGCGCGACAGTTGGGATTTGGATTTTGCCACTGCCGCTGGTATGGCAAGGCCTGTGCCCGAAAAGAAAATTGCCCGGGAAAAAATTCAAGCTTTGAAAGCCCGCATGCAAGCTTTAGGTACGGTTAATCTTGGGGCCATTGAAGAACATCAACGTGTGGTGGACCGTTTAGACTTTTTAAACGGGCAAAAAACAGATTTGGAAATAGCCAAAACTGATTTATTACGTATTATTGCGGAAATTGATAAACGCATGGGAGAAAAATTTGCTTCCTCCTTTGCCGAAATCAACAGGAGCTTCCAACAGGTATTTGCAGAACTTTTTGGCGGCGGACGGGCACAATTACGTCTTACCAATCCTCAAGTTCCTTTGGAATCCGGGGTAGAAATAGAAGCACAGCCTCCCGGCAAGAAACTGCAAAATTTATCGCTTTTATCCGGCGGTGAAAAGGCACTGACTGCCATAGCTTTGCTTTTTGCCTTCTTAAAAGTACGCCCCACACCATTTTGTATTTTAGATGAGATTGAAGCTGCCTTGGACGAGGCAAATTTGGCCCGTTTTAGTAAGTATTTACGTTCCTTGGCCAAACAGACCCAATTTATTCTTATTTCTCACCGGAAAAAAACCATGGAACAGGCAGATCTTCTTTATGGTGTTACCATGGAAGAAGCGGGCGTTTCTAAAATCATCTCTGTTCGTTTACGCGACTACAATTTAAAAGACAATGTGAGTGCTTAAACAGCCCAAAAACAAAAGTCAAGGGAAAGGATGAGGCAGTAGTGAGCTTATTTGGACGCATCAAAGAGGGCTTAAAGAAAACACGTAATATTATTATGAATCGTATGGAAGAACTTTTTACTCGGCAAAATTTTGATGAAGATTTTTTTGCAGAATTGGAGGAAATATTAATTGCCGCCGATGTGGGAATCGAAACTACTTTAGAATTGGTAGAAAAATTGCGCGATAAAATCCGGGAGGAAAAACTAAAAGCACCTGAGCAGGTTTTAGCAGCCTTAAAATCATTAATTTTGGATATTCTAGGCCGTGATCCGGTTCCTTTGCAGCTGGAGCATAAGCCTACAGTAATTTTGGTCTTAGGCGTTAATGGAGTCGGCAAAACTACTACCATCGGTAAATTGGCGGCCCGTTTTACTGCTGAGGGGAAAAAAGTGTTGTTGGCGGCCGGCGATACCTTCCGGGCTGCTGCCATAGAACAGCTGGAAATTTGGGCTCAGCGTTCACACAGCGACATTATTAAACACCAGCAAGGGGCGGACCCGTCTGCGGTGATTTTTGACGGTGTTGCTGCCGCCGCCGCACGCGGAGCCGATGTGCTGCTGTGTGATACGGCAGGTAGACTGCACAATAAAGCAAATCTGATGGCAGAATTAAAAAAGGTATATCGTGTGGTGGATAAGGCGCTGCCAGGGGCTCCCCATGAAGTTTTACTGGTTTTAGATGCGACAACGGGACAAAATTCCTTGGCACAAGCCAAAGTTTTTAACGAGGCGGCTCCGCTGACTGGTGTGGTGTTAACTAAACTTGACGGTACAGCCAAAGGCGGTATCGTCATTGCTGTTGCCCGCCAGCTTAAAATACCGGTAAAATTTGTTGGTGTGGGTGAAGGTATCGACGATTTACAGCCCTTTGATCCGGTGGCTTATGTGGAAAGTATCTTTACGACAAAGGAGCAGTAATGTGGGGGCTTTGGCCACGGAATTTTGGGCGTAAAATATGTTTGCGGATAGGGTAATTATAGGTTTAGGAAAAAAATTTTTTGTCTGTAAAGGATTTATGCTTTACAGTATAAACTGGATGTGGTACAATGCTTGAGGATACGACGCGCATTAATCTTTTATACGATTTTTACGGCAATTTGTTAACTGCCAAACAGCGGGAATGCCTGGAACTTTACTATCAAGATGATTTAAGTTTGGGGGAAATTGCCGACAATAGTGATATTTCCCGACAAGGAGTTCATGACATTATTAAACGCGCAGTAAGATCACTGGAAAAAGCAGAACAAAAATTAGGCTTGGTGGCCAGGTTTATCACCCAGGAAAGATATTTACAACGTCTAAAGGAAATTTTGTCACAGCCAGAGATAAGTGAAAAGGAGCGTCGGGAAGCTTTAATGATTGTGGAGAAGCTTTTGGAATAAGCGCGGTGGAGGAATAAAAAATGCTGTTTGAAAATCTCTCCAGCAAGCTGCAAGAAACTTTTAGACGTTTGCGGGGCAAAGGCAAACTAACGGAAAAAGACGTCAATACAGCTTTACGTGAAGTGCGCTTGGCGCTGCTGGAGGCCGATGTTAATTTTAAAGTTGTGAAGGATTTTGTGGCAACGGTCAAGGAACGTTGTTTAGGCAGTGAGGTTCTGGAGAGCCTGACTCCGGGGCAAATGGTCATTAAAATCGTCAATGAAGAATTGACAAAATTAATGGGTGAATCGGTTGCCAAGTTAAAACCGGCGGACAAGCCGCCCACCATTATTATGCTGGTGGGGTTGCAAGGATCAGGGAAAACAACTACTGTGGCTAAACTGGCCAATCATTTAAAAAAAGCAAATCATTCGCCTTTATTGGTGGCAGCCGACGTTTATAGACCGGCAGCCATCAAACAGCTGCAGGTTTTAGGAGAGCAACTCAAGCTTCCTGTTTTCCAAATGGGGCAACAGAATCCGGTACAAATTGCCCGGGCTGCCGTGGAACAAGCGAAAAAAAATCACAATGATTATGTTTTGGTGGATACGGCGGGGCGTCTACATGTGGACGAAGAGCTGATGGATGAATTGGTCCAAATGGAGGAAGCTTTGCAACCGCAGGAAATCCTGCTGGTGGTAGATGCCATGACAGGGCAGGATGCCGTTACGGTGGCGGAATCCTTTAAAAACAGGCTAGGTTTAACGGGCATAGTGTTAACGAAACTGGATGGCGATACACGGGGTGGTGCCGCCCTCTCAGTCCGGGCCGTTACCGGTTGTCCCATAAAATTTGTCGGTTTGGGTGAAAAAACAGATGCTTTTGAGCCTTTTTACCCGGACCGGATGGCTTCACGGATTTTAGGCATGGGCGATGTGCTGACGCTCATTGAAAAAGCTCAGGCCACATTTGATGAAAAAAAAGCAAAAGAATTGGAAAAGAAAATGCGTACCCAGCAGTTTACGCTGGAAGATTTTCTGGAACAATTGCAGCAACTTAAACAAATGGGTCCCTTGCAGCAGCTTTTAGAAATGCTTCCCGGCATGGGCGGCATGGGGAAAAAGTTAAAGGGCATGCAAGTGGATGAAAAAGAGTTTGTGAAAGTAGAAGCCATTATACAGTCCATGACAAAAGAAGAGCGGCATAATCCTTCTATTATTAACAGCAGCCGCCGTCGACGGATTGCCGCCGGCAGCGGTACCAAAGTGCAGGATGTCAATAACCTTTTAAAACAATTCAATTTAATGAATAAGATGATGAAGCAATTGACAAAAATGGAAAAAGGGCGCTTTAAAGGTAGAGGGAGATTTCCCTTTATGTAAATAACCCTTATGTAAAAAACCCTGCAGAAGGAGGTGAAAGTAATGGCAGTCAGAATTCGTCTAAAAAGAGTGGGCGCCAAAAAACGTCCCTTCTACCGGATTGTTGTTGCTGATTCACGCGCACCGCGCGACGGTGCTTGCATTGATGAAATCGGCTACTATAATCCCACCACTGATCCCGTAACGCTGAATGTTGATAGTGAAAAAGCACAGGAATGGCTGCGCAAAGGAGCTCAACCTTCCGACACGGTTAAATCCCTGTTGGCGAAAGCGGGTATTAGTAAATAGTAGAGTAAATGGAAGGTGCTAATTTATGAAAGAACTGGTAGAATTTATTGCCAGAGCGTTGGTTGACAACCCCGATGATGTACATGTGGAGCAAATTGAAGACGAACAAACCATTACCCTTGAACTTCATGTTGCTCCGGACGATATGGGGAAAGTAATCGGCAAGCAGGGCCGGATTGCCAAAGCTATCCGCACAGTGGTCAATGCGGCGGCTGCCGGTGAGAAAAAACGTGTCATGGTGGAAATCGTGTAAAAGGCGGTGATCCAGTGGAGCAGAAAGCCGCCATCGGTAAAATTATCAATACTCATGGTGTTCGTGGTGGCTTGAAAGTACAAATGCTTTCCGATTTTCCGGAACGTGTTAAACTGCTGGAAAGAGTATTTGTAGAAAAAAAAGGGCAATCTAAACCCTACCGTGTGCTTGAGGCGAAAATTCACGGCCGTTTTTGGTTACTATGGTTGGAGGGGATTGCTGACCTGGATGCAGCCAAGGAGCAGGTTGGAGCACTGATTACGATTCCCTTGTCGGAAAGGGTAAAATTACCGCCGGACACTTATTACCTGGACCAGATTATGGGACTGGAGGTCTTTACCGTCTCGGGTGAATTCTTGGGCCAAGTAAAAGAGATCATCCAGACAGGCAGCAATGATGTCTACGTGGTTGCAGCTGATGACCTGCCTGAAATCTTAATTCCCGCTCTGAAATCTGTAGTTAAAGATATTGATTTAGAGGCCGGGCGCATGGAAGTGGATTTGCCTGAGGGGCTGAGGTAGCGGTGCGTATTGATATTCTTACCATTTTTCCCGGCATGTTTGCTGCCCTGCAGGAAAGTATTGTTAAACGTGCCATGGAAGCTGGACATGTAAAAATTGAAGTATGGGATTTGCGGAATTTTGCCCGCAATAAGCACCGCAGTGTGGATGACTATCCCTACGGGGGCGGTCCCGGCATGGTTATGCAGCCGGAGCCATTTTTCTTGGCCGTAGAGCATTTGCGCCGCATTGATGAGCGCCGCGGGCATGTCATCTTTTTGTCGCCCCACGGCAAACCCTTTAACCAAGCAAAAGCCTTTGAACTGGCCAAAAAGGAGCGTTTAATCCTTTTGTGCGGTCATTATGAAGGTGTAGACGAAAGAGTACGCTCGGCATTGGTTGATGAGGAAATATCTTTAGGCGACTTTATCCTCACAGGCGGTGAAATTCCAGCCATGGCCGTGACAGATGCTGTGGTTCGCCTTTTACCGGGGGTGTTGCCGGATCTTTCCGTGCGTGAAGAATCTTTTACGGATAATTTGTTAGAGTACCCGCAGTTTACACGGCCGGCCGAATTTCGGGGCATGGCTGTACCGGAAGTTTTACTTTCAGGTAATCACGAAAAAATCCGCCGGTGGCGCCGGGAACAATCTTTATTAAATACACTGCTCTATCGTCCTGATTTACTGCCTAAAGCGCGTTTGAGTGAGGAAGAAAAGGATTTTTTACGTCAAGAAGCGAAGCGAAGAAATATTGATCTTTTATTGTAAATCTCATGCTGGTTTGATATAATTGCTTTTGTTGCCATGATGTTGATGGAAAGGAGGGCAATTCATGGATCTTATTCGCCAAATTGAAGCCGAACAAATGAGAACAGATCTGCCTCAGTTTTCTCCTGGGGATACAGTGCGTGTGCACTATAAAGTAGTAGAAGGTTCACGTGAGCGGACGCAGGTTTTTGAAGGTGTTGTTATTAAGCGCAAAGGCGGCGGTCTGCGGGAAACCTTCACCGTACGTCGTATTAGCTATGGTGTGGGAGTTGAGCGTACTTTCCCTCTCCATTCACCGAAAATTGAGAAGCTGGAAGTGGTGCGCCGCGGTGTAGTTCGCCGTGCGAAACTGTATTATTTGCGTAAACTTGTCGGTAAAGCGGCTCGCATCAAAGAAAAGCGTGATTAAAAGTGGACTGTTCAGACAGTCCCTTTTTTAACTAAAATCGCTTTGGTATTTTACCGGATTATTGACCATGAGAAAGAAGGAAGAAAATGCGTAAGACGGAGCAGAATGACTTGTGGGAATGGATAAAATCAATTCTGGTGGCAGTAGTACTGGCTTTGGTGATTCGCGCCTTTTTGGTGGAAGTTTTTCTGGTCCAAGGCGAATCTATGTTGCCGACGCTAAAAGACCGCGAAAGGCTTTTAGTCAGCAAAGTGCAGTATTACTATCGCGATCCTGAACCGGGAGAAATTATTGTTTTTAAAGTCTCTTCCGACCGTGATTTTATTAAGCGTGTCATTGCCACGGCCGGTGATGAAGTGCGTGTTGATTATGACGGTGTTTATGTAAATGGTGTAAAATTACAAGAGAATTATGTCTTGGAAAAAGAACATGAAAAGCTTTTTGGGCCGGAAGTGGTTCCGGAAGGTTATGTTTTTGTCATGGGGGATAATCGTAATAACAGTATGGACAGTCGCAGTATCGGCTTTGTAAAACTGGAGGAAGTTAAAGGAAAAGCGATGTTTGTTTTTTGGCCGCTCTCCAACATGCGCCTTTTGCGTCATTCTTAAAATTATTGCTGAGGGATGTGTTTTTATGGAAATACAATGGTATCCCGGGCAAATGGCTAAAGCAAAGCGTCTTTTGCAGGAGAATTTAAAACTTGTTGATGCGGTCATCGAAGTACTTGATGCACGCATACCTGCTTCTAGCCGCAATCCTGATATACGCCAGCTTCTCAGGCAAAGGCCTGTAGTAGCCGTTTTAACCCGCTCCGATTTGGCTGAACCAAAGCTTACCGCTGCCTGGATTACGGCCTTGCAAAAAAAGTATTTTGCCGCCACTGCCGTGGATGCCCAAAGGGGGCGGGGAATCAAAAGGCTGTTGGGGTACCTAAAAACAATTCCGCGCAAAAAAAAATTCGGTCCACGACCTTTGCGCCTGATGGTTGTAGGGATACCTAATGTGGGAAAATCTTCATTAATCAACAGGCTAACCGGTCGTAGTGCCGCTCAGACTGGTGATAGACCGGGGATCACCAAAGGTAAACAATGGGTCAGGCTTCCGGGTAATTTGGAGCTTTTAGACACACCGGGGTTACTGTGGCCGAAAATAGAAAACAAGCAGCAAGCTTTTTATCTTGCCGCAGTGGGAACCATTAAAGATGAAATTATCGACCTGGTTGAGCTAGGCCATAAACTGGTATCGTTTCTCCTGGAAAAGGAGCCGGGATTGCTTTACGGCCGCTACAAGTTGCCGCAGAATTTAAATCCTCAAGAAGTACTGCGGGAAATTGGGAGAAAAAGAGGTTGTTTATTAAAAGGCGGGGAAGTTGATTTAGAAGCAGCGGCACGTCTTTTGCTGAAAGATTTTCGGGAGGCGCGTTTAGGCCGCTTGACTTTGGAGAACCCTTGGGAACAGGAAGAGGAAGATGTGTAATTTTAGCAAAATGTCTCTTGAGCAGCTTGGCCTTTACCTGCAGGAAGCAGAACTTGATGAGGCAGCGATAAAAGAATTAAAGCGGGATCAACGTAGAGGTGTGCGGAATTTATTGCAGAAATACTTGGCCAAAAAAGAAGCTGCTTTGCAGGAGGGCAAACGCCTGCAACAATTACAACAATATGAACGTAAACTCCGCCAGGCCGGTTTTTCCCTCATTGCCGGAGTTGATGAGGCCGGAAGAGGGCCATTGGCCGGTCCAGTCATTGCCGCTGCCGTGATTTTACCGGAAAAGTTTAACCTGCCTGGTTTAAACGATTCCAAAAAGTTGTCCCCGGCAAAGCGGGAAAAGCTTTACGCTGCCATTACGGAGACGGCAGTTGCCTGGTCCATAGGGGCTGCCGAAGTTTTTGAAATTGATACATATAACATTTTGGCGGCGACAAAACTGGCTATGCAAAGGGCCCTGGCCGGCCTTGCCCTCAGGCCTGATTTTGTTCTGATTGATGCTGTTAAGCTGGATAGTCTACCTTGTCCCCAGGAAAGTATTAAAGGTGGAGATAGTCTTTGTGCATCCATTGCTGCCGCCTCGGTACTTGCCAAGGTAACGCGCGACCGTCTTATGCAAAAAATTGATCAATTGTTTCCCGGATACGGCTTTGCCAAGCATAAAGGCTATCCAACACCGCGGCATCGTGACGCCATTGCCCGCTTGGGAGCTTGCCCGCTACACCGGCAGTCCTTTTTATTGTTACCGGAAAAAGAGGGATAAAATGAATAATTTAGGAACTCACGGCGAGGAACTGGCAGCGCGTTATTTGCAAAAATTGGGCTTTGTGCTTTTGGAACGCAACTGGCGCTGTGCATACGGGGAAATTGATATTATTGCCAAAGACGGTGATGTTTTAGTTTTTGTTGAAGTAAAAACAAGACGTTCAAACCGTTTCGGCACGCCCACTGAGGCCGTTCATGACAGAAAACAGCAAAAACTGCGTTTGGTGGCCCGTCACTACCTGTATGAAAAGAAAATTACGGCTTTTGCCTACCGTTTCGATGTGGCTGCCGTGGACGGTAAAACCGGGACTGTTACATTAATTAAAAATGCTTTTTAAAGAGACACTTAAGTGTGTCTTTTTATTTTTAAAAAATGCCATTCCCTTGCATTTTGCCGTTTATGGGTGAATTTTTCCGTCTCAGGCCAGTCACCGGCAGCTTAACTGCTTATGCTCTTTTGCTCCTTGCTCAACTATATTCTCCTTGTTTGAGTTGGTTTACATAATGTGTTACTATAGGCGGTAATTATGCAAATTCACTCTAAGGCAATTTGCAAAGGAGGATAAAAATGATGAAAAAGACTTTTAGTCTGATCATATTTTTTGCTGTTTTTTTAGTAACCGCCGTAATGGCACAAACCCTGCAGCCGGAGGAACAAACAATGGAAGCGGAAGTTTTCTTGGCAAAAATGGAGGATAAAAATAAAGATCAAGAAGAAAGACAATTACTTGCGGTGGCGGATACTGACGTTGGTGCTGCGAGAAAAGTAAAAGAGAGTGAATTTCAGCTGACAGCAGCAGAACTGGAGCTTTTTGCCCGTTTGGTTCATGCCGAGGCGGCAGGTGAACCCTACCAAGGGCAGGTGGCAGTGGCTGCCACGGTGCTAAATCGTTTACGCAGCAAACGTTTTCCCAACACGTTAAGTGGAGTAATCTACCAAGTGGAAAGCGGACGCTATCAATACAGTCCTGTCCTCGACGGTCGGATCAACTTACCAGCAGGGGAAAGTGCCAAAAAAGCCGTAAAAGAGGCATTGGCAGGAGCAGATCCCAGTGGTGGAGCCACCGGTTTTTATAACCCTGCCAAAACCGGAAATGCTTGGGTAAGACGTCAACCTGTAACTACTGTCATTGGTTCACATGTATTCTTTCAATACTAAAATAAGGGAGGCATAGCCTCCCTTATGCATTTTCTCCCAGAATTTTTTTCACAACGGTTTGTACCCGGCTGCCGTCTGCCTTACCTTTAACTTGGGGCATCAATTTTCCCATAACTTTGCCTAAATCTTTTAAAGTGGTAGCGCCCACTTCGGCGGCAATTTGCCGGGCTAAAGTTTCAATTTCTGCATCTGTTAATTGTTTAGGCAGAAACTCTTCTAAAACGGCAATTTCTGCTTCTGCTTGCTGCACTAAATCTGCACGTTCGCCCTTTTTAAAGTCTTCCATGGCATTACGTCTTTGCTTGATCTCCCTTTGGATGACGGTAATAATTTCCTCCTCGCCAAGTTCATGTTTTTTAGCAATGGCTTCATTTTAAACGGCGGAAATGAGAAGACGAATAGTTGACAACCTCACTTTATCCTTGGCTTTCATCGCCTTTTTCATCTCATCCTGAAGCAGCTTAAGCACAAATAACGCCTCCAAATGCTCTTTTTTCTCTAATCATTATAATTTGTCTAAAGAGCAAAAGCAAATAAAACCAGGGCCGGAAAGCATGCCGGCCCTTAAAGCGGGGAAAGAAGGAGAGTAAAAAAAGTGTTGAAGGAAGCAGTAAAGATTCTTGTCGCTTACAGCTTACAATAAATTTTGTGAAAATGTCTGAATAAAATATTAAACTGTAACGCCAAAAAGCATCTTTCCGTTAGAATTGCTCTACTGTACACCCGGGGTAATAATGTTCTAGAATTTGCCTATAAGTGGCTCCCTTTTCCGCCAAGCCACGTGCCCCCCATTGACTCATCCCTACGCCATGGCCGTTGCCGCCGCCGGCAATTTGCACTGCTTCAATTTGTCCGCTGTCAGCGCGTTTAATTTCAAAGACGCAAAAAGCACTGGGAAGAAGGGAGTAATTCCTTACTATGGAGCCATCGGAGCGCTTGATGAGAATGGCGGATTTGCCGTCAGGACTTTGTGGGCGTAAAGTAAAACGAATATTGTATTCTTTGCGGACGCGATAAGTGCCCTTTGTACCCACAATTTCTATTTCCAGCAAATTACCGCCACGGCCGCGGCGGACAACATTTAAATCCAGCAGTGTGCCGACCGGGTCAGAAGGTATTTCCTTGGAAACAAATTTATCCTCTTCTTTGGTGAGCACAAATTGCGGTTGAGCTTGCCACCGCTCCGGCAGCGAACGGGTTAGTACGGCTTCCAATTCGGCCCGTTTCATGGTTAGCTGCCAGCGAAACCAGGGAGAGCTGCTGTCATAGCTGAGCCAAGCCGCTGAAGTAAAAAATTCATGTGCCCCTTTTTCTGTCTCTACATCCGGCAGCATACCGGACTGCAATTGCGAGCGGACGCTAAGGTAGGGGACAGTCTTGCCGGGAAAATTTCCAGTTTCGTCATCATGCCAGACTTCTTCTGCTGCCGCCGTGACACCGGCTGAAGTGGAAAAAAAGCGAGTATCGGCAGGAGCGCCGTCGTATTTAACGATTAATTCCCGGGTGGCTTCCACCGCCGCTATGCCTAAAGCATCTTCCGGCACGTTGTTATAAACTTGAAAAGCAACACTGTCGTCCACATGGGCTCCGTATTTTTGCAAGCTGTTGCGCAAAACAGAAGCAACGGCGTAAGTGCGTGCCGCAATGGCTTGCACCTTTAATGCTTCCAGACCAAAATTAAGCGGCATTTCACTGGGCACAACAGAATACAGGTAAGCTTCCAGCGGAACCTCATTAAGCAGGAGCAGCCCCTGATTATACAAGCTGATTTCAAATTTGCCCCGGTATTGCGGCACAAAGGCAGGCGAACCGCGGCGCAAATTTTCTACTTTAAAGCGCCCCTTACCGGAAGTGTAAAGATGCAGGCGGTTAGAGAATGTTTTGCTTTCCCCTGAGGGAAAAGTTACGGCAACGGCAGCTTGCAAGGGACGAAAATGTAAAGTTTGTCCTGGTGCGAATTGGTATTTTTCCTGGGCAATTTTATCTTCCAGTGTAAAGTCAGCTGTGGCGGTGAGGTAAATTTCTTGGTGAAGCAAATGAGCAAAATTGTTGGTTTTAAG
>ERZ773359.2675-NODE-2675-length-22021-cov-550.946508_pt1 | contig 22021 bp, 19 predicted proteins | sample MGYA00374955_ERZ773359 | MGnify/ENA primary metagenome ERZ773359 (study PRJEB29098, sample SAMN04486028) | biogas fermenter metagenome | study: EMG produced TPA metagenomics assembly of the Biogas fermentation microbial communities from Germany - Plant 4 DNA1...
TCCGGCGCGGCATATCGCCTGCCGGTGCCGACCATTGCTGCGTTCGGGCACCAGCCCATCCATCTCCGTATCGTCTCGGAGAACTTCATCATACGCGTTCACCCTCTGTTGCCGTATCCACGGTATACACCGACCCCCACTCCGCGATCATGATCGCCTTGTGCCGGCGCTCCCAGAGGATCGTGAGGCCGTACAACGTCCAGAAGATGAAACTCAGGCCCAGCATAAGACCAAGAATCCGGTCGAACATCCCGCCCAGAACAAAATACGCCATAACGACGGCGAGGAGAACGGAGGCCACCGGGAGACTCAGATACCTGATGATACGCTGTCTTTTAGTCATGTTGTCCCTGCGGAACTCCCCGGCGGCAACCCGTGCATACTGCTTCCGGTAACTGAGCAGGATACCAAGGGTTGCTCCCACTCCAATGGCGAGGCCCGTCCATACGGCCGGGTACCCCGGAGGAGCATCCTCGACCAGGGTAAAGAGCGCCGCTGCCGCCGCCGAGAAGGCTATCGCCGTTATCAGCAACTGGTTATGGTAGCGCTTCCACCACCCGGGTTCGGCCCGGAGGGGGCCATCCTGCCCGCCCGCCGCCGCGGCCGCAGCCGACCGCACCGCGAGATCCGTCCGCATCGACGCCTGCAGGGGGCACCATCCAAGATACGCCCGGATCGTCTCCAGGAGGGGCATCATACCATCTCCCGGAGTTTTGCAAAGAGTTCGTCGGCCAGCCTGGTCGGATCGTCGGTCTTTTCAAGCGTAATCCCCAGTTCGTCCGCGTATCCCCAGAGGAGCTCGATGCACCGGGCATACTGAGAGCATGTGCCGCAGTCGCCCTCGTGCTCGTACCAGACCTGCACCCCGTGGTCTGCCGAGACAAAGACGACGGCCGCAGTGTCAAACGGGACAGAGCGCCCGAAGAGGACACCAAGTTCCGCGTTCAGGCGCTCGACCTCGATCCGGTTTGCCCGCGCCATATCGATAAGCGTCTCCTCGACCTTCCGGTCCATGGCAAGCAGCGCCTTCGAGACCGCCTGGCGAGATATGCGGAAGCGGTCCGCGATCTGGATGTTGGGAAGACCGCTCCGGCGAAGCCTCCAGAACGCGAACTGCCGGTCGTTTAAGGGGAGTGGCATGCGTCAACATTCAGAGGTTGACAATATTAACGTTTTGATTCGTTCCGGGTAGACCTCCGGGCTGCCGCCGGCCGCACACGCACCATCCCGGGAGGCGGATCAGAACATTCATTGCCGTTCCCCCGGAAGTGACCCGTATGGACACTGCATTGCGTGACACCTACATTAAGCTCCACGAAAAATACTTCCCGGGGACGGAACTCCCGATCGCCTTCGAGGTCGGTGGTCCGACCGACGGGGTGGAGAAGGCCCCCACCCCGAAGGGCTGGAGGTGCTTCGTCTGCGACCTTGCAAGGGTGCGAAACGGCAAAAACCTCGTCTTCTCTGAAGAGTCTATCGGGTGCCGCGGCGGGAGGTTCTACCTCGGCTACGACGCCGAGCGGTTCCCTGGCTTTCGCTACTTCCTCTCCTACGGAAAACCCGGCGAGATCGAGGGGGAGCGCTACAAGCAGACGCCGGAGATCGTCGACGAACTCGACAAGGGGACCGTCCGGGTCCCGACGGCGGGGAAGAGCATCGTCTTCAAGCGCTGGGATAACCTCACGGACGCCGACAACCCGGACGCCGTCGTATTCTTCGCGCGGCCCGAGGTGCTCTCCGGTCTCTTCACGCTTGCAAACTTCGACCGGGCCGACCCGAACGGCGTCTTCTGCCCCTTTGGCGCCGGGTGCAGTTCTATCTTTTACTTCCCGTGGCTTGAGCAGCAGAGCGAGAACCCGCGGGCGGTCCTCGGGATGTTCGACCCCTCGGCACGGCCTTGCGTCCCGACAGACGTCCTGACGATGGCTTTTCCCATGAAGAAGTTTGAGAAGGTGGTCGGCTTCATGGAGGAGAGTTTCCTCATCACGGAGTCGTGGGGAAAAGTGCTGAAAAAGATCGAACGGAGCAACAGGCTCTATTCATCTGAAAAATGACCGGATAGTGGGGATCAGCCAAGAGTCCGAGCGGAAATGCTTGCGCATTTTCCTCCAACGCCAGCCGGTGCTCACGCACCCGCCAGGCGCCACTCGAAAAATGCAGAGCATTTTTCTCGAACTCCTCTCAGGCACTTACGTGCCTGAGAGTCGTTGCTTAAAGAACCCCACCATCTCCAGATAGGCGCTCTCCGCAACGGGCGTCTCCACCAGTTGCCCGTCCCCCCCGATCATGAACCCATGCGGCTCGCCTTGGTAGACCTTGAGCTCGAAGTACTTCCCGGCCGCATCGAGATCGGTTGCATACCGATAGATATCGCCCACGGGGCTCGCCTCATCCGCAGTGCCGTGGATGATCAGCATCGGGTCGGTGATGTTCTCGATGAACTCCGCCGGAGGAGTTCCGTTCGCCTGCCCTCCGGAGTAGGGGAAGCCGTACCAGGCGACACCCGCACTGAACTCCTCGATCAGCGGCAGGAAGAGCATCGTGTAGCGTCCGCCCGCGCAGAACCCCGTAAGCCCGATGCTGCTTGAGTTGACCTCCGGCCGGGTCTCAAGATACGCGACCGTATCCCGGATCAACCCCTCCATCACGGCATCCTCCGGCGTCTGTGCGAAGGTCTGCCACTCGGGGGCGATGACGACAAACCCTTCCGTAGCAAGCCGGTCGGCCATAACCTGGTAACCGGGCTCAAGCCCGTTGAAGGAGTGGATCAGCACCACGGCCGGGTACGGCCCGCCGTCCCCGGGTGTCGTGATGTAGGCCGGATAACTCTGGCCGCCGCTCTGGATGTTTACCGTCGTTCCGTTCTGCATCCCTGCTGTGCCCACATCGCTGGCACCGGCGAAGCCGGCAAGGAAGAGCAGGGATACAATCACTACAAGCAGGATGGCGTTTCTCATGAGTCTCCTCCCACCATGGGTGCACCCCCATCCAACTCACCACATATAACGATTCTGTCCGACCTGGAGGTGATCTACGGGGATCAATAGAGCTGTCTCTGATGACCCTGACACGATTAACGACCAGGAGAATAGAGAAGTCGGATGGAGCGGAAGAAATAAAAAAATATTAAGAGTTGCACTCGCCCAAGAAGGGTATGGAGCCTGGTGCGCGCTGGAGAATGATGGAAGAGTTCTTTGCGGCGTATACGGCGAACATCAACAAAGCCCCAGGTGATACACCAATGATCGACGTTGAGGCTACAGCCGGGCGTTCACCAACTGCTTTATTGCAGCAGACCCGAACGGCGTTTTCTGCGGGAAGGACGACGAGCGTTCCGCACTCAGACCCAGGCAGGTTTCGCGTTCTATCGGAGCATCGAAACAAAATCCATGGATCTCGCGTCGCTTGAGGTCACATCTCTCGACCTAAAGCACCCGGAAAGGGAGGAGTGCAAAATCCCTTGGGAGATCAAGGCTGCTTTTCGGAACGCGCGAATACTGGACCAATCCCTCGAACCGATTGCACCCTAGCGTCGCTACAACACGCGAGGTCTGCAACAGCGACGCACTCAGTCGAGGAGAGCGGACTCTCGGCCAGAACCCTATTGTCCCTAAGTGGGGCTCCAGCATGAAGATCCTGGTAATTGTGTATAATCCGGCTGATCTAAAGACGATACACCAGTTGCTCGCCAGCCCACAGTTGCCCGATAGCGAGATCAGGTCCGCGCAGGACCTCTCGTCCGGGCTATCCATCCTGCAGAAAGAAGAACTCGATCTCATCCTCCTCGATCTGGACCTCCCGGACAGCCAGGGCATCGATACGGTCAGGGCCGTGCGAAGGCACGCACCTGGCACCCCCATCGTGGTCCTCTCCGAACGCAACGATGAAGAGACCTACTTTGCGGCACATCAGATGGGGGCGCAGGATTATCTTGCAAAAGACCAGTTGACGAGTCTGTCGCTTGCACGATCGATACGTTACGCGCAGGAACGCATCCGTACTGAACAGGAATTGGTCCGCAAGAATAGAGAACTCAGCAATGCCTACAAGGACCTGGCGGAGACGCAAGGAAAGTTGAGGCAGAACCTGGACGAACTGAGGGAGAGCGAACGCTCACTGCGCGAGATGACTCAGTACCTGGAGAATCTGATCACCTACGCGAACGCTCCCATCATCGTCTGGGACGCAGATCTCAAGATCACCAGGTTCAACAACGCCTTTGAACGCCTGACAGGCTATGCCGCAAACGACGTCATCGGTCAATCCCCGGCAATCCTCTTTCCCGAGGGACAGCGGGACGAGTTGATGGATCATATTCGACGGGCGACGACCGGGAAGCGATGGGAATCCGTCGAGATCCCCATAATCACAAAAGACGGTGAAATCAGGATACTTCTCTGGAATTCGGCAGCCGTGTATGGGGATGACCAAATGGCAGTCTCCTCGGTGATCGCTCAGGGCCAGGATATTACCGAACGCAAGTTGGCCGAAGAAACGTTACAGAGAGCGCACGACGAACCGGAGGTACGCGTCATGGAACGCACGCTGAGGCTCCAGGAGATGAATACGGCCCTACAAACCGAGATAACTGAGCGTATCCGGGCGGAGGAGGCAGCGAAGATGGAGCGAAAACGCCTCTACGACGTTCTGGAGACGCTGCCTGTGTACGTGATACTGTTATCTTCCGACTATCACGTATCCTTTTCCAATCGCTTCTTTAGGAAACGGTTTGGTGAGGCCGATGGCCGGCGCTGCTTCGATTATCTCTTTGGACGCACCAAGCCCTGCGAGAACTGCGAAGCCTTCAGCGTGATGAAGACGGGTGCGCCCCATCGCTGGGAGACGACCGGTCCGGACGGTCATGATTACGATATATTCGACTTCCCCTTCACCGACACAGACGGCTCGCCACGTATCCTGCAGGTGGGTATCGATATCACCAAACGCAAGCGGGCCGAGGAGGCATTGAGGAGGTTAAATGAGACGCTTGAGCAGCGAGTGATCGAGCGTACGGACGAACTCGCAAAGGCCAACGCCATCCTCAACGCCATCACCGAAAACACACCGGCACCCATCTACGTTACCGACCGCGAGGGCCGTTTTGTCATGTGCAACCCCGCCATGCTCAAGATTATCGGTAGACCGACCAGCGAAGTGCTCGGCAGAACGCTGATAGAACTCCTCGGTCCGGAGGTCGGCGGATCCATCACAACCAACATCCAGCACGTGATAATGACCGGGAACACCGAGACCTTCGAGGAGACGGTTGGCGATCGGGTCTTCTACTCCATAAAGACGCCCATGCGAGATGCACGGGGAGAGGTCACCGGCGCCATCATTGTCGGAACAGAGATCACGGAACTGAAGCGGGCGGAAGCGCAGAAGCAGAATCTTCTGGAGCGATTGCAACAGTTCGCCAAAGAGATGGAGACTCAGAATGAAGAACTGCAGCGCACCACCGAGCAGCTCCAGCAGAAAAGGAATGAACTGGTCCGACTCAACCGCGCCCTGCTGGAGAGCGAGATGCACTTCCGGTCACTCATCGAGAATACGTCGGACATCATCCTGCTCCTCGATGCGAAAGGGCAGATCACCTATGCGAACCCCTCAATGAAGCGGATCGGGGGCTACGATCCCGAGAGACTCATCGGCAGGGACATACTCGACCTGATACATCCCGATGATGTCTCGACGGTAGTGGATGCAATGAGGATCGCAACAGCACAGCACGTGGCAAGACTTCATTTCGAGGTCAGAATCCGCGATTCTGCTGGACAGTGGATCTTCCTCGACGTTACGGGTGCCAGCATCTCCCGGGGGAAGAGCGATCTGGGGTTCATTGTGAACGCACGCGACGTCACCGATCAAAAACGGAGCGAAGAAGAGCGAAACAGGCTGATCGCCAGTCTGGAGAAGGCGCATCGCGAGGCAAACCTCTATCTTGACATAATGACGCACGACATCCGAAACTCAAACAACGTCGCGAGCCTCTACGCCGATCTCATGCTCGATCTGCTTGATGGCACCGAGAGGATCTACGCCCAGAAACTCCGCGACAGCATCGCTCGAAGCACTGAGATCCTTATAAACGTGGCGGCAATCCGACGAATACATACAGAACTGCCGAGGTTTGTGCCGGTAAATCTCAACGCGATCGTGAATGAGGAGATCAGAAACTTCCGTGGTGCATCAATACGGCAGGATGTTCCGGGGCTCATGGTGCTGGCAGACAATCTCCTGCCGACGATATTCACAAACCTCATCGGCAACAGCGTTAAGTTTGGCGGACCGGATGTAGAGATCACCATCCGGGCCGAGGAGCGAGAGAGCGAGGTGCTGGTCTCAGTTGAAGACAATGGACCCGGTGTGCCCGACGACGTGAAGGAGAAACTCTTTCACCGGTTCGAACGGGGCAATGCACGGAAGAAGGGTGAGGGGCTTGGACTCTACATCTGCAGAAGACTCATCGAGCGCTACGGGGGACGGATCTGGATCGAGGATCGCGTGCCTGGACGCCCGGATGAAGGAGCGGCTTTCCGGTTCACGCTCAAACTGGCAAATCAGGATCCAACTCCGTAACCAGAACAGTGCACCACCCTTTGCCCATTTTGAGCCGCAACGAGGCTCACGCCGAGAATTTTGGAGAAGAGACGGCCTGGATTACGGTCGCCGGGCCGTGATCCAAAAAAAGACGTGGTGCTATCTACCCTGTTCCTCTCCCTCGGACGCTTCGGCAGAGTAGACTGTGATATCCGTCGTTGCCCGGCAGGCGGTATTGTCGCTGAGAGTGACAACCAGCGTGATCGTGTAGGTTCCCGCCGCGGCGTAGGCGTGGCTGACGGTCTCGCCCTTGTCTGTCGTCCCGTCGCCGAAGTCCCAGGCCATCTCCGAGACGGTTGCGGTGCAGTCCCCGGAGACCGTAGCCAGGCCCCTGAAGACAACCGGCTGATCCGGCTCGGCACGGTCGGGGTCCTTCTCGATTACCGCTGTACAGGAGAAACTCTCAGCGAGAGACGGCGAGCTGGAAACACTGCGCGGTTCTTTGCAGGTGAGGAGACAGGCGCGGACGGACTCCACCATCTCATCCGTCGTCAGGATGAGGAGCGTATCGTTGGCTCCAATGACTGTGCTGCCGACCGGGACGAAGCGCTCGTCTCCTTTCTGCATCAGGATGATAAGGGTGCCCTTCGGCAGCCCGAGGTCGACGACCTGCTTACCCACCGCAGATGCGTCGGGGGGGATGACCAGTTCGACCAGCTCGCTTGAGGTGTCGGGGTCCACATCGAACTCACGAGAGAGTTTGCCCGTCTCTGCGAGCGGGGCGGAGAGACCGAGCCACCGGGCGACTGAGGGGATCGAGGTTCCGTGCACGAGCGCCGAGAAGATGACGATGAAAAAGACTATATTAAAGATCGCATCCGCGTTCGGCACCCCTGCGACGAGAGGATAGGTTGCGAGGATGATCGGGACAGCGCCCCGCAGTCCCACCCAGGAGACCAGAACCTTCTCGTTCATCGGCATCTTCCAGGGAATAAGCGTGAGCATGACGGCAACCGGTCGTGCAACCAGGATCAGGAAGACGGCAGCGAGAAGGCCGGGAACGAACGCTGATACAAGCTGCGATGGGAAGACAAGAAGACCTAGCGCAAGGAACATCACGATCTGCATCAGCCACGCGATCCCGTCGTAGAACCGGATCAGGCTCTTTTTGTGAACGATGACACTGTTACCAATGATAAGGCCGGCAAGGTAGACCGCAATGAACCCATTTCCGCCGATGACGGAGGTCAGCCCATAGATCAGCAGCACCATCGCGAGGGTGAGCACCGGGTACAGCCCCTCGGTCTCCAGTTTGATACGGTTGATGAACCAGACCGTGAACCGCCCCAGCCCGTAACCCATGAGACCGCCGACCGCCATCTGCTGTGCGAACGTCGGGACGAGATCGAAGATCGACGAACCCGGGGCAAGGATCAGACCGATGATCCCCGTCGTGAGCAGAACCGCCATGGGGTCGTTGCTCCCCGACTCTAACTCAAGGAACGGCCGGAGGTTTCCTTTCAGGCGGGCCCTGGCGGTTCTGAGGACCGAGAAGACCGCCGCTGCATCGGTCGACGAGACGACCGCGCCGAGGAGGAAGCCTACAAGCGGGGGGAACCCAAGGACCAGGACGGCAAATGCGCCGAGCAGGACTGCAGTCAGGATGACGCCGACCGTCGAAAGAGCGATCCCCGGCCAGAGCACGGGCTGGATCTCCTCCCACCGGGTGTCGAGACCGCCTGAGAAGAGAATGTATGCAAGTGCTACAATCCCGATGAGTTGCGCAAGCGTGGGGTCGTCAAACGGGATGCCGCCCGGTCCTTCCGAACCCGCGAGCATCCCGACGACAAGGAAGATAAGGAGTGCGGGGACCCCGAGCCGCTCCGAAAACTTATTTGCGATGATACTAATTAAAAAAAGCACTGCTATGCCAATAAATATGATTTCAAGGGTGAGCACCATTTAAGACTACGGTTCGTGATTAATGTGCCTTAAAACTGTCCCTTGGTTAAATTTGCTTGAGGCGAATATTCCCTGAATAAACCAGGGATTACCAGGATAGTTCATTGGATCTTGTGCCGGTGTGATTCGCGGGATTGATATGGTTGATGAAAAGACAGTTTATCAGATGAAACCCACAATGGCAGACGCTCCAGTTCTTCCCCGATCTCTGCTCACGATATTCCTGCTGACGGCAGTGGTATTCCTGATCCTCGGGATTCGGCAGATCTCCTATCTTGTCACAATCATGGTTGTATCGGTGATCCTCGCCATGATCGCCTATCCTGCGACAAAAGCGCTTCGGTCAAGGGGGATTCCTGAGGTCGCTGCAGTTGGTGCGGTCACTGTCTTTGCCACTCTTCTGATCCTTTTCATCTGTTACCTCGTCTTCTTCTCGTTCGAAAACCTGATCTCGGCCCTCCCCCTTTACCAGCAGGAATTGACCGCCAGACTATCAGAGATCCTCGCCCTCTTAGAGAGGTACGGGATCAGTACAGGTTCGTTCACCCCATCCTCAATAGACCTGCAGGCCTTTGCCGGGTTCCTCTCCTCTTCCGCCATAAGCCTTGCAGATCTCCTCCTCTATCTCTTCTTCATAGCGGTCACGACGATCTTCATGCTCCTTGAGGCACCACGGATGCCTGAACGCATACGGAGAGTTACGGACCAGCCAAAGACCGTCGAGGCGTTCTCCCGCATGAGCAGATTCCTGATCGATTTCGTCATCGTCAGGACCGAAGCCAACCTCGTCCATGGTCTCCTCTTTGGCGCCGTCCTCTGGGTTATGGGGGTGCATGCAGCCCTCCTCTGGGGAGTCCTGACGTTTCTACTCTCGTATATCCCCTACATCGGCCTGATCGTCGCGGCAATCCCGGCAATCTTCTTTGCCTGGCTGCAGTTCGGGGTCTGGGGCGCGATCGTGGTGATTACGGTCGTCGCGGTCCTGAACGCACTGGTAGAGAACCCGATCTTTGCGCATTTCGCAGCCAGACGCTTTGATATCCCTGCCCTTGTGGTCATCCTCTCGGTCATCTTCTGGGGATGGGCTCTCGGCGTCGCCGGGATGATCTTTGCCGTTCCGCTCACGCTCATCGTCCTGATGGTCGTCCAGTTCAGCGATGATTTGGCATGGATTAACACGATTCTCGGCGTCGATCACCTCTTTACGGGAAAAGGCGAGGATTCGACCGTGATCCGGAGGGCGGAGGCGCCCCCGGCGAGATGAGAGGACGGCCCCGGCGCGCCGGAAGGTTGATACCTTTTTTGCACATCCCTCCCCCGGGGAACATGAATGTTGCATACTCGAAAGATTGTCCAGAAACTCTGGGACGCGCAGGGTTACGGTAACCTCGCCGTCTGGGAAGACGGAACGACCGCCGTCATCACCCCGGGAGAGAGCCCCAAAAAGGACGGGAAAGCGCCGCTTGCAATCTTTAAGCCCATTCCTCTCGTGGCAGGATTCTCAATGTTGGACTTTGCCCTCCACGACACAGGTCTGCTGGAGCACATCGAGGCAACAATCCGGGAAGCGGGAGGCGAGATTGAGCGGGATTAATCGAAAAAAGATAATTGGTTTAGAGAATTTATTCGGTCGTCTTTCCGTCGAAGTGCTCTTCATCAGCCATGGCATCGTCGCGGGTCTTGTGCACGACCTTATCCCGGTGCTCCGGCGGCGAGTAGATTGTGTAGAGCTTGAGGGCGGCAGTCTTTGAGGTGTTCACCACGTTGTGCTTCGCACCGTTCGGCACGATCACAGCGCTGCCGTCCTTGACAGGGTACTCTATATCGTTGATGATGACGACGCCTTCTCCTTCTTCGAACCGGAAGAACTGGTCGACGTCGTCGTGAACCTCCTCGCCGATCTCTTCGCCGGGCTTGAGGCTCATCAGCACGAGCTGGCTGAAGTTGCTCGTGTAGAGAACTCTGCGGAAGTCAGTATTCTTTACCGTCTCGGTCTCAATATCAATCATAAAGCCTTTCTTCATCACACAACCTCCCAGTAGTCGGTTACAAATCCAGAATATGGAGGCACCAGTATTTAACCATTAGGTCGTTTCAGGGCATGGCATTAGCCAAACAGCCGAAAGGGGCACTCAAAGCAAGTACCTGACGGCATCGACGTCCATTTACACCGGCATTGTCCGGTCACCACGCCTTGACCACAGGCGTGACGCTGAGATCGCCACCGTGGGATCGCTTCTCCGGGAAGGTGGGTTACAGGATAACGAGACTTCTGTGCCGGGTCACCTCTGTCGTCGCCCGGAACTTTGATGGGCAGGCGAATGGAGACTTTTAGGAGAGATACAGTTAGAGATCCCCATGATCCTTCCGCCCGAATTCTACGATCGAGACACTGTGACTGTTGCAAAAGACCTGCTGGGATGTCTGCTTGTGCATCAGGACGAGACAGGAACGACGATGGGCTGGATCGTCGAGGACGAGGCCTACCTCCAGGGCGACCCGGCGGCCCATTCATATCGGGGAGAGACGAAAAGGAACCGCGCCATGTTTGGCCCGCCGGGTCATGCCTACGTCTACCGGATTTACGGCCTGCACACCTGTTTCAATGTCGTGACCGGTCCGGAAGGGATAGGGGAGGCGGTCCTCATCCGGGCGCTCGAACCGGCAGTCGGGATCGATCTCATGCAGGCGCGGCGGGGGACCGACGACCCGCTCGCGCTCGCGAGCGGCCCCGGGAAACTGACGCAGGCGCTCAAGATCACCATGGATCTCGACGGGACCTCACTCATCGACGGCCCCCTGCAGGTCTGGTCGCCCGAGAGTCTGCCGGGCCGCCGGCCTGAGGGGATTGACGGGGAGATTGTTCAGACGACACGGATCGGGATCACAAAGGCGGCGGACCTCCCTCTCCGGTTCTACCTCAAGGGGAACCGGCATGTCTCGCGGCGTTGAGTCCCCCACCCGGCCCGCGGCGCCGGACCCGGCTCCCTTCGACCACTTCGCCCTGGAGCGTCACGGTATACTCGGAGACCGGGATCTCTTTGCCCGCACGTTTCAGGGCCTCGTCCACGACGTAGCGCACCCCGCCGCAGCAGGGCACCTCCATATGCATGACGGTGATAGACCGGATCGTGTGCCGCGAGAAGATCTCGGCAAGCTTCGTGACGTATCCGGCGACGTCCGCATCCAGTTTCGGGCAGAAGACGAGCACGATCTTCCCCCGCAGGAAGTCCCGGTGGAACTCCGGGTAGGCAAAGGGGACGCAGTCGCCGGAGACGAGGAGGTCTGCATCGTCGAAATAGCCGGCCGCAGGGTTGACGAGCGTTAACTGAATCGGCCACTGCCGCAAGGCAGACTCGATCCGTGCGGCACGCTCAGCCTCCGTGGCCTCCTTCGCGAGGATGCTCCGGGCAACTGTACCCGGACATGCCGCAGGTTCCGTCTCCGCGGCCTCTTTGCCGAGGAGGCTTTGGGCCACGGTACCAGGGCACGCCGCAGGTTCTGTCTCCGCAACCCTGTGCTCGGGGACGGGAATGTTATTCTCGTTTAAGTACTCGATCGCCTGCCGATAGAGCCCCTCCTCCCCGTGGCCGAGGAGGTGCTCCAGGTGCGCCTTGATGACGGCCTCCCCCTGCGGAACGATCCTTGCCATCACGGCCCTCTCATCATACGGCCCGGCCTCCCGCTCAACGACGCAGATTGCGCCTTCCGGGCACGTCCCGACGCAGGCGCCGAGCCCGTCGCAGAAGAGATCGCTCACGAGCCTTGCCTTCCCGTCGATGATCTGGAGCGCTCCTTCCGGACAGTCGGGTATGCAGAGACCGCACCCGGTGCACTTCTCCTCGTCGATCTCAATGATCTTTCTCTTCATCCGGGATCCCTCTCTATGAAAGATCATCTACCCGGTCCATGTCCAAAAACGTTTGCCGCTCCAGGCATCTGGAACCAGAAGAGCACTACGATGGACAGGAAAGCAGTTATTCCTGAAACAAGAGAGTTATAGACTGATGTCCACGTTGCCGCCCCGATACCCTGCACCCGCGTTCGACGTCTTCAACATCTACTTCGAGCGCCTCTACGACCCGACGATGCATGTCGTCATCTGCCTCGACGGCGAAGTCGACGAAGAAGCCATGAGGACGGCGACGATGAGGCTGATCGCCTCCGATCCGTACCTTCGGTCGAAGTTTGCGGAGGTAAACGACCGGCCGGCCTGGGAGGAGATCCCGAAAGGGCTCTGGGATGGAGCGTTCATCCTCGTTCCGTCCGGCGAGTGTGAAGACCAGCCACATCATGTGCCACCGCCACCGCTCGATGTCCGTTCGGGGCCGCAGGTGCGGGTCACTCTTTACCGAAGAGCGGGAGGGGATCTTTTAGCCGTCACCTGTCACCACGGCTTCTGCGACGCCGCTGGCGCACTTACGCTTGCACAGGAACTCCTTGCGGCCTACCGGGGCGTCATGGACGACTCCGACTTCCGGCCGGCTCCCCGCAATCCATACGAGCGGAGCACGGCAAGAATCCTTGATCTCTACTCCGATGAGGAGCAAAAACAGGCACTTAGCGAGGAGGAGCGTTTCGTCGACCGATGGCGCTTCCCGATCGAGCGCACCGGGCGGGGGGTGCCCAGGGTCGCCCGCCGGACGCTCGCCCCCGAGCGGCTTGGGAGCATAAAGGCGTTCGGGAGGGAGCACGGGGCCACGGTGAACGACGTCCTGATCGGTGCATTCTTCCTTGCGCTTGCGAAGATCCGGGGCGATCCCGCCGACAGAAATGAGCCCCGCTCGATCCTCACCTCGGCTGATCTCCGGAGGAGGTATCCCGGCCTCTACGAGGACTCCCTGCTCACGAACCTCTCCGTCGCCTACGAACTCACCCTCTCTCTTGGAGAGGGAGAGAGGCTTGAGGATATCATCGACCAGGTTACGGAAACGACGACCCGAAAAAAGGCCGGGAGCCTCGGCGTTGCCACCATCCTCTTTTACGAGGAGATCATGGCCGGCGGGATGCCGGCGGTCCTCGCGTTCTTTGACGAGATGATCGAGCGCTACTGGCAATCAGGCCTGAAAAACCCGGTCCTCTCGAACCTCGGGATATTCGATCCCGATGAATACTTCCCAATTCCCGGAAAGGACGGTGCAGATCTCGGGATCCGGGACATCCAGTATCTTCCCTGCGTCTGCTGGCCCTACGGGTTTCTGATGATCGCCTCCACCTTTCGCGATCATCTGACGCTTACGACGGCCTACGAGGAAGGACCCTACTCGACGGCTGTCGTGGAGCGGTTCCTTGAGTACGTGGACGGATACCTCCCCTAACCCGCAGAACCTGCAAGAGACCACATCTCATCAAGATCCGCCCATCAAAAACTGCTTAAAGGCCGATCCGGCCTACGGGAAGGGTGTCGCGGATGCGCTCGGCATTTCGCTCGACCGGGTCCAGTAGCAGCGGATCCCCTCTTTTTTACTCCTCGACGAAACAGAACGGGTCTTCTGCGGAAAGGTGCCCGCCTGCCGCATATGCCCGCACCCGGCAGCCTCCCCCGCAGAGGTCGCGATAGCCGCACCGGCCGCACTTCCCCGAGAGGTCCCGCGGTGTTGCCCGAAACCAGGAGAGGACCGGGTTCTCCGCGTCCTGCCAGAGGCGCGAGAACGGCCGATCCCGGATGTTGCCGACGAGGTATTCGGGCAACCGGGCGAACTGGCAGGGGTAGACGTTACCCCGTGGATCGATGTTTGCCACCCGCTTACCCGCGCTGCACCCGCCGTTCAGGGACCGGACGAGCGCCTCGGCCTCGCGGACGTCGGGCGACCCGTCCCGCTCCATGGCCCGGAGGAGGTGAATGCAGTCCTGCGGGGCATCGACGGTCAGGATCTCCAGCGACCCGGGATCGGTCTCCTGCGCCCTCCGGTAGAGGAGCGTGAGCGCCTCGTCAACCTCTTTTGGCCCCACCTGGAGCCGGTCGTAGGCCTCGCTTCCCCGCCCGCTCGGCACAAGCCAGTAGAGGCAGAACCGCGAGGCTCCGAGCGTCCCCGCAAGGTCGAGTAGGGCCTCGAGTTCCCCCATGTTCTCCCTCGTCAGGGTGACCCGGAGGCCGGTCCGGATGCCAGCCTCCCGGCACCGGGCAAACCCTTCAACAGCCCTTGCAAACGCACCCTCACACCCCCGAAACGTGTCGTGAGTCTCCGGCCCCGCGCCGTCGAGCGATATCCCGACGTAGCCGATCCCGGTTTCCTTGATCATCCGGGCGACATCGGAGGTGATCAGCGTGCCGTTCGTGCTGAGCACGGTCCTGATCCCGCGTTCCGCCGCCGCACGCGCGAACTCCGGCAGGTCCTCGCGGAGGAGGGGTTCGCCGCCGGAGAAGAGGATGAGCGGGACGCCCGCCGCGGCGAGGTCGTCGATGAGCGCGAGGGCTTCGCCGGTCGAGAGTTCGTCGTCTGTCATCAAGTCCGGCCGGGACCGGCTGTAGCAGTGGGCGCAGGCGAGGTTGCACCGGTCGGTGAGGTTCCAGAAGACGACAGGCCGGTAGTCCTGCATGAACGCGAGGTACTTTCCCGGCACCTCTGAAAGAGGCCTGTCTCGGTGGTGCATAACGCTGCTGACCGTTCCCCGTCCGTGCATGCACTGTGTGATCCTGTTCATGGTAGACCGCCTCCGTTCTCGTTGATGCGCACGTTCGGCACCCTCTTGTACTCCTCGGTGCTGAAGAGCACGATATAATCGCTGCACCCCGCCGCCCGGGCCATCTCCTCGACCGCGGCGAGCACCCCCTCCCGGCTCCTCCCGTGGTGCACGGTATACAGGGTGTACTCCCACCTCCCCGGCACCGGCCGGCGCAGGTAGCAGTGGGAGATCCCGGGAGCGGACGCGAACCGGGAGAAGTCCTCCCCGTCCCACCCCCCGGGCGGGCGCCAGGCGACGAGGGCGTTTGCCGTGATCCCGAGGAGCCGCTGGTTGATCCGCGCCCGTATCTTCCGGATCGCCCCCTCTTCGCGGAGGCGTTGCGCCCGGTGGAGCACCTCCGCCTCCGGGATGCCGAGCCGTCGCCCGATCTCTGCAAACGGCTCGGTGACCAGAGGGAGCCCCTTCTCAAGTTCTGAAAGAAGGGCGAGATCAGTCGGATCCATACGACCCCTCCTCCGAGAGCGGGAACCGCACGTCGATCTTATAGGCCCGGACGGTGGGGAGGTTGAGCGTGTCCTCCTTTGGGATGCCGGTTCGGGAGAGGATCTCCGCGAGCACCGCGGAGAGCCGCTCCTCTGTCGGGGCGGAGAGGGTGAACCAGAGAGAGTAGGCGTGGTCACGCCGGAAGTTGTGCGAGACCTCCGGGTAGGTGCTGACGACCTCCGCCACCTCGCGCACCCGGTCCTCCGGGACGCGGAGGGCGACCAGGGTCGCGGCGGCAAGCCCGAACTTCCGCGATTCATAGACCGGCGAGACACTGCGGAGGACGCCCAAGGACTGAAGCCGCCGCATCCTTGCGACGACCTCATCCTCCGCAAGCCCGACTCTCTCCGCGATGACGGCCCACGGGCGCGAGACCAGGGGGAGGTCGCCCTGGAGGGCGTCGAGGATCGCAAGATCGGTCCGGTCGGGGCCCCCGGGCTCGTAGGGGCACCACGGGTCTTCGCGGGTGATCTCCCCGCAGGGGTCATCGGGCCGCATGAGTCCGTCGCACCACCGGGCCGGAACGAAATCAACCCCGCGGCAGGCCCGCGCCCGGCACCCGCCGCAGACCGTCTTGTAGCCGCACCGGCCGCACTTCCCGGCAAGCCGGTCCGGGTCGCGGAGGGCGAGAAAGAGTTCCGAATTATTCCAGATCTCAGAAAACGGCGTGGTGCGGAGGTTGCCCGCGCTCACCGGCAGATAGGGGCAGGGCGTCACCTCCCCGGTCGCGTAGATCCGGCAGTAACTGATGGCGGCCATGCAGCCCCGACTCCAGCCGCGATTCTCAATCCCGACTTCGTCGGCAATCCGGCGGAACTGGGGTGAGCACGTCGGCCGGATCCGGAGATTGCTCTCCCGGTACCGGAGGAGGAGAGCCCGGATCAGGTCCTCGTACTCGCGGGGGCTGCCCTGCCCGGGTCCGCGTCCCCTCCCGGTCTCCACCGGGAGGAAGACCTGGTAGTCGCGGACACCCAGGGATTCGCCGAGAGCGATGACCTCCTCGACGTCGGCGAGGACGGGGCGCATGACCGTCATGTTGATCCGGACGCCGAGCCCCGCGTCTCGGCAGTGCTTGATCGCCGCGACCGCCCGCTCCCATACGCCGGCAACGCCGCGAAACGCGTCGTGGGTATCCGGGTCGGCGGAGTCGATGCTGACCGCCACCGACCGGATTCCTGCGTCTCTGAGCCGCTTCGCCGTCGCCTTATCGAGGAGGTACCCGCTCGTGCCCATCGCCATCACGAGTCCCCGTTCAGTCCCGTAGCGGGCGATCTCGAAGATATCCTCCCGCATCAGGGGTTCTCCCCCGGAGAGGACGACGATGGGCCTTCCGGTGTTCGCGAGTTGATCGATGACCGAGAGCGCTTCGGCGGTCGAGAGGACACCTTCCGCTTCGTCAACGCCAGCGTCCGCGTAGCAGTGGGCGCACATCAGCGGACAACGGAGGGTGACGTTCCACGAGATCAGGGCCGGGCCCTTCGTGCGCTCCATGCACCCCATCTCAGTTGCTTTCGACATCAACCTTTGGACAACCGGGGGGCATATCAATCCCGGCGCCCGACCGGGGAGAGGGGACCGCTGGAGCAGAATCCGACCGAGGATCTGCATGCCGCTATCGAGCAGGTTCTGCGTACAGATTGAGCGGCAGAACAAGTGCCGCATTGCTTATTCCCCTTCCCCCCGTACACCAGAATATGGATCCGGTCATCGAGGCGATACGGCGGGAGTTTGCGGCGCACGCAGATCCTGAGACATGCGCAAAGAGTCAGCGCTTCTTCAAGGAGGGGGTCCGGTGCTACGGGATAAGGACGGCAACCGTGACCGCAATCGCAAAGAAGTACTGGAAAGAGGTAAAATCCCGCGAAAAACCGGAGATCTTCGCCCTCTGCGAGGAACTCTACCGGTCCGGGATGCTTGAAGAGGCGTTCGTCGTCTCCGAGTGGGCATCAAGGCTCGCGGACCGCTACGAGCCCGATGATATCGCCGTCTTCCGCCGCTGGATCGAGACCTACATCACGAACTGGGCCACCTGCGATGGCCTCTGCAACCACGCCGTCGGAGATTATATCGTGCGCTACCCGGAAGAGATCGAGGAACTGAAGCGCTGGACGCAGTCGGAGAACCGCTGGATGCGGCGGGCAGCGGCGGTCTCGCTCATCGTGCCCGCAAAGCACGGAGAATTCCTCGACGAGGCCCTCGCGATCGCCGATCTCCTCCTTACCAATACAGACGACATGGTCCAGAAGGGCTACGGCTGGCTCCTCAAGGAGGGGAGCAGAAAGCACACCGACGAGGTCTTCTCCTATGTCATGGCAAAGAAGCAGAAGATGTCCCGGACGGCGCTTCGGTACGCGATCGAACTGATGCCAAAGGAACTCCGGGCGGAAGCAATGAAGAAAGACTGGTAAATAGCGGGGAATAATGGGGCCTGTAGCCGTACAGGAGCCTGGGGAGGTTGCACAAAATAGAAGCATTATAATATAAGAACATGGAAGTATACTTCCACCTATGCTGAACGACGATTCGGCAACCGAGACTCCCCCGGATCCCCAGACCAGGCGGAGCGGAGCGACCTGCCCCGAAACGGGCACTGACCCGCACTCACGCATGCAGAACTTCCTCCTCTTCACCATTTACCAGGTGCTCAATGAGTTTGAGGACGGGATCGCTCTCATCGACGAGCAGAACCGAGTCAGGTGGGTAAACGCGAGCATGCGGCGGCTCTTTGACCTGAACGAGGCCGACGTCGCCGGGATGCCCGCCGGGGTATTTACGCACCGGTTCATCAACCCGCTGGTCGAGGATGCTGAGAAGGTTATAGCGACCGCCGGCACCCGTGAACTGCACCTCCGTAAGCCTAACGGCGAGGAATGCTGGCTTGAATACTCAAGCCGGCCGATGCAGATCTACCCGGTGCGCAACAATAGGCTTGAGATATACCGGAAGATCACGCGCTGGAAACTCACGGAGCGGTGCCTCGTCGAGAGCGAGAAGCGGTATCGGACGCTCTTTGAGAAGGGGAACGATGCCATCCTTGTCTTCGAACTCTCCCCCGAGTCGGTGCCGACCCGGTTCGTCGAAGCAAACGAGGTCGCCTGCAGACGGCTCGGCTACTCCCGCGACGAACTGCTGGCCCGTTCGCCGCTCGATATTGTCCCCCCGGAGAGGCTCGGCGAGGTCCTTGCCATCTTAAAGCAGTTCCGCTTAAACGACCGGATCCTCTACGAAAGCGAGCACGTCGCGAAGGACGGGAACCGGGTACCGGTCGAGATCAACTCGCTCCATTTCCCCCTGCAGGGGAAGACGACCGTCCTCTCGATCTCCCGCGATATCTCGGAGCGGAAAAAGATGGAGGAACTCCGGCGGAAGGTATTCTCCCGGATCGAGCAGAGCATCGAACAGTCTGCCGCCCTCAGCGACCAGATCCGCCAGCCCCTGCAGATGATCATGGGGCTCGCCGCGATGGAGGGATCAGCGAATTCGAGGGAGATCGCCCGGCAGGCCGCCGTCATCAATGCCCTCGTCGACCGACTTAGCCAGGGATGGATCGAGTCGGAGAAGGTCTGCAGCGTCCTCCGGCGGCACTACTAAAAAGGAGGGGAACGATCCCTGTACGCCTAGAACCTGACGCGGGGGGCCTCGGCCTCCCGCATATTGTTCTCCATCGTCCAGAAGTATGCCTCGCCGTGTGCCACGCGGAAGACGGCAAGTTTCGGGTCGTCCGGGCCGGAGATACCGATCTGGAGAAGCCACGGCCGCTCCGCGACGAGTCGCTCTTTTAAGGCGGGATCGTCGATGAACTCGACCGAACCCGCCACTCGCATCATCCTTCCGGCGCCCTCCGGGTTGTAGAAACAGAGTTCGACCTTCGGGTTCTTCGTAAGCTGCTGCCAGACGGCCTTCGGTGTCCCGGTATGGTAATAGAACCCGGTCTCATCGGCAAACCACATGGCAAACGCCCGCACCCGGGGCTGGTCGCCGTCCGCTGTCGCGATGTAGGTCACAGGGTTGTCGTTTGCGAATTTCACGCATTCGGAAAAGTCCATTCTCCTACCTCGTACACCCATATAGAAGCAGAGCAGAAAAGGGTTCCGGGATTGGTCAACGGTGACATCCCGGATCCCATGGCCCCAGCAACTACTGCTGCACGGTGTCGAAACATTCATAGTATCGAGGGTTTTTCCCATTAATCGAACGATCTGGCGCCAAAATTTCCAGAACACAACAGTTTGTTTATAAACATTTGGAAATATTTTAATATACTCTGTTCGTAGTCTGAACTGGAGTTGATTTCTTTGACGCAGCAACGCAGTCCGATTATCATGCTAATCGGCGTCATTGCCCTGATCATTGTAGTAGCAGGAGTCTGGGTCGTATTCTCGCAAGGGGGAGCTGAACCGGTTCCGGAAAAGAATACACAAGAAGAGTTGAAGGCCCTCGCAGCGGAGATTGCAACCCAGATCGACGGTGACGCCTTCGCCGCACTCAAGCCGGGCGACGAGACCACACCGGAGTTCATCGCCATCCGCGACCGGCTCGCCGCCTTCCGGGATGCAAACCCCGGGGTCCTCTACGTCTATACGATGCGCAAGGTCGGGAACGCCACCGAGTACGTTGTGGATGCAGACTACGGCAGAGGCTATGCGCCCGCAGTAGGCGAGGTCTACTATCCCACGGATGATGACACCGCGTTCCTCGCCGGGTTCGAAGAACCCTCGGCTGAGCCCGAGTATTACATCGAAGAGTGGGGCGGTGTCGTTGCCTATATCATCTCCGGGTATGCCCCCATCAAGGACGCGAGCGGCTCCATCGTCGGGCTTGTCGGCGTTGACATCGGCAGCGTGATCACCGAAGATATGTTGAAAGGCCTCGCAACGGAGATTGCGGCCCAGATCGATGGCGACGCCCTCGCCGCACTCAAGCCGGGCGATGAGACCACACCGGAGTTCATCGCCATCCGCGACAGACTCGCCGCCTTCCGGGACGAAAACCCCGGGGTCCTCTACGTCTATACAATGCGCAAAGTCAATGATACCATCGAGTATGTCGTTGATGCCGACTACAAACCCGGCGACACACCCGCGATAGGCAGCATCTACCAGACTACGGGAGATGACTCCAAGCTCCTCGCCGGGTTTGTCGGACCCTCCGCAGAGAGCGAACTCTCTACCGAAGAGTGGGACAACACCACCGCCATCATCATATCCGGGTATGCTCCCATCAAGGACGCGACCGGCGCTGTCGTCGGGATAGTGGGCGTCGATATCGGGAGCACGACTGCCCACTAGTCATCAGCGAGGCAGGCGAACATACTCGCGGCGGGGATCCCCCGATCCCCTCTCACGCGACCTCCACCGCGGCCCGCGGTGCACTCATCCGCTGCAATCCTCAAAGAGGTCTACCAATTCTTGCAAAGATTCTCCAGGGTGATGAAATCCCGCCAGGATTGCAGGCGCAAGCGACCCTATGAATAGATTTTAACGTCATTAGAGAGAGTTCAGTACATGAAGAGCCCTTTCCATGTCATGATCATCCCCACACTCGGCTGCCCCTCAAAATGCCACTACTGCTGGAGTTCTGATGAAGGGTCGCCGAGGATGAGCATCGAGACGGTCCGGGAGATTGCCGAATGGCTCAAAGACTATCAGTCCAACCAGGTCACGATCACCTTTCATGGCGGCGAACCGCTCCTTGCCGGCGCTGAATTCTACCGGCAGGCCCTCCCGATCCTCTCCGAGGGGCTCGCCCATCTTGCACCGACGTTCGCCCTGCAGAGCAACCTCTGGCTGCTCACCCCGGAATTGGCAGAGATCCTCGCAGAATATCAGATTCCCATCGGTTCGAGCATCGACGGCCCCGAGGAGATAACCGATGCGCAGAGAGGAAAGGGCTACTTTGCAAAGACCATGCGGGGCTACGAGATAGCACGGGAAAACGGGCTTGAGGTCCGGTTTATCTGCACGTTCACCAACCGGTCGGTCAAGGAGAAGGAGACGATCTTTGACTTCTTCCTCAAGCAAGGGTTCCCCCTCAAACTCCACCCTGCACTGCCGTCGCTCCGAAGCAAAGATCCTAAGGAGTGGGCGCTCGAGCCGGAGGAGTACGGGGAACTCCTGGTCTACCTCCTCGACAGGTATCTCGATAACCTGGGCCGGATCGAGGTTATGAACATCAACGACCTCTGCAGGGGCATATTCACCCGGCACGGAACCGTCTGCACGTTCGTGGACTGCATGGGAACCACCCTCGCAATCGGCCCTGACGGGAGCATATACCCCTGCTACCGCTTCGTCGGGATGCCGAAGTACGTGATGGGGAACGTCCGCGACCGCCCTACGGCCGAAGACCT
>ERZ773359.2684-NODE-2684-length-21966-cov-5.088357_pt1 | contig 21966 bp, 16 predicted proteins | sample MGYA00374955_ERZ773359 | MGnify/ENA primary metagenome ERZ773359 (study PRJEB29098, sample SAMN04486028) | biogas fermenter metagenome | study: EMG produced TPA metagenomics assembly of the Biogas fermentation microbial communities from Germany - Plant 4 DNA1...
GTATAATATTCCTTAAAATCAAATCTTACTACCTAGCACAAGAGGTTAAATTATATATAATATATAAATACATATTCAGATTGATTTCTTCTCAATTATAATTTAAATCTGCTCACAATAGAATTCAAATCTTCTGCCATTCTTGCCACTTCTTGTGCAGATGACGCAACTTGCTGGATAACAGCTGATTGTTCTTCAGAAGAAGCCGATACTTCTTCTGTTGATGCAGCTGCTTCCTCAGTTATTGCAGTTACACTACTTATGGATTTAGCAATTTCTTTATTGCTATTTGCAACTGATTGTATCGATTCATTCACATGTTCAATTTGTAAAACAATATTCTCTATTTCACCTACTATTGTTCTAAAAGAATTTCCAGCTTCACTTATTATTACAACACCCTCATCAACTTCTTTAGTACTGGTTTCCATGTTATGTACAGCTCTTTCTATCTCTTGATGAATTTTTTCAATAAGTTCGGCAATTTGTTGTGCAGAACTACTGCTTTGCTCAGCAAGCTTTCTTACTTCATCAGCAACCACAGCAAAACCTTTTCCATATTCACCTGCTCTTGCTGCTTCTATTGCTGCATTTAATGCCAATAAATTTGTCTGTTCCGATATCTCTCTAATTACATCTACTATCTCATTGATTTTTTTCGACTCTTCTCCAAGCAGATTTATAACTTTAAAAGTTTCTATGGAAGTCTTTTGTATGGCTTTTATTTTATCCACTGCGTTTTCCGATACAATAAGACCATTATTTGATGTTTCAAAAACCTTTTTACTGCCTTCAACAGCCCTAGCGGCATTAGCCCACATGTTATCAATCTCACTATTTGTTTGATTTATATTATTACTTATGTTTTGCATTTCTTGTGCCAGTTCAACAGTACCCTCTGAAAGCTGGTTAATGGTATTTGCAATGTTTGCACTTGCTGATGATGCTTCTTCTGAATTCGTTGCTAACTGAAAGCTTGAAGATGTTAAATTCTTTGAAGCCATACTAATTCTTGTTACTAGTTCTTTTAATCCTTCCACCATTTGACCTAGACTCATAAACATTTGCCCGATTTCTTTTGAAGTCTTTTCCTTTTTGATATGTACTGTTAAATTTCCTTTTGCAATTTCACTAGTAATTGATGCTGATGCGATAATAGGCTTGCTTATATTTGAGCTCTGGTAAAAACCAAGTAGAACTGCTATCATAAAACCGAGTAAAACCGTCGATATGAGTAATTTCGATATATCATTATACATTATCTCCATGTCTGCCCTTGCTGCATTAGTGTGTTCTACATTCAAATTGACTAGCTTTTCAAGTTGTGCTTTAGAATTGATATAGTATCTGTCATTAGTATTTATACTTTTTAAATTCATCATTATTTTTATATCATCTGATTTAGATGTATTGTATTCATTTGCAAGTTCAACAAATTCATCAATGCTCTTCTTCCATACATTCCAAAATAACATATATTCCTTCTGCATTTTTTCTTCTTCTACTGTCGCCGACATAGCAGTATATGCTTCCCATTCACTTTCTGCTCTCTTAAATGCATCTTCAATTTCCGCCAGTTGTAAATCATAATCTTTTTCATTGAAAACATTTATTAAAATTTGATTTACTGAGTTGTTAATTGAGGTTTGTGCTTCTGATATGATAAGCAATGACTGTACACTTGGAAGCCTTCTTTCAGTAAATTCCCCCTGAATATTATATATTTTATTTGTAGCATTATATCCTATAAAACCTACTATTGCTACAATTAACGCTACAGTCAAGAAACCTGCTATCAGTTTTGTGCGTATTTTGAAACCATTTGAAGATTTCATGAAAAAGTCCTCCTTTGTTTATTATCCTTTAGTGCTTCCATGCCTTTCATTCAACAATAATCCCAATATGGTAACACATAGTATTTTTTTAACTATATAACTATTTATCCATAAAGTAACTATTGTGGAATATATAATAATTATATTAGAATCCATATGTACAGTCAATCGTCAACAAAGCGCCAACAATTGTTGGCGCTTTGTCTTTTTATAAAGTTGATTATTGTGGATTTTCAAGTGCATTCAGCAAAGCATCTACATACTCTTGTCCTATAGCATTTCCTATGGATTCATATACGCTTTGAACCTTTTCAAGAACCTGGTCTACAAAGCTAGCATCAAATTCAATAAGTTCCATTCCGCCTTCTACTAGTTTCTGTCTATTTTCTAAGTCTATATTTGTAAGTTTTGCTTCAATCTCTACCGCAGCTTCCTTGACCGCTTGTTTAAGAGCTTCTTGATATAAAGGATCTAAGCTCTCAAACTTACTTGCATTGATGAGGAATTGGTTACAGTAAAGTATGTGACGAGTCAATATCAAATATTTCTGAACCTCATGCAAATTTGCACCAACGCAAGTATCAGTTGCATTTTCCTGTGCATCTACTAGGCCTTGCTGCAATGAAACATAAACTTCAGGCCATGGAAGTGGTGTGGGAGCTGCTCCAAGTGCCTTCCAGAAATCCATATGGTTTTTATTCTCCATTGTTCTTATCTTCAAGCCCTTGAAATCATCAATGCTACTAATCTTCTTATTGGAGGTAGTCTCACGGAAAGTGGCCCCCTGTAGATAATGTAGAATGAGCATGTTCTTGGCCTTATAAGCTTCATTAATCTTTTCTGCAAAAGGGCTCCTATTTAGTGCATAGTCAATAGTCTTAGCATCATATTTTGCAAATACCATTGGAAGGTCGAATATAGCTACTTCCGGTACGAAGTTCACAGTTTGAGCAGTCTGTGCTATAACAATGTCAATATCTCCTGCAAGCATTTGATTCTGAAGTTCCTGGTCATTACCAAGCTGGCTGTTTGGGTAATAATCAATTGTCAGCTTTCCACCTGTGATTTCATCTACCTTCTTAGCAATAAGTTCACCATAAAGCTGTGCTGCGGCACCAACACCTGCATTATCAGCACCTATAAGTACTACAGGTTCCAAAGAAGCATATTCATTTGCCTCTTCTGCAGGTTGTTCTGTTTGTTGCTCTTGTGGCTGTTGTGTTGCTGGTGCTTCTTTAGCGCATGCCACTGGAGTTAATGCCATAACTAGCACTAATAATAGGATAAGTAACTTTTTCATTTTTTTTCCCCCTTTTTTTAAAATTTATTTCTTGAATTCCTGATTTACAGGAGTGCAAGACTAAACCAAGGTATATAAGTTATAATAAACAACGCAATACCAAATGCAATTATAAAAGGCATCGCTCTTTTAGCTACAACCATCGGAGGCGTATCGGATAATGTTCCAGCGACGAAAAGATCCAGCCCAAATGGTGGTGTCGCCAAACCGATTGACAAACAGCATACCATGATGACACCAAAGTGTACCGCATCTACTCCTAAGGATTGAACTGCTGGAAGTAATATGGGCGAAAGTATGACAATGGCAGGTCCTGTATCCATAACCATCCCCAATATGAGGAAAATTATTACAATGGCTGTCAATACAGAAAAACCTGATGAGAAGTTGTCCAGTATAAAGTTTTCAATCAATATTGGAGCTTTTGCTAAAGCTAGTACTCTTCCAAATGCTATGGCAAAAGCAAGCACAAAACATAGAGGTGCATAAGTCTTTACAGCATTCCCTAGGAAGGGTATGATCTCTTTTATAGTAATCGATTTATATATTACCAAAGAAACAAATAAGGCATAGAAAACCGAGATACATGCTGCTTCTGTCGGGGTTACTATTCCTGAATATATACCGCCTAATACGATTACGGGTGACAATAAAGCCCAGAAGCTCTCCTTAAACAATTTAAGAAAACCTTTAGATCGTAATTCCTGCATCTTCTCCCTTATTCTCTCTTTATCTTCTCCCTTTCTTTTGCAGTATACAACGGCATAGACCATCATAGCAGTTCCAATCAGGATACCTGGAAGGACTCCTGCCAGAAAGAGTGCTCCAGTTGATACACCTGTAGCCAGTGAATAGAGAACAAAGGGTATTGATGGTGGTATGATAACTCCTAATCCACCTGCGGTAGCAACCATACCCGCTGACCAAGTCCTATCATAGCCCATTTCTATCAGAAAAGGAATCGTCATTGAACCTACTGCTGCCGTAGTGGCAGGGCCTGATCCAGAAATAGCTCCATAAAAGAGACAAGTAAGAATAACAGCACATGGCAATCCACCAGTTAAATTGCCCACAAAATAAGCAAAGAAATTAAACAGCCTTCGAGATATTCCTCCTTCAGCCATAAACACTCCACCAAGTATGAAAAGAGGTACTGCCAGTATCGGTGTAGAATCTGAACCAGAAAAACTGTTTGCAATCAACTGCTGGATAGAGCTTCCTGGTCCACCTAAAACAAGAGGTGTAAGCGCTCCCAGCACCATACTAACACCTATTGGAATTGCAAATATGAGTGCTACTAGAAATACGACAAATATCCATAATGCCATTATACTTCACCTCCTGTTAAATCAGCTTTGTCTACAATATCTATGCCAGTTGTCTCCACTTCCTCTATAGCTTCCTTTAATGTAGCCTCTAATGTAGTCTCAGCTTTTTCGCTAAAATGCCTGATATTATATATTAATTGTTGGAACATACGTATAGTAGCTAATCCGAAACCGACTATTGTAGATGAAAACATGAACCACATTGGTACACGCATAGCCGAAGACATTTGTCCAGATATTACAGCTCCTTTAGTAAATACTATGGCATATCTGAAAAATATAGCAAATAATACTAGCATTATTATATTTACAATAATCTCAATGGACTTTCGTATCTTCAAAGGAAGCAAGTCCATAACAATTCCCACTTTTAACATATTCCCTTTTTTAATTGTATATCCGAGAGAAAAGAATACCGACCATATGTAGCAATATCTACAGAATTCTTCGGGCCATGTCATGGAATTAAAAAAGCTTCTTGCTATGATTTGCGCCATCATTACACAGGTTATAGCTGCTAACAAGATAATCATGATTGCTTCTTCAAAGTGTTTATTCAGCCATTTCAAAGCATTCAAGTTGTTTCCCCCTTCCATTATGCAAGTCAATTTTACTTCTTTTGCCCGCTATTTTTTTTCTTTCTCCGAAATAATATTAAGGAGTTCCTTTCTCATTGCTTCGATGGGGGCTTCTTTACCACTCCAGAGTTCAATTTGTGCAGCACCCTGATAAAGAGACATTCCCAATCCATTTATAATCTTACAACCAACTTCTTCAGCTTCTTTTAGAAATCTAGTCTTGGCTGGATTATAAGTTGCATCGAAGCACAGCTGCCTCGGATTGAGATATTCTTTAGGAATAGGTGTTTTGTCTATGCTTATAGGCATGCCCAATCCGGTATTATTCATGATTACGTCAGATTCTGCAACTTTTTCTTTCATAGCCACTTCATCTTGCATGTCTACCACTTCTGCTATAGGTGCAAATTTCTCATTGATGTCATCAACTAATTCCTTAACTCTTGATAAAGTTCTGCTCGCAATATATATCTTTTTAGCTCTGTTATATGCAAGTACGCTGCAGATAGCTCTACCAGCTCCTCCTGCTCCAAGGCAGAAGAATACAGATTTGCTGATGTCTATTTCAGGTGCTTCTTCTTGCAAAGATCTGAGGAAACCGATACCATCAGTATTGTATGCAATAAGACGTCCATCTTTTATCACTACAGTATTGCTTGCATTCATTTTTTCACATAGAGGATCCGCTTCATCAACATACTTCATGACTTCTACTTTATTTGGCTTGGTAACCGCAAACCCTGCAAAGTTCATGTGCCTAATTCCATTGATTACATCTGGTAGATGGTCATTCTCTACCTCCGTGTAAAAATACAACATGTTAAGACCCGCTGCTTTATAGGCTGCATTCTGCATCCTAGCCGCATATGATTGAGATAGAGGTTTTCCTAGAAGTGTAACCATCTTAGTATTAATATCAACGGGCATATTAATTTCCTCCTTTTATCTGTTTTAATCTATTATAAAGGATTGCACAGTTTTTTATCTACTGGATTCCGTTTTCGGCTAAATACTGTTTTGCCTTAATTAGACACTGGGAAGCATGCCCTAATGCTCCTCTCTTATCCATCTCCTTGGAATTTGGCAGCTCGATTGATATTGGGTTTGGAGGCATTGCGAGAAGCATACCTTTCAAATCTATTTCTCCATCTCCTGGGTAAAGCCTTCCTTCTCTCGCAACTTCTATCATGGTAGGATCGTCCAATTCCGGTATGGGTCCCGGGCCGTCACATAGGTGAATGAATCCAAATTTTTCAGGTTCTACCTTAGCAATGTCATCTGCTGATACCCTTGACCTGTGAGCATGAAGCGTATCCACCATGATGTAGGCGTTAGGACGCTCTACCGTGTTAAGTACATCCAAAGCTTCGGTTAAGTTTGTAACTCCTGCGAAAGTAACAAACTCCAGATTTACACGTAGAGAATATTTTGCAGCAAGATCACATAATTTTGCAAATTCATTACAATAATAGGCCTTGTCTTTAGTCCATATGCTTGAAAGCACATCTGTAGCTCCAAGCTCCGCTGCGGCAGAAAAAGCAGATTCGTAATCCTCAACCTTCAAATCTTCTCTAACCCTGGCAAGTTCGATATCCATCAATCGGATGTTGTTTGCTGAAAGAGCTTGCTTTATATCATTGAACAGCTTTTTATCCTGATCGAACCGAAAATGAGGTTCGTTAGGAAGATTCATAGGAATTCCCCGAAGGCTTACAAAGTCATATCCGGCTTCCGCAGCTATGTGGATTTGATCAACTGGGTTAGTCCCAGGTATTGTAAGATAAGCGAGGGAAAACTTTCTCGACATAATATTTCTCCTTTCTAATAATATCTTATTTATGTGAGCCGGAATGATTAGGTGGTTCATATTCGCCTTTTTCGTTCTTTCTTACTTTTCCATTTACTACATTTGGCTTTGGTGTATAAATATCATTTATATTCCAGCAACCAGGTGTAGGTACTGCAATATTTTCCATTGGAACATCCAGCAGGAAGGGCTTATTGCTGGCTAAGGCTTTTTCTAAAGCTGGCTTGAATTCATCCGCTGACTCTATGCGAATTGCATCCACGCCATATCCCTTCGCAACTTCTGCCCAGTTTGGAGAATATTGTTTACCGTCAGGTGTGGTAAATACTGTTCCAAACTTGGTCTTGTAATTTGAATATTCCAGACCAGCAATTGTTCCAAATGCTGAGTTGTTCATAACAACCCATATTACTGGAATTCCTTGCTCTACTGCTGTTGCCAGTGGGCTTGGATTGACTCCGAATCCTCCGTCTCCAACAAGTGAGAGTACAACCTTATCAGGTGCTGCAAGCTTACCTCCCAAAAGGGCTGAGCCTCCGAAGCCCATGGTCGCAAATCCTGAGCTGTGATGAATACTTCCTGGTATAGTGATGTCAAACTGTTGAGCAACACCATTTTTATTCCAGCCTACATCAGTGAATATGATTGCATCCTCTGGAATTGTCTCCTTAACATCCTTCAATATTCTTTGAGGTGTCATCGGGAAACGGCTGTCCTCAGCTATCGCTTTGTTGGATTCTTTGAATTGCTCCCTATTCTTCTTGATCATTTCTCTGAGTTCTGGTCTCTTTATTCCTTCAGGGCATATTTTCTTAGCTTCTTCCAGTATCTGTGCAAGTGCTTCTTTTAAGTCAGCTACTGCACCAATGCTTACTGGATAGTTGCGTCCGATTTCTGCTGGATCTATGTCAATTTGTATGAACTCTGTCTTACTCATATCAAAGGTTACACCTGGATACCAGCTGGAGCTGTCAGCTTCTGCAAATCTAGTTCCAAGTCCTACAAGTACATCCGCATTTGCAGTGAACCTATGAGTGAATTCAAGGCCCCAGAATCCTGTCTGTCCAAGCATCAATGGATGAGTATCAGATATGCAGCCCTGTCCCATCAATGTTCTGGATACTGGTATGTCAAGGAATTCAACTAAATCCTGAAGTTCTTTAGAAGCTCCTGCTGCCAGTACTCCTCCGCCGGCATGAATAACTGGATTCTTAGCTTCTACTAGCTTCTTAGCTATTGCCTTTGCAGCTGAAGGTGCCAATGCAGGTTTAATTGTCTTATGGCTGTCACGATAAGTTCTTTCGAATAGTTCTTCATCTATCTTTTCAGAGAATACGTCCATGGGCACAGATATTAAAACCGGCCCTGGTCTTCCGCTTTCAGCAAGACGGAATGCTTTGTCCAATATCTCAGGCATTGCCTCAGGATCATCTACTCTCCATGCTCTCTTTACTATAGGTCTCAATACTTCATACTGAGAAGCGTCAGCATGCATATTTATTTCCTGATGTGGATGCTTGCCAAAGTAGTATCTTGGTATATCCCCTGCTATTACTACCATGGGTATGGAGTCAGCAGCTGCGTTAGCTACTCCTGTTACCACATTCATTATGCCAGGTCCTACGTGGCATAAAACTACTCCGGCTTTTTTCTTTACTCTGGCATATCCGTCAGCAGCCAAAGCTGCAATCTGTTCATTTCTAACGGAAATATACTTTACACTTTCGCTTCTTGATAGTGCGTCCAGTAGGCCTATTACAGTGTGGCCGCAAAGACCAAATACATACTCAACTCCACGGCGTTCTAAATAATCTACCATTTGTTCTGAAATCAACTTTTTCATTATATTACCTCCTTTCTATGCCTTACCTTCTCTTTCAGGCTCATAAAATTCACCGAATAGTTCTTCATCACTGGGTCTATCTTCGGGAATGGCTTTTGATACCCACGTGACATTCATATAGTGGCGTAAATGAACATTTTCAGATGTTGCATTGCCTCCCCAGGTTCCACATCCAAGGCTTGAGGTCATAGGCATTCCATTAGTAAAAGAACCAGCATTGGATTTTGATTGGGGTTGTCTAACCATAATACGACCTACACAGGCTTGAAGTGCCAATTGATGTATATGATCCTCATTATATGAGTATATACCTACACTATGGCCTTTTCCTCCTACCTCATGAATAGCCATTACAATATCTATAGCATTCTGAAATTCGCCTTCATATTTATGAACAGCCAACAAAGTTGTCAGTTTTTCACGGCACCATACATCCTCATAACTGGTTGTATAGGATCCTGTGCCTTTAGCTATAAGGAACTTACGATCCTCTGGTATTGAGAACCCTGCCAACTCTGCCATTCTTTGAGGGGATTGAGCTACTGAATCAGGAAGACGATGACAGTTTTCGTCCCACATAATCTTCTTGACAGCTTCCTGCTCTTCCTCGCTTAGCAAGTAGCCTCCTACTTCAATCAATGCCTTGATTGCATCATCATAGATACTTTCATGGATAATAATGTTTCCATCGGCAGAGCATCCAGAACCAAAATCTGAAGTCTTAGAAATCATTGTGTTATATGCTGCCTGATAAAGCTCTTCTTTAGCTGTTTCATCCCAAATCATCGTTGCATTTCCAGCACCTACTCCATAAGCCGGAGTGCCTGAGAAATATGCCCTTCTCACTACACCTTGTCCACCAGTAGCAATAACCAAGTCGCATTTCCTTTGAAGAGCTTCTGCCATTGCTCTGTTTATTTTTGCTTTTCCTGTGCCTATGATCTGAATCAAGTCTTCAGGTGCTCCTACTTGTCTCAAACCTTCACGCATAAGCTCAACTGTACGAGCTCCAGTCTTTGCCGCTCTGGGATGTGGTGAAAAGATTATGGCATTTCGAGCTTTAACTGCATATATGGCATTACCTGCAGGTGTCAAATCAGGATTAGTAGCCGGTATAACACAGGCAATTACTCCTACCGGTTTAGCATACTTAACAATACCTTTTTCAGGAATTTCTTCAATGATACCTACGCTTTTTTGACGCAGTGCATCCCTTAGCACACCTCTAATTTTATACTTTTTGTTCTCGCGGCTTACTGGGTCACCTAGGCCGCTTTCCTCTATACTCATCTTGACCAATTCTTTAAAAGTCTGAGTGTTAGCAACTTTCCATGCTATAGCTCTGATAGTACGGTCAATTTCCTCTTGACTCCATTTTTCAAATATTTTCTGTGCAGCATCAGCTCTCGCAAATTTTTCTTCTATTTCGTCTATCTGTTCTTGAGTGAGCTTTGCATACACATCATCCATTGGGTTCATTCTGCTCATGATTACTCCTCCTTGCCAAATGAAATTAATCTCATCCTGTTAAAATATAACTAAGTATATTTCTTATGCACAGAAACTATCTCTTTCAATTATTTACTTTCGAATCAAGTCTTTTGAACGACCTGCCTTAAGAATATATGAATCAGTATCATGATCTACTATTTGCCGTACCTTTTTAGATAATTCTATTAATTTCTCAATATCGATTCCAGTTTCTATTCCCATTTCATCCATCATATGAACAACATCCTCAGAAGAAACATTACCTGTTGCACCTGGAACAAAAGGACAGCCGCCTAGACCGGCAAATGAAGAATCGAATTGTGTTATTCCCGCCTGCATTGCAGCAAGAATATTAGCCATAGCCATACCACGTGTATTATGGAAATGAAGCCACCATTTCACTTGCGGATAGCGTTCCTGCATATTGCTGCACATTGAATAGACTTGATTGGGTACAGCCATCCCAGAAGCGTCTGACAATGAAATTTCGGTTACTCCAACATTCAAGTAAGCTTCGACTATACTCTGGACAGATTCAAGCGGCATATCCCCCTCCCACGGTGAACCAAAGGGCATGGATATAGATCCGGATACCTCAATACCGTGTTGTAAGGCAATGTTAACAATTTCTTCAAAACCAGCTACGCTTTCTTCAGGCGTCATATTCAAATTCGCCAGGTTATGTTGGCGGCTTGCTGATACATTGAGTTTGACTTTCCGGCAACCACAGTTTATCGCCCGCTCAACACCTTTCTTATTGGCAATCAATGCACGCAACTCCACTCCATCGATATGATTTAAATCCTGAAAAAGCTTGTCGGTATCTGCCATTTGAGGTACTGCCTTTGGGCTCATAAAAGAACCTAATTCAATAACCTTGAATCCAGCGGCTATAAGACCTGTAGCTAACTCCAATTTTTCTGAGGTTTGAAATATCTTGGTTTCATTCTGCAAACCATCTCGGAGGCCAACTTCGCAAATAGTTACTTTTGATGGAAGGTTCATAGTCTTCCCTCCTTGTGAATTGAACAAATATTTTAGTGAATTGGGCAAATATTCTTTATGTTATTACAATTTTATACCTTTTTCTCTTAACCGTCTAATACTTGTTTTGTATCAATTGATAGAGGTTCTCTATCGTTTTATTATGCCTTCATCAAGTTCAACCTTTCTGCCTTCACTGGCAGATAAATATGCAGCATAGATTATTTTAATAGTTTCATACGCCAAATCAAAACCTGAAACAGGCTTTCTCCCATAAGCAACGCATTCAACAAAGTCTTGTAGTTCATATACATATCCGCGAAGTATTTCATCGCATACAAACAGTTTATTCCAGCCTGTTTTCTGTGGCAGCATTTCAGAGAATTCAACATTTTCTAACCTCTCTTGATCCAAGAAGTAGGCTTCTAAATTATCTGCAGGAGTTATGTTGCACATTAATGTACCGTCATTAGCATATATTTCAATATAATTTTTTGTCCCTCCCAATACATTATCGCTGGCTATAACAATTGCTTTTGTATTATCAGAAAAAGTTAATGTTACATTTGCAAATTCTTCTACATCATATGCTTTGCTCGTTAAATGTCTTTTGTCATATTCTGTAAGATTGATACTGGTATTTCCCATATCAGCAGTTACACTTACAACATTAATCTTTTCGTTTCTTGCAGCAGCTTCAACTTGTTTCAGCCAAAGTATTCCCGATAATGGATGGCTGCCTATCCTAATAAGGGAACCGCCTCCAGTTTTATCCCATTGACCTGCAACTGGTGATGAAGACCCTCTTAAGCTTTCTTCACCTTTCATAAAAAGAATCTTACTTTTTTTGTTCCTAATAATCTCTGCAGCCTTTGTAACCGCAGGGCAATACACATAGTTCTCTGCATACATAAACAACTTTTCACTTGTTTCCACCACTTTTTTTACTTCGTTGATCTGTTCTATAACCTTTTTATACATCTTTGATTTAGGAACTTTTATTCCTATAGGTTTTTCGTCTTCCGGTTCTCCAAAATAACCAGTTAGAGGTTTTTCACAAATAACATTTTTTCCAGCTTTCAAAGCTTTGATTATTAAATCAACATGGGAAGCAGGAGGAGTGCAGATATCAATAATATCTATTTCCGGATCATTAAGCACTTCTTCTATATTCATAGATACATTCTCGATTCCATAAATATTCGCTAATCTTCTTGCCTTTTCTAAATCATAGGCATCTACTACAGTTTTTATTTTTACAGGCACTTTACTCACCTTTGAGTAACCATTTGCATGTAAAAGTCCTCCATAACCTGCTCCTATCAAAGCAATATTTATTGTCCTCATATTGGAACCCTTCCTTCATATAAATATTTTTATTGTAAATCAGTTGCTGCAATTTCTAGTGGAATAGATAATCAAATCTTTCTATGATGTGTTCTAAAACAGACAAGTAATTTGGCAATGAATTCAGTGATAGGTATTTAAGCTTAATATCTTTCTTAGTCAAATTATTAAAATTTTCAATTATTCACACTTTTATAATTGAATGAATATTTATTATTTTACAATAATTATATGTCTTTTTTTCTTGACTGTCCAATACTTGTTTTGTATAGTGTAATAGAAATTCTCTATGGTTTGTTAATTTTATGTCTCAGTATTGATACTTTTACAAATGACATTCATTTCTTAATCATATTCGATTCTTTACTACAAAACTTTTGATTAAAGGTAATGTGCAAAAATGCTTACATTTAAATAGTCTAAACGATGAAACAGGAGCTATATTTCATTCACTGGAAATATAGCTCCTGTTTAAACTTCACAAACGTTAATCAGCTATTTTTTTATAGTGAAAGTATAATTACTTGTAGTCGTATTATCTGGTGCCACAACAGTGATCGTGAAAACAGTACCATCGGAAACAGGTATTTCGTTTCGTGAACGATAACCTACCTCTTTATCATTCAATTTAATTGAACTTACCCTTGTTGACATTGTTGTAGGTATAACAGTAATAGTTTTCTGTGACTTTGGCACTTTTATTGTATAATTAAATGTCCAAGGATCAAATCTATTGGGTAGAGAATTGTTCACAGTAATCTTTTTGCCAGCCCATTCGAACGTAACTGCAGGAGCCCATTCAACAGTTGTTCCAATCAGTTCTCCACCTTCAATTTCTATATTGGATAGCACTGAAAATTTTAAATATCCATCTTTTCCATTATAGTTAGCTACTGAATTGTTTGTGAGGTATTCTGTATCGTCGCCCATTATGCCTGCTAACTTCAAAGATATCCAATTAGTTCCATCCTTCCACATGTCACCTATCATTGTTGTCCTAGAGTTTGGCGCATCATTTGTTCGGAGTGTCGGTGTGCATCCAGCTTCTCCATTATCTATTACCTGTTGTAGTGCTGCTTCGAAAAGTAATAGATTGTACTCTCCAAGATAACTTTCATCGTGTCCAGTAAATAACATATCTACCTTGCCGCCATCTTTTTTATATTTAGAATAAACCTGCTGGACAAATGAAAGGAGCAAATCAGCTTTCAGTCCACTTACACCTACATTATCAGCAGAACCGGCACGAGTACAACCATAAAAATCAGATGCGAATAAAAGACCATTTTTCTTATCATGCAATGCAACATTGCCATTTGCATGTCCAGGTATAGCATACACATCAAATACTACGCCCCCACCCAGATCAAATTGCATTCCTTCTTCTATGTCCTTAACTTTAGCTTGAACCTCTGCAGTTGGGAAAATAGGAGCAAAAGGACCACCCGTACCTGCAGTAGAAGACCATCCACGTTTATTCAGGTATACTTCGACACCAGCCTTTAGGAAGTTAGGTGCCTGAGCACTATGGTCACCATGTTCATGTCCTATGATTAGAATATAAGGTTTAGTTGCAAGATTTTTATCCACATATTCTTTGAGGTTTCCAGCATCTTCACTTGTCTGTAGTGCATCATAAACTATACCCCTGTCTTTTCCTTCAATATACCAAGCCATTGGACGCACTGATTCAGCATCATTGTATATTCTATATACAGCCGGTCTGGATTCAGTTTTTTCAAGTATTAAATCACTACGAAAATCGTCTTTTGCGGGGCGATAGAGACGCCATTTGAAAGTCTGCACTGAGCTGGGAGTCATACCATCCTTTACAGCAAAAGCTTTATACACTACTTCTCTTTCAGGATCAACCCCCTCCATGCTTCCTCCCCTCGAGCCTATCATTTCCATAATGTGACCCTTTGTCTCTACTGTGTATATATCACTTTCAGTTGTTGGTTCAGTACCATCTGTTGTGAAATAAATTGTAGCACCCGGTGTAGGGCAGTACAGTTTTATATATCGCCTAGGTGATTCATAATATGGCTTTGGTAATGCTTGAACAGGTGCAACCATAGTTGTAGTTATTTTATTGAAGAGGATTTCAAACTCAGATCTAGTCAAAGCATCTTTTGGCATAAATAATGAACCTTTTTTTGCTGACATATATCCTAAGTCTGCCATTGTATTAACGTATGGCCTAGCTTCTGGACTTATGGTTACGTGATCAGAAAACATAACAGCTTTATCAGTCAATGGCATTTTAAAAGCTTTAACTAGAATAACAGCCGCTTCCTCACGAGTAATTTCACTATTGGGATTAAAATTACCCGCCTCGTCAGGTTCAATTATACCCTCCTCATAAGCACATTCAATTTCCTTGCCGTATGGGTCTGAAGTTTTAACATCATTAAATTGCTTAATAGGTGGATGCCAAATATCGTTGTATTCAGTTGGATGAGGCCAAGCAAAGAAATTGGAAACTATAGCAACAAATTCAGCCTTAGTCAACTTGTCATTAACTGGTATTGCAAAAGCAGTTCCTTGCAATAACAAAATTAAAATAATAAAGAAAGCTATTAGTTTTTTGGTCCTACCAAACCTTAACATTAGTCTATAACCTCCTTATTTTTTGTTTTATAATGAAAATTGCATTTTAGGGCCCTAACACAATTTTCCTAAACAAATAGAGAGGATTAGTTTTAAAAAAGCAAAAATATGCTTAATATAAGTTCTATGCTTATTAACATATTAATAAAGATTTTTTATCAATTATAAAAGATTATTATGGGAGCAATGTGTCAAATGTTGGTTTATTCAAAAGGAGTATAAAGTTTGAATTGTTAATATGATTCTTCATGCATCGTTATTCTTATTAAATATAATGATATATTACATTTGATGGTGTGAAATGGATGCGTCAATGTATTTAATTTAATAATTATATTAATATTCTTTATTTTACGATAATTATATGCCCTTTTTTCTTGACTGTCCAATACTTGTTTAGTATAATGTAATAAAAGTTCTCTATGATTCGTTTGTTTTGGCAATAGATAATTGACTTTTTAATAACACAATTCTGAACTCCATAGGAGGCGATACTATGACCTTACAGCAATTGAAATATTTTGTTGAAACAGCGCGTACACTGCATTATACCAAAGCAGCTGAACAGCTTAACATATCCCAACCTAGCCTCAGTTATGCAATCTCCCAGTTATCCAAAAAACTCGGTGTGCCTTTGTTTAAAATAGAAGGAACAAAGGTTTCATTGACAGAATACGGTGAAGCCTTTCTTCCATACGCTGAAAGCGCCCTCAACATACTTGACCAGGGAGAAGCTCAGCTTAATAGAATGCAAAACCCTTCAAGTACGAACATAAGTCTTGGATATATTTACACTGTAAGCTTTGATGCAATTCCCCAATTAATAGATGATTTCTATATTTATAAAGGTAACCGCAATATCAGTTTCAGCTTTCAAGTCAATATAACAGATTTACTAATCAAAAAATTGCTAGAAGGCTCCCTTGATATTGTAATTGCGCCATGTTCTGAAATAAAAAACGAGTGTATCAAATCCATCCCTTTGTTTGAGCAGGAACTTTTTTTTGTTGTATATAATGATCATCCTCTAGCAAAATATCCCACGGTCACAATAGATGATTTTAAAAATGAAAGATTCATAATGATCAAAAAAGGAACCGATCTTTACTTTCAAACCGATTCCTTATTTAAAAAACACAACATCGTACCTAATGTTTTTTTTGAAGTTGACGAATGCAATTCCATGGCTTCTTTTGTAGGAGCACAGCTAGGAGTAGCTATCATGCCCAAAATCCCTTCTCTAGATAGCTATAATATAAAGGCTATTCCCTTTAAAGGGAAAAAAGTAACTAGGACTATAAACATTCTCTGGAATGATTGCATAAAACATACTCCCGCTCTCAAAAGTTTTCTGGAATTTTGCAATCTATCTAGAACAGATAATGTAACCAAAACTACATAAAATCATCATAATCTTGTTTGTAATCTTGAGGGCTTCCTAATTTAAAGCTCAATGTTTCTATATTTTTTATCATTTACAGTATCATTTGAGTTAATCTATCAGGGCAATTTATACCTCATCTAATGTATCTTGGTTTCTTGCAGCCAGTCTATCCAGTAAATTTTCTCATAGATAAGAATTCTGGTATATCCAACATTAAAAAATAATTACCTTGTATTATCATACTTCATTTGCCATTAGAGAAGCTGGCAACCTAATGTGCTTTCCGCTTCCTTTAATGCAAATTCATGGGCATCATCATTAAAAGATGCTACTCCATCCTTATAAATATTGACTTTATATGCCAGGTTTCTTGCATCGGCTGCGGTATAAAGCACACAAATATTTGTGCACACTCCAGCTAAATAAAGCTCATCCACAGCTTTTTCTCTCAGGTACAAATCCAAATCAGTCCCGAAAAAGGCACTATAACGTCTTTTTCTTATTATCTTGTCTTCCAGATTGACATTAATGTCCTCTATTATCTCTGCCCCTCTAGTTTGGGTAATACAATGAGGGGGAAACATATCAAATTCTTTATCGTCTTTTTCATGATTATCACAGATAAAAATGATTGGATAGCCTTCTTGCCTGAACTTCTCAATGGTTTCCTTTATAAAAGGTATAATTTTTTTCCCCGCCGGCCCTACACTTAATGCTCCCTTTTCATCTATAAAATCCTTTAGCATGTCAATAACCAATAAAGCTTTCATGACAGACTCTCCTTCCCTTTTATTAATATAGAAACACCTCTACTCTATCTGATTATCTTATAAAAATAATTCCATATTTTATATGCTCAACAACTTATCTAAAATCTTGATAGTAACAACTTGCTGTAGATCAATTCACTTGTTCGTTTATCATTGAAATCTATATCTCCAGATATATGCACCACTGTATTTCCTTTTTGAACTATAATTTCATCCCTGCTCTTTGTCAATACCAGGTTATCCACATTCCATAAATCCCTCATCTCATCATCCTTGATAATAGTTTTTGTAAACAGATTCATACCCTTCCACTTAAATCCCTTTTCTAATTCTTCCTTGATTCCATTGAATATTATGTCAGCAAAATATCTATTTATGGCTTTATAATATTTAATCCGTATACTCTCTGTTTTACCGTTTATATATCTAGTTTCCCGGTAATTATAATGTTCTGGAATAATGGGACTCATACCATGATCAAATTCCCTACTTTCTAATATGCCTTTCTCTGAACCTTCCAATAGTTCTTCCATACTAACTATAGGATAAGCCTCAGGTATTGAATCTTGCCTATAGGTATTGCTTACTAAAATATTTGCAAACAGTGAATTAACTATAATTATAAAAAAAGCTACAACAATGACTGCAATAGTGATATATAGTGCACTGCCATCTTCTTTAGCAGCCTTTTTCTTAATAAAATATCTAAGACAATACCCAACACTTAAACCAAAAACTGGGCCCAAAATAGATAGTCCTACAATGTGAGGTTTATAAAGTGCATCGCCTAAAAGTGAAAGTATGAATATAATTCCAATAATCAATACTGGAACATGGAATACTATTATGCGCCTTCGGGCACTTTTCAAAGAAGGCTTTCCTATAGGTAATCCCTTTTTAATATTTCTTCTTGCCTTTAGCACTCTGATTAAGCCATAGATAGTATAAGCAAACATGAAAACACACAGCATTGGAAAAAATATTGTTCCAGTTACACCTATAAAGCTTAAAAAGTTTTTATAGCTTACAGGAAAAAACTTAGTCAATCCTATAATTGCAACAACGGAGGATACAAGCATAGCCAGCATTTCATTTCTCCATAAGGTAGTCTCAACAATTTTATGTTCAAATGCTTCGTCTGTTTGAATAGGGGCAGGAACATTATCTGCATCTGCATAGAAAAACTGCAGATAATTTTGTGATGTCATAAAAGTCCAACCTAATTTCTCGCACTGCTTTCTATACTCCTGCGCTTCTATAGTATTTTCTGGTGTGAAGGGGCCGCCTTTTTTAAACACATCTACGCAGAATTTCAACTTCTTAGGCTCTATAGCTCTAAATTTGGCTGTTAGCCCTCCAACCTTCTCTAACATCCATCCTTTTTCAGCCATTTCTTCCAAATATATTTCCATCGCTTTATAATCAAAGGAAAAGAAACCCCAAAACACCCTCTTAGTTTTACTCAGCATATTCTACCTTCTTCCCTTAGATATTCTTTCCATATCTGTTATTACATATTATCCTGGTTCTATGCCAGAGAACCGCCTGATTTTAATTCTTCTTTAATCTCCTTCCAATCAGGCAGGTATTGATCCATGTATGTATAGAATCTTTTATTATGGTATCTTTCAAGCAGATGTGCCATCTCATGAACTACTATATATTCAAGGCACCTTGGACTCCTTTTTGCCAATTCCAAGTTGATCCATATTCGCTTTGCAGCAATATTACATGTACCCCATTTGGTTTTCATCAGTTTAACTCCAAAAGAGTTTACTTTTACACCCATTATCTGCTCCCACTTTTCGATAAGCTTAGGAATCTCCCCTTTAAGCTGACTTCTATACCACTCATTCATTACTTTTTTCCGTTGTTCTCTGGTACTGCCCTCTCTAATATATAAATCCATTTGATGTTTGTGTATCTCAACTCTCTGCTTTTTATCGGTATAGATGACATTTAATAAATATGCTCTGCCCTGAAAGTAATGACTTTCACCTGAAACATATTCTTTTTGAGGCTCTATCTCTAGATTCTTATACTTTGCCCGTTGCTTCTTTATCCAGCCTAACTTGGAAACTGCAAAATTCCTAATATCTTCGTCTTTCATTCTTTTAGGTGCAGTGATCCTTACTCGACCGTCAGCTTTGTATACAGCTATATACATATTCTTAATGCTTTTTTTGATTACTTGGATCTCAATGTCTTCAATTCTCATGTTTTTCATATTATTACTCCATTTACTTTATAATCAGTACCAAAGTCATAACTATTATGTTTTTATTAAACTTCAACTATTAAGGCTTTTGTTTTGCTTTTTCCAATACACATTATAGTATAAATTCAAATTTAATCTTTTCTTTTCAACCTTTGATATATTATCTGCAAATATTTCATATAGCTCCTTCTCTGATTGTTTTGCATATCTCATAACTTCAATTCTATCCTTATCAGTCTTGGCTTGGTCAGCTAGTTTTAGCAGCTGTGCTTCCATATCATCCCTTTTGGCTATAAATGATGAAAGATCGGATATTTCTCCATTGAGCACTTTCCTATGCAACTGTTCAATTTGCTTCCAATATTCTACAGCTTCTGGTTGCTGTTCTTCTGAATAAAACATCTCGGTGCTATCAGTAAACCAATAGGGTTTATACAAAGAAAGGCATGGCAGAGAAGTACCAGTGCACCACAATGTAATGCTACCATCTTTCAAACGGGCAACCATGCTTCCGGTGGTTTGACTGGAAATAACGCCTCCTCCGTGCATGCATATAGTTTTCATGCTGCCGGATTTATAATTACTAACCTTGTCATCACCGCAATGACTTCTAAGAATACTCATCATATAGCTAACATCAATGTTTCCGGTATTCTTCTTCAAACTATCTTTAGTATGTTTTTGCCTATAATCACCTTTTGTAGCAAAGGAATAAAGCTTATCCTCATAACAAGCCTTAAAGCTGAAATCCTCTTCTGATTTGCACCATCCTCTGTTTATGGCATTATCTATCAACCCACTGTTGCATTCATCAAAATCTTTATTAAGAGTAAGGGAGTTTGAAATTGTATATATATCATCTATTTGTTTTACAACCCAATTCTGACCTGCTGTTTCCAATACATAAGCATTATTATAATCAGCTATAATGAAAGAATTATGATAGCGAAGATTTGCAATGTATCCTGCCTTCCCACCTTGTCCGTACTTTTCAAGCAGATAAATAATGTATTTTACAGCATTATCAGCAGTATCGCAATATTCAAGAGCCAATCGCAGCATATCCATGCCTAGAAGTGCTTTCGGCTTCAGCTTTTCCTTTGTAAATACCGCCTCATTGCCTATGACTAATCCTTTGCTGTTTATCCCCATTTCAGCACCCCATATCCAATGAGGTTTTATTAATATTACATCATTAGTAAATTCTTCTCCATCAACTTCTATATATGTACACTTGATTTTTTCGTTTTTATCACGTTTCTTAGGAGGTATTCTAATCATAATTTGAGGCTCATTGGGCTCCCTGTCGCTGTTCTTTCCAAATATCACAGAGTTATCCATAGTCACATTTGATAAAGCAACCAGCGTATCACACATAATATATCCCTCCATAAATATGCTATATTTAATAGCTACACTAAGCATATATCTATTTTAATGCCTTACCAAATTAGATACTTATTTACTAATTATACCATAAATATTACACCATGAAATAAAATCACTGCAATCACATATAGACTGCAGTTAACTATAATTTTCTCTCACTTTTTAGTACAGCTTGTCTACTTAACAACCCTTGATCCCGTAACATGTCATCTATTTTTCTAATTACCATATATCTTTCTATTTGAAATTTATGTTTCGAAACTTTATATTATATGTAGAGTCTTTTAAATTACTTAAGATAATATCTAATTTTCAATGTTGCTCCTTTACCACTCGGTGGTGAATATAAAATAATATCACCCTTATTCATAAAACTTCTCATAACTCTACAACATAATGGCATTTTATGATTCCGTCCAGGGTAACCTCCTACAAGTCTATGAAGATAACCAGACTCAACATCTATATAGTCTTTTCCTTCAATTTTGGCTTTTTCTAGTATTTCTTTTAGTACTTCAGCAAATTTGTTGCTATTATATTGGTTGACTTTTTTAGTTTCACACTGAGATGTAATTTTTATATCTTTTTTATCATAATTGCTTGTCCCAACCAGCTGTTTAATTCTTTCAAATTCGCTTTCTGTTAATGGTTCGGCATTCAAACCTTCCACAAGCCATAATCCGCTACTACGTATTTTCTCTACAGGGCTATAATTACCTAACCATTTGGTACTTTGTGCAAATTGCTTATCATTATTCAATGTAGCAATTATTCCTTCTTCTAATCTTAATCTTTCGTTTGCATCCATGATTTCTCCAATCACAACAAAACTTATTCTAGTACGTATATATCTTGTAACATATTCCTCAACTATTGCTTGATATGCTGGATTTGCCCGCTGTAATATTTCATTATCTTCTGTTTTTGATAAGTCATACTCCCATACCTTTAGAAATGCATCATGATTTTTGTTTAATATAGCTCTACCAATATTCTTTCTAAAAATGCTTCCATCCTTATCTTCAATAATAAAATGATCTCTCAATCTACCTTTAAGTCTATTTGGCGATCTATGTGTCCCT
>ERZ773359.2685-NODE-2685-length-21962-cov-17.704432_pt1 | contig 21962 bp, 17 predicted proteins | sample MGYA00374955_ERZ773359 | MGnify/ENA primary metagenome ERZ773359 (study PRJEB29098, sample SAMN04486028) | biogas fermenter metagenome | study: EMG produced TPA metagenomics assembly of the Biogas fermentation microbial communities from Germany - Plant 4 DNA1...
TTTCCTGCACCGCGCCCACCGCTTTCCTGCTATGGCGCAACACATATATTATCATCCATGACAGCTAAAGTCAACACATCTTTTAATATTATTTTAACAATTTGTTAATATTGATCTCAATGTAGGTGGGAAATGGGTTTTATGTAGAATAATGAAATGCATTCTCTTCATAGCCAAATGTAACTGGAATGAACAGCGCTTCTTGTATTCTATATTATACAGCTATAACCGCTTAAAGATTCCAGCACATTTCCTATGCCTTTATAGTGTTTCCATGAGTTTGATAAATGCCGGACCCAACAAAATGATAAAGAGAACCGGAAAAATAAATGTGACCAGCGGGAGCAGCATTTTAACCGGTGCCTGCATGGCCTTTTCTTCGGCCTGCATCCGTCTGCTTTCCCTGGCTTGTTGAGACTGTATTTGCAACACGTTACCAATGCTTACTCCCAAAAGCTCAGCCTGAATCATTGCAGTGATAAAAATGGTAACCTCACTGACGTTTAAACGCTCTGCTACGTCTTTCAAGGCTTCGCGGCGCGGTTTACCCATATTCATCTCCTGCATGGCTTTGCCGAACTCACTGCTCAAAGCTCCGGGGTATTTTTCCACCGCTCTCTGCAGAGCAGCATCAAATCCTAGTCCGGCCTGAACACTGATGTTGAGCAAGTCCAAAAAATTGGGGAGGCTTTTCAGAACCTCCGCTTCACGCTGACTGGCTACCGCTTTCAGCCATAAATCAGGTAATATCAGCCCCGCTGCTCCAAACAGCAGCAGGTTGGTAATACTGCCGGTCAGACCGCCGATAATAACAGATAAAGTAAATACTGCGTACTTTAAGACCAAATAGCTGTCCCCATTAAGTCCATAAGGATTACCGGCGGTTCTTAATCGAGCATCATAGGACTCTTTTTCATTGTTGGGGATTAACCTTCTAAAAACCCCGGACAGGCTGCTAATAAGGCGATTTACCACCCGGATCTTAAAACTGACCTGCAGTTCCGGAGGAATATAGGCCTCTTTTTCTTCTCTCCGGGTGTATGTATTCAGTCTTTCATGGATAATGATCCTGTCACGATTGAAGTTCAACAGGTTGGCCAGGACCAAAGCTGATACCATAACGGAAAACAAACCTATAATGACATATTCCATATGCCCCTCCAGAGTATTTAGAATTCAATGTCTATGATACGGTTGATGAAAAAAGCCCCTATTATTTCCATAACCACGGCTGCACCAAGCATAACTAAGCCGCGCTGGTCCTTAAACAGAAAGTAGACATGCTCCGGATTTAAAACCAACATGATAGCCAATAATGCCACCGGCAACAAGCCTATAATTAGTCCTGACAGCTTACCCTGAGCGGTTAGGGCTCGCACCTGTTTTTTTATGCGCGCCCGGTCACGCATGGTGTCACCGATGTTGTCCAGGATTTGGGCCAGGTTGCCGCCTACTTGTTTTTGTATAATAATCCCGCTGATAACCATATCCAGATCTTCACTTTTGACTCGTTCTCCCAGGTGCAGAAGGGCTTCTTCCTGGCTGAAGCCCAGGTTCATCTCCCGCAGGCACCAGTCGAATTCGGTAGCTATGGGAGGCGGCATTTCTTTAACCACTGTTTCCATGGCCTGCTGAAAACCAAAACCACCCCGCAACGCATTGGCCATCATGACCACGCTATCAGCCAGTTGCGCCTCAAAGGTCTGCAGTCGCCTGGCCTTCTTGATGTTTATATAAATCCCCGGCAATATTAATGTCAGAATAAACATGATTACCGCCAACCAGAAGTTAGCGCTGATTAAATAAGTAAACAACGGAACCAGGATAATAAGCCCCAGACTTATAGTTATATACTCCTCGCCTTTCAAAGGTATGCCGGCAGCAACCAGGCGGCTTTGCACCTGAGCGGTAAAAGAGCGAGCAGCAAAGAGTGATGACAATGACTTTACCAGAGAATTGAGTATTTCCCTTATTGAAACAGGTTTACGAGCATCCCTGGGGTCATCATATTCCAGCACCGCTTTAAGGCGTTCCCTGTAGTATTCACCTTTGGAAAACCCGCGCAACATACCGTTTATGGAAAAGACTACCGTCAAAAATACAAATATTATGATTAAGTTGTACAATTGCCATCTCACCTTTCCGACAGCGCTCTTTAAGTAAAGAATTCATCCGGGATGACAATGCCTGCAGTTCTCAGTTTGTCCAGGCATTTGGGCTTGATGCCCGTGGCCCGGTGCCGGCCTTGCACCCGGCCGCGTTCATCTACTCCGGTCTGCTCAAAGACAAATATATCCTGCAATGTGATGATGTCCGCTTCCATGCCTACTACCTCGGTAATATGGGTTATTTTACGGGTACCGTCTGACAAACGGGCCTGATGGACGATAAAATCAAGTGCCGAGGCAATCTGCTCACGAATGGCCTTAATGGGCATCTCCATACCCGCCATCAATACCATGGTTTCCAGGCGGGACAACAAATCCCGGGGGGAATTGGCGTGTGCGGTGGAAAGAGAGCCATCGTGCCCGGTATTCATGGCCTGCAGCATATCGAGGGCCTCACCGCCGCGCACCTCACCGACCACGATGCGGTCGGGGCGCATGCGCAGCGAGTTGCGCACCAGATCGCGGATAGTGACTTCACCACGGTTGTCAATATTTGCAGGTCGTGTTTCCAGGGTAACCACATGCTCCTGATTAAGCACCAATTCCGCAGAATCTTCAATGGTAATTATCCTTTCCCCGTTGGGGATAAAGCCGGAGATGATATTCAGGGTACTGGTCTTTCCTGCTCCCGTACCCCCGGAGACAATTATGGACATGCGGCCTTTCACACAGGCTTCCAGGAATTTGGCCATTTGCGAACTCATAGTATTGTTCCTGATCAAATCAGAGGTTCGCAAAATGTTCTTGGAGAACTTGCGTATGGTGAGTACACACCCGTTAATTGCCAGGGGTGGTATTATGGCATTTATGCGGGAACCGTCCGGGAGCCTGGCATCTACCATGGGTGAGCTCTCATCCAGGCGACGTCCCAGGGGAGAGATGATTCGCTCGATAATGGTGTGCAAATGCAGATTATCACGGAAGACAACATTTACCTTCTCTATTTTGCCGCGCCTTTCCACATAAACCTGTTTGGGGCCGTTGACCATGATCTCGGAGATGCTGTCATCCCGCAGGAGCGGGCTCAAAGGCCCATATGCCAGCACCTCATCAACCACCTGATTGACAATAACCTCTCTTTCACTGCGTGGCAGGTTATCATATTCATTCTCGAACGTGGCCTCAGAGATGGTGCGGATCTTGTTCTCGATATCTTCCGGCTTGCGGTTGCTTAAGGGTTCTTGACCCATTTCGCGGATTATCTCCCGATGGATCTTATACACAATGTCCAGGTACTGAGATGTAGCTGCTTTTTTGATTATAATCGGACTTACTATCTGATCGTTCTGTAGTCTGCTTAATAGCGACATTATGCATCCAACCCCTTTTACTATTATTTGGCCTTATCGATTATGTCAAGCAATTCTGTAATGCTCCTGGAAATGGGGGCTTTGGGGCTCATATTATAGAACGGCATCCCTCGGTTAATCGATGAAACTGTTATCTTGTAATCGCTGGGGATAGAAGCCGCTATCTTCATACCCAGAACCTGTTCCACATCCCGGGCTTCAAGACCCACCGAAAGTGACGATGAACGGTTGAGAATCAATTTGGTTCGAGGCAACAACTTTAAGGAATCCAGTATATCTATGCCCTTCTTAATGTTTTTGATGGTGGGAATATCCAGCGATATCAGCAATAGAACCACATCCGACATTTCCAGGGCGGTAAGAGTGGTATCGTCCAGAAATGTAGGTGTGTCAAGAATTGTATAGGTATATATCTGCTTGCAAAGCTTGAGTACCGTTTCGGCCCCATAAGGCGTCACTAACTCGCCCAGTTCAGGTTTATGCGGTGCGGACAAAACCTTAACCCCATTGCGCTCATAAAAGTACTCATCAACCAGGTCAGCAGTCAATTCGCCTGTTTCCTGCATTAATTCGGCAATAGTCTTGCGCGGGTTGATATTCATCATCAGGCTTATATCACCGAATTGCAGATCCAGGTCGACCAAGGCCACCTGCCCCTTATAGCGCGCTGCAGCGGCTACGGCCAGATTGCAGGCGATGATGCTCTTGCCTATGCCGCCCTTGTTTCCGAATACGGTGACAATCTGTGAGGCTTTTAATTGCGCCGTAGCTTTTCCGGCAGCATTGGACTCCTTGCCAGGTCCAGACCGTTCACGCAGGTTCTCCAAAGTAAGCCTATAGCTTTCCGCAACTTGTTTAACCGCATGGAGGAGTTGGCTGGCCTCCAGAGAACGCGTTATTACTTCTCGCACCCCTAGCTGCATAGCCCTTTTTAGCAGCATCAGTTCTTCCTGTTCGACTAACAGAATAACCTGGGCATGAGGGTATTTGATCTTAAGCTCGCCGATCAGATTTAAGCTGTCGCCTTCAGCCAGGTTTTCATCTATTATTAGTACTTCCGGATTAGCGGAGAACAGCATTTCCACGAGTTCGTCCGCCTGTCCTGTTTCCCCAATCACGTCGATATCATGGTCACTTTCCAGTATGTTCAGCAAATTGCTGCGTACTTCGGTATCCCCGCCAGCCAGCAAAACCCTGATTGTTTTCACTCCTAATCACCTCTCCCCCATCGCTTCCATCCCCTGATTCAGTCCCATAAGGCATACGGAATATCGGGATTTAATATATGAAATTACCTATCCTGAAAGGAGGCAAGCTATATTGAGAATTGTCCACTGGAGACCTCAGCAATAACCTGATCTCCCCGCGATCCGCAGCCAGAACCAGCGGACGGGCTTGTTCCGGGGTTACTGCCAGTGTCACTGTATTTACCATACCGGAAGCCTCCTCACTGGCAGCGGCTCCTTTGGCCCCTACTGATAAGACCTCAATGTCCTGGAGAATAAGCACTGCGGCAGCAGGATTACCTGCAGCAGCATCATCTATATCAACTGTTGCCATAACATCTACATGATCCCCGGGCTGAATATTGAATGATACTGCGGAGACCTCATTTACAGCTACAGCTACGGCACGCTTGTTTAAAGGCACTTTATAAGCCAGGCGTCCTGCTTGTTCCTTTTCCCCTACGATTTTTTCCTTGATAATCTCTTCTCCAGCGGCAATATCAGCAGTAGATATCTTCCCGACAACCTCGTTCTTGTCCCTGATACCGTTAGGATGGGCGTACTTAGCCGGAACCTCTGCAATCATCAACTGTTCAGGCTTGATCACCTGGTCCGCTGCAATCGGCTGTAAAGCCTTTACTACTGTTACCAGGTCATCGGGGCGGTATTGCTCCTTGACCTCCTGCAGGAATACATAAAACAGGGCTGCTGCGATCAAACCGCATAAGATTGAAATAAGCCAGTATTTCTTAGCTCCTTTAAACAAGGCCTACTGCTCCCTTCGTCAAATACCTCACTCGACCAGCACCCTGGTATAAACCCCATTATCAGCTATAGAATCATCGATTTTGGCCCCAGGCACTGTGACCGGCCTGACATACTGTCCGGTAATTACACTATTATTTCCGTTGCCAATGGTTGGGCTGAGATAAAAGGCGGCAAAGGATTCAACCTGGAAATATTTATTATTGATCATTTTACCTACTGGTACTATGACCAGGAGAGGGCAATCCGGATCGTGATCAGCTGCAGTGCATTCCCGGTCACATTCAGCTTTACACTTCGCAATACGATACTCGATAGCCCTTCTGGTCGGCCCGCTCATATTGCCGTTTTCCTCCAGAATTAGGGTGTCTCTTTTTACTGTGCCGCTTCCATCATAGCCATAGGTCAAATAGTGTTCGTACTCGCTGGCCCCCCCGCCGGATGGTTTGGTTAGCGAAACCAGATCCAGACAGCCATACCAGCCCTGTTCGCCTGAACCGCCGCCTTCTTTCAGGGTCATGGGTTTATCAAAAACGATTTCGTCCTGTTCAACTGCAATGGGCACAACTCCCATCCCCGCACCTAACTGCCCGGCTGGGCCAACTCTGGCTTTGGCAGTAGGTTTAACCTTGGCAGAATATATATTAAATACCCGGGCAAAATACATGGGTTGGTCATAATCAACTATTCCCCGGATCGATTTTCCACTGTCCTGGATTTGAAAAACAACCTGTTCTGAGCTTAGCCCGTTGGCCAGGGCATAGTTTTGCGCTATTGCCAGGGCATTACCGGGATTAAGGGGCAATTCGCCCACTCCGGCCAAAACAGCAGCATCCACGGCGTTGGAGGCTTGTATGCGCTCAGCATATACTACCCCCACATCAATAACCAGGGCCATACAGCCTATTATTACTAATAAGGCTATTGTCACTATGACTATGGCTGCGCCTGATTCGTCCCGAAATAACTGTTTCAAACCTTTAAGCATCTCACAAATTCCCCTTATGGCAATTGCTCAATGCGCATTACATATTGCGCTGACAAAGGAAATGGGTCGGGGACCAAGCTGCTGATGATGGGAGTCATAATATCCATATCATAATCTATACGTACCGTTAAGCTCTCCCCCACCGCTCTGGTAGCCGGGAAAATAGTAATATCGGTATTCACTATGCCCAGAAATGAGTCATTGTTGATGATGTGATTTTTAATCTCAGTATCAGTACCGCCAACCACCCCTGTCCGAGCCCCATCGCGGGCCAGATCGTGAATTAGCATATAGGCTCCCAATACTCGGCCGAAGTCAATAATAGCGAAGAGTATAAGCAAGAGCAGCGGCAGCATTATGGCCATCTCCACCATACTCTGGGCCTTTTTGGAGCGGAATAATTTACTGATTATCCTCTTCATGATTTCACCACTTTACAAAAAACATGCTCACCGCGCCAAGTGCGATGGCCAGGGCATAAGGAAAACAGATACCGGAGTTTCCTGTTGCGATTGATTCCTGCAATTTTTGCACTTTGCAGAAATGGAATAATATGCCCATCCACAGGCGACGCAGGGTTTTCCCCAGTTGGCCTCCCTTAATCAACAGAACCACGGCTATCAAAGCACCCCACAGGGCCATGGCAATAAAGGTATGGAAGGCAAACTCTGCCCCATTAAAAGCCCCTATCATGCCCAGCAGCTTAACATCTCCAGCCCCCATACCCCCGAAAACGAAAGGTATAAATAACAGGGCTATGCCAGCAGCCAGCCCCTGCAGGGAAAACCACAACCCGGAGACACCGGAGCTGTAAATATTCCAACCGAGTCCTAATACCAGACCGACCAGTATCAGAATATTGGGTATACGCCTCTCCCGCTGGTCAGATATAACTGCAACACTGAGAAGCAATAGAAGCGCAATATCGTTCAAAGAAAAACCAAGAATCCCTATGATCCCGTCACCTTCTAACGAATTGTGTATGAATCCGGTTACACCCTCTAAGAATAGGGGCATAACCGGATTCTAAATAGATCGTTGGTATAAATACAATATCTATCCTTCAGTAGGAAAATCGACCTTTTTTACTTCGGCATTGATCTTGGTTCCTAAGGCCTTATATGCAGCAAGACACGCTACCGCAATAAAAGCCAGAATCAGCGCATACTCAGCCATACCCTGTCCTTCTTCTTCAATAACCAGCCTCTTCAAAGTGTTCAGCATTCTTTTCACCTCCCCTGTTAATCTGTTATCCCGTCCTCTTTTCCCTTAAAGCACCACCCAACCACCGTTTTGTTTGCTCAGGCTGCTTGAGATTAAATAGCATCATAAGGGATTGATGCTGTTGCTCAGTAACATCAGAACAACCTTTAAGGGAAAATAAGACTTTATGCCCAATGATATTATCGTAATTAATTAAGCTCCAACATTATAGGAAATAGGACTCATTTTAATAACCATTTCTTACTGTCTTTTGTCCTATTCCAACACCGCAAACTGCCTTTACCATGGGAAAAGAGCATGGGGAAATATAGAGTGGGCCACACTAAGACCGGGACCGGCAGAGGGTTTTGGCATTAATAATCATTGCTGGCTTTAAATCCACGACCATAAACCTGAATACTATCAGTGATGATCATAAAGGCGGATTCATCTATGGCAAATACCATCTCTTTTAAGCGCGGCAACTGTATTCTGCTGACGGTAACCAGGATCAACATCTCACTCTGCCCGGAATAAGCCCCTTTCGCAGGCAGAAAAGTACAGCCGCGGTGCAGGTCGTGCAGTATAGCGTGGGCGATCTCCTCATAATGCGGAGAGATTATCAGTATGGTTTCACTTACCCCGAGTCCGGCCTCGACCTGGTCAATTACCTGAGATGACACAAAAATCGCGATAGCGGAATACATAGCCACCTGTATATCGATTATCAGGGCCAATAATCCCACCACCAGCAAATTCAACGCCAATGAGGTTTGCCCGATATTAAACCCCCACAAGCGCTTTACAATAATAGCTATGATATCGGTCCCACCGGTTGATGCCTTGCTGCGAAAGATGATGCCCAAGCCCAGCCCGGCCAATACACCGCCCAATAAAGCCGAAAGCAGAGGATCCCCGATGAAAAAGGGAAAGTAGGTGAATAAATACAAAAATCCTGCCAGGGCCAATACCCCCAACAGGCTGTAAAAAGTAAAGCGGCGGCTGATGAAACGGTATCCGGCCAGGAATATGGGGATGTTCAACAGCAGTATCCAAATCCCTATCTCGATCCCGGTAGAATAACGCAAGAGTATAGCCAGACCGGTCACCCCGCCGGTCAATAAACTGGCCGGTACCAGTACACATTGAATCCCGGCCGCGGCGATGAGTGAGCCGGTGAAAATACCCACTATGTCCTGCCAGGTAATGCGTTCTACCCACTTGCTGAAATCCGGTCTGTGCAGAGCTATCTTCATTTTAGGCCTCCTTATGCGCATAAAATTTGTTATTTTCGGCGTCTAAAGCCATTTAAGAGCGTATTCGGGTTTGGGGACGGTTTGCAAAATATAGTAAAATAGTACAATAATATAAATTAACCTCAGGGTGCAATGTAATCTATCCAGTATATGAGCACGGCGGCTTTTGGCCTTGAGGCTGTTGCAGCCCAAGATTTAAACACCTGAGATATAATTATATTATAATGACAGAACACGGGCGATTCTGTTCCTCGCCGGAGCATAAGCGGCAGCACGGCTGCAACCGGTAGCTGTCTAGCACAGATCCGGTTGCTTATTGAGGTTGGAAACGTCCCGGTCCTCAGCTCGGACGAGCTGTTGGCGAATACCCGTGCTTTGCCCCGGCAGAAGAGCTTCCTATAATGCCGCTTTCCTATAAACGAAAAATCCATCAAATCTCAACTCCACAGTGTATCCGATTGTCAGACAATGAGCAAAAAGGCTGTTAACGGGCTTATTAAAGAGCAAGGTTGACTTGTAGATGTTCTTTGACCCCCAGGGGTGATATTGATTGATTCTATAACATCTGGGAGCCAGTAGTAAAGTCACCTTTAATTGCCATAACCGTCATGACTGCTTGCATCAATATACACGTAAAAGGTTAAAATAAACCAACACTCTTGGGGATGGTATCAGTTAGCATATGTGACAAAACTCAAGATTATTGGAGGTTATCATGATAGCAGCAATTTTGGCAGGTGGTCGGGGCGTGCGCCTGTGGCCGGAAAGCCGCAACCAGCATCCCAAGCAGTTATGTAAATTGGTGGGCAATAAGTCAATGCTCGATCATACCATTGACCGGCTCAAACAAGCCGACTGCCACAAAATTGTCATAATTACCAGCGATGATCTGTTAGATTCAATCAACCAGCTTGTAAACAAGCGCGAGGACCGGGATCAGATTCAGGTTATGAGCGAACCCGAGGGCAAGAATACCGCCCCGGCGGTTGGTATGGTCCTGGCACAGTATGCTCAGCTTAAAGATGAAGTCCTGGGCATATTCCCCGCCGACCATCATATACTGAACGAGCATGTATTTAATGATAGCCTCAAAAAGGCCAGCCTGGCTGCTGATAAAGGCCATATCGTAACCATTGGGGTTCAACCCAACCGCCCGGAAACTGGATACGGTTACATTGAAAAAACCAAATGGGAAATAGGACAGATTGGAGGTGTATATCAGGTCAAATCCTTTTATGAGAAACCCGACACCGAACGGGCTCAGGCTTATGTAGAAACCGGCCGCTTCATGTGGAACGCAGGCATTTACATAGGTAAAATCGGGGTATTATTTGAAGAGTTTCGCAAGCACCTGCCGGAGATATATGCTGTAGCCAGGAAGGGATATGATACTTACAAGCAGTCTTACGCCAAGCTTCCCAACATCAGTCTGGATCACGGGATTGCCGAGAAATCGGATCGCATGGCGGTGGTTCCTGCTGATATGGGCTGGTGTGATTTGGGCAGCTGGAATGCCCTCTCGGAAATACGTCCTGCCGACGAACAGGAAAATGTCTGCGAAGGCCATGATATTATCGCCATGGACAGCCGGCGCTGCATTGTTAAGCAAGGCGAGAAAACCATCGTGCTGTTTGGGGTCCAGGATCTGGTAGTGGTGGAAACGGACGATGTGATAATGGTGGCAGATCGCAACAAATGCCAGAACATCCGCAGCCTAACCGAGTCCCTGAAGAGCATGGGGCGAGAAGACCTGTTATAATCAGGTGTCGCCCTGGCATATACACAGCAGTCTCCTACATTAGTCGGTATTAAGTGGAGGAGGTTACCATCATGAAAAACATATTCAGGCAGTACGATATACGCGGTGTAGTTGACCGGGACTTAGATGACCACACTATGGATCGGATAAGCCGGGCCTTCGCGTCCATGGCCAAACAGCAGGGCTATGATACTATTCTCGTGGGAAGGGATAACCGCCTCTCCTCTCCACGGTTTCGGGACACCGTGGTCAGCGCTTTGCAGGATTCAGGGTGCAATGTAATCGATCTGGGATTGGTGATCACCCCCATGTTTTACTTTGCATCCCGCTATTTAAATATTCCCGCCGGTATCATGATCACCGCCAGCCATAATGGCGGAGAATATAATGGTTGTAAATTGCTTTTGGGTGAATCCACTATTTACGGTGAACAGATACAGGAGATAAGGCGCATGGTGGAAAGCGCAAGCTTCACCACCGGCGGCAAGGGCAGCCTCAAATTCGTGGACATCTCCGACACCTATCAAAAGGAGATAAAAAACCGCATTGAGATGGGGGCAAAAAAGCTGAAAATCGTGGTCGACTGCGGCAATGGCACTGCGGGATTGTTTGCCCCTGAGGTGTTCCGCAGCCTGGGCTGTGAAGTGATTGAACTCTACTGTGAGTCTGACCCCAACTTCCCCCATCATCATCCTGATCCGGTCAATCCGGACAATATGGTCGATCTCATTAAAGCCGTGCAAGAGCATCAGGCCGATTTGGGTCTGGGCATAGACGGGGACGGGGATCGCCTGGGAGTGGTGGACAGTTCTGGCAACATGATCTGGGGAGACCTGCTGATGATTTTGTTCTGGCGCGATATACTGCCCCGTTATCCCGATTCACCCTGCATAGTTGAGGTCAAATGCTCACAGAGCTTAATTGATGAGATTGTTAAACTGGGAGGCCAGCCTTTAATATACAAGACCGGCCATTCCCTGATTAAAGCCAAAATGAAGGAATGCGGCGCTATATTCACCGGGGAGATGTCAGGTCATATGTTTTTTGCCGATGAATATTATGGCTTCGATGATGCGGTTTACGCCGGAGCCCGCCTCCTGGCGTTATTGTCCCGCAGCGAGAAAAGCATTACCGAAATGCTGGCAGATATAAACATTTACTATGCTACTCCGGAGATTCGTGTTGCGAGCAGTGACAATGAAAAGTTCCACATAGTAGAAAGGGTCAAAGAGTGCTTTAAGGATAAATACCCCATAAATGACATCGACGGCGCACGTATCACTTTCCCTGACGGCTGGGCACTGGTAAGGGCCTCAAATACCGGACCGGAGTTGATAGTACGCTGTGAAGGCAAGACCCCGGAAATTTTAGAAGAGATAAAATCAGAGCTTCATTCTTGCTTACAGAATATGGGGCTGATAGTCGATTCACTCCAGGCCTGCCAGGTATAAATGTTCGGACCCTAAGGGAAACTTACATTAATGTACCTAAACAAGTCGACGACAAGGAGTGAATGATATGAATTTCTTAAATGTGGGTACCTATCCCCCTAAACAGTGCGGGATTGCTACTTTTTCCATGGATTTAAGAAACAGTCTGCTATATAACGGGCATAATGTAGCAGTACTCGCGGTTTCCGACAATGTCTATGATTACGATTATCCCCCCGAGGTATTGTACAACCTGAGACAGGATCAATTAATAGGATACTCACAGGCCGCTGCTTACATCAATTCCAACCCCCGCATAGACATCATAGTTTTACAACATGAATACGGCATATTTGGCGGTTCAGACGGTGATTACATCATAGATCTGGTTAGAGGTCTGCGCAAACCATATATACTGGTCTGCCATACCGTATTGCCCCGTCCCTCCAGCCATCAAAAAAATGTATTGTCCCTGCTCTGCTATTACGCCAGCGGAATCGTTGCCATGACCAGGCATTCCGCGCGTCTGTTGACTGATCTCTATGAAGCCCCGGGTGAACTTATCAAGGTAATAGCCCACGGGGTCCCCAATTTCAAGAAGCAGGATGCCAGGATCCTCAAACGCAAATACCGTTTGGAAGGCCTGGACATTATCAGCACCTTTGGATTGATCGGCCCTGGCAAAGGGCTGGAACTCGGTATACAGGCTTTCTCGCGTATAGCCCCGGATTTCCCCAAGGCCCGCTATCTGATTCTGGGACAGACCCACCCCATGCTGGTAAAAACCCAGGGCGAGAAATACCGCCACATGCTGGAAAAACTGGTTAAGAAACTGGGCTTGCAAGACAAAGTCATATTCGTCAACAAATTTTTGGATGACGAAGAATTGGGGCAATACCTGTACCTCACCGATGTGTATTTGAGCCCTTATCCCAACCGTGATCAAGCGGTCAGCGGAACCATGGCTTTCGCTTTGGGATGCGGCCGGGCCATTGTCTCTACACCTTATGCATATGCCCGCGAAATGCTGGCCAACGGCACCGGTCTGCTCTCCAAGGGGACTGACCCTGAAGAGCTGGCCCAATTGTTAAGGCAGGTACTGTCTGACCGGACTTTGAAAATGCGTTTGCAGGATAAAGCCGCCCGCCTGGGAAAAAGCTGGACTTGGTCCAATATCGGCAAGCAGTATGTCAGTCTGGCCCGCAGCATACTGATGCCTGAAGCAAGCGTCAGTGAAGAGGGGAGTATCAGTTATGCTTGATGATCGACATTTGCGCAGGATGACTGATGATGTAGGCATGCTGCAGTTTTCAAAATCAGCTCTTCCTGATTCCGGCAGTGGTTATACCCTGGATGACAATGCCCGGGCTTTAATGGTGGCCTTATTTATCGACGATGGATTAGATCTTGCCCTAAAATATGCCCGCTTTATGCAGAAAGCTCAACAGCCTGACGGGAGCTGGTCCAACCTGTTTCATAATGGGCGCTTTTATGCTCAATTCAATTCTGAAGATAGTGTGGGCAGGGCTTTGCTGGCCTGCAGCCTGGGTATGTACAGCCCTGACCGGGAACTTGCCATAATTTGTAAACAGATGTTTACCGCAAATGTGATCAGGGTTGCAGAGTTCAGATCGCCGCGCGGCCTGGCCTATGCCCTCTTGGCTTTGTGCAAAAACCCTGACCCCAAACACTTCAACCAGCATTTGTTTACCAGGCTCACTGACCGCTTACTGGCTTTATACGACCGCTGTCACAGCCGTGATTGGTATTGGTTTGAGGATTATCTGACCTATTGCAACGGCATCATTCCCCAAAGCCTGTTCGCTGCTTATCATCTCAGCAATAATCGCAAAATTCGCCGGGTAGCTTACGAGAGTCTGAATTTCCTTAACGGTATACTGTTCCGCAATGGGCGTCTCGACATAATCGGCAATGACGGCTGGTATCATCGTAAGGGCAAAATACCGCTTTATGATCAGCAGCCGGTCGATGCCGCCTCGATAATATTCGCCTGCTTCGAGGCCTATCGGGCTACCGGCAGCCGTGAATACCGGGACCTGGCCTATTTGGGCTACAAATGGTATATGGGCCACAATATTCAGCAGGTGACGCTATATGACAACCGCACCGGGGGATGCTTTGATGCCCTTACTGCTGGCGGGGTGAATCGGAACCAAGGGGCTGAAGCGGTGCTCTCGCTGATGCTGAGCACGGCTCTCTTATTGGGCAGGATAGAACAGAAACTAAGAACCGATTATCAACTACTGGCTAACCTATCCTGATACAAAAGTGTGCCAGGCACTACAGTTATCCACTTATTGAATAACTGTGGTGCCTGGCACTTCAATTATTATTTGCGGCGATATTCTTCGGGGATCAGATCAGCCACCGTAGCTGTTGCCACTCCAATGCTGGTGTCTGCAGCCCCATAATAAACCATCACCAGGTCATCGTCATCCAGTATAGCTTTGTCCTTGTCGCCCACCGCACCACAGGTAAAGACCACATTGGGCACCCAGGCACCGCTCAGGCCAATCTCATAGTCTTCTTCAGGCTGCAACACCGGGTTGGGCGACCGGTAGATAACCCTTTGCGGATCCTGTAAGTCCACCAGCAAGACCCCCAGGCTGTAAACATAATTATAATCCACCCCGTGGTAGATCAACAGCCAGCCATGCCTGGTCTTCAAGGGCTGGGCCCCGGAACCTATCTTCAAGGAGTCCCACATGCGGCCGGGCCGCGGCCCCAGGATGATGGCGTGTTTTTCCTTGATGGGGAATTTTATTTCCCGGCTGTAGGTCACCCAGATGCTGGGTTCAATGCGGTGATAGACTATATATTTGCCGCCAATGCGTTCCGGAAAGAGTATGGCATCTTTATCCCAGATGTTTTTAAAGGCCAGGCCTTCACGCTTCCAGGCCCGGTAATTGCCGGACAGAAAATCCTCCAGGGTAATGGAGGCGGCTGCGATCTGGGCCAGATTGCCGTCATAAGCGGTGTAGAGCATGACGATTTTGTCCTCTACCACTACCAGGCGCGGGTCTTCACAGCCCATGCGCTCCTCCGGGGTGGAAGGCGAGAATATCGGCTCGGGCAAACGTTCCAGGACTTTGTAGCCATCGGTAATGGCCAGCCCGATATGAGAGATGCCGTCATGACCCACGGCGCGATAAAACAGGTAAACCTTGTCGCCAAAACGCAGCGCTCCCGGATTGAGCACATATTTGGACTCCCAGGGGTGTTCCTCGATGGGCTCCAATAAGGGATTGCCGGGATAACGGACCAGGTTCTTGCTGGGCTGGTTGGTGGTCTCCTGCACCAGTACCGTGACATCGCGAGGCCGGGTCGGCAAAAGCGTATCCAGAAGATTCTGGGTGCTTTTCCCGGCCAGTATCATGCGATAAACCTGTTGCATGATATTTTCCGGATCATAGCCCAGTTCCAGGTAGAGGTTTTCCAGAAAGTCATGGTTGAACCAGCGATTCTCGACTGTGGTGGTCCAGGTGCCGGGTATTTTGAGCCCGCCTTTATAGCTGTAGCTGGCCCAGCTCCAGGCGGTACAGGTTAAAAAAGTGCCTTCTTCCAGTACCTGTGACAGGCCATAGCCCTGGGCCATGAGACGGAACAAGCGGGCGCATTCGCTTTTCCCTGCGCTTTCCAGCCTTGCGGCCAGTTCCCGCATCTTGTTCACCAAACTGCGGTGATGGTGATTTTCAAATATGTTGTGCACTGAGAATTCTTCGCCTTTATGGCCGATATTCATGCAGTTGTACAGCTTGGCGCCGATGTTCTTGCGTTCCCCGGCGTTTTGCTGAAACAGTTCCGAATAATGTTCGGCTACAGCCAGGCGGCGCAGAATACTGGTCAGATACCTGAGCCGGGGATATTTGCCCCCGGTGCCGGGCAGCTGCGGCCGAACCGTGATGCGCCCGGCGACATGATTGGCGGTGGATATCTTACCCCGTCCCAGTATGCCCAATTGTATCTCTTCCGGCATGATGAGGATTTTTACCGGCACCCATTCGAAATGCTCCGGTTTGAGGGTGTCCGCCAGCCAGTTGAGATCCCGGTTGGTATAGGAACGATCCTCAATCAGAGAGGCGAAGGTAAACGCATCCCGCGGATCCATTTTCTCAATCAATTGTTCCGGCTTGTAATAACCCAGGGGTATCATCAGATTTATGGGGGGAAATCGCACCAGCATTTCCCTGATCTTGTCTATATGCACGGTGAACATGGGCTTGGTTTCCACGACCTGCAGCAGGTGGGAAATGAATTCGCCCACCCCCTGGCTGCTGCTGAGATCGCCGGGCATTACCTCTTCTACCGCCAGTTCCAGCCTCTCCATGAATTGCTCGACTCCCTGGATAATCTCCTGAGGACTGGCCTGGGCCGGAATACCCAGCCCATCCTCTATAAAGGCGGCAAAATTATCATGGTATGTTTTGAGCAGGTTGCGGAAAATGCTGTCGGTCTGCACTATGCGCCCGTCCTTGCCGCGGATTTTTTTGGGAATAACCAGCGGCTTTCCGGGCACATATTCCATATATCCCAGGGGGATTAAAGCCGGCCTGACTTGCTCTTTCTTGTTCATCCAGCGCCGTGTGAAGTCGTTTTTGTAGCGGTGCAACTCCTCAGTCAGCTGCCGCTTGATAGAGTCCATCCTGGCCAGCAGCAGGGCATCCTGTTCGCTGTTCTCCATCTGTGCGAACAGGGCTTTGAACTGCTGCATCTGCAGGACATAACTGGCTAAGTGGCCGTTGTATAGAGCTGTCAACAGGTTGAGTATTGGCTCTTTATGGCCTTCTTCAAAATTATAGGCTATAGCCAGTTCGGTGAGCACTTTAACCCACAAGTGATTGTCCAGATTGAAGCTATCCTCATTTAAACCGGTTATCTGCTGTACCAGCTCATAGTCAAAAAGCCGCTGCAATAGATCATAATTCATCCTCAGCCCTTCATGAAAGCTGTCCAGCAGTTCCTGAGGGTCATAGTGGCCGATATCATGGCGTTTTGTATCGGTGTTGGTCAGAATATCAGCCACTTTGACTACCAGTCGGTCCTGCACCCAGATGGCCGTGTCGCGGCTGGCTGCCTCAAAGATAATCCGGGCTGTATCCCTAAATACACGATTGCGTTTCTCCAAAGAAACCGGTTTCACATCTCCATCCAAACTGACTTCACAAATATTCTTGTTCCAGCACAGGGCCCGGGTGATCAGCCAGAAGTCGATTCCGTATCCATTAATATGCTCCCCCCAGAACATGGCTTCATGAGCCAGATCTTCCACCAGGTCATGGGATAGGGCATATATGCCCCCTAAGGGATCAGTCATGCGGAAACCGTAGAAGGTCTCTATTATCGGCGCCGCCAGCATATGAGCGATACTGTCCACTCCCAGATGGCGCCTCATGCCCCCTACTACCATGTCATAAGGGCCATGAATGGGGTTGAGCAGGCTTTCCAGCCATTCGCCTTTTATGCCCGGCCCCTGAGGAGTGAGCATATTGGCGCTGAAAATGATCAGATCGGCTTCCAGGCGCTTGCTGATCTCGATGATGGCGCGGATGCTGGAGCCGCGTCCGCTGCAGGGACCAGGCAGGACAAACTCCAGGTGGGGATGCTGGAGTTGAAGTTCGGCTATATCGCTGAGGAAATCAGCAGCTGAATGGGCACCTACCATACACAAAAGCTGCCGTTTGCCTATCCAGGAAGTCAAAACCTGATCGACTGATTTCAATAAAGCCAGCAATTGCTCTTTATCTTCATGAAAAGGTATACCTACCACCAGGTCATAGCTGCCCATCTCTTTGAGCCTGGGGGTGACTTCGGCAATGGCCTGGTCGAATGCTTCTTCGCATTTCAGTAAAACGGTTTGCGTCAATGCTGGTCCTCCTTACCACGCACAAAAATTTGCCATCCTGCAATCATTATGTGCAATTAACAAACCGAATATGAACCTGTTTAAAAGATAGCATCGGCATTTACTGTTGCACACAACAAAGGACGTTTCGCATATCTTATACCCTTTCTAAAGTGATATACGAAACGTCATTTATCACCATTGCAACAAATTTGCCACAGATTGGCCGCTGTTTTATTCTCAACTGCTGACTGCTTCCTCCAACTCGGACACCAGGCGGGCAAAGTAATCGAGCGCCGACTGCACCGGCTGTGGCGAGGTGAGATCGACCCCGGCTTTTTTCAGCACTTCCACCGGATAGTCGGAAGACCCGGCTTGGAGAAATTCCTTATAGCGCTGCACCGCCGGATTACCCTCATCAAGGATCTGTTCCTTGATGGCGGTAGCCGCACAGAAGCCGGTAGCGTACTTGTACACATAAAACGCGGAATAGAAATGGGGAATGCGCGCCCACTCCATCTTAATGTCTTCGTCTACTACCATTTCAGGTCCGTAATAAAGCCGGTTGAGATCATAATAGACATTTTTCAACACCTCGGTGGTCAAGGGCTTACCCTGTTCGACCATCTCATGGATGATTTTTTCATATTCGGCGAACATGGTCTGCCGGTAAACCGTGCCGCGAAACTGCTCCAGATAGTGATTGATCAGGTAAATGCGCTCTTCACGGTTCTGGCTGCGTTTGAGCAGGTAATCGATGAGCAGTGATTCATTAACCGTTGAAGCCACTTCAGCCAAAAAGATCGGGTATTGGCTGTATACGTAAGGCTGGTGGCGGTTGGAGTAATAGCTGTGCAGGGCATGGCCCATTTCATGCGCAAGGGTGAAGACATCATCCAATTTGTTGTCATAGTTTAATAGCACATAAGGATGGGTGTCATAGCAGCCCCAGGAATAAGCCCCGCTGGTTTTGCCCTGGTTTTCATAAACATCTATCCACCGCCCGCTAAAACCCTTTTGTAAAATGCTGAGATATTCCTCGCCCAGGGGCTGCAGGGCTTCTAAAACCTGCTCCTGGGCTTTTTCATAGGGAACCTCCACCTGGTACTCTTTTACCAGGGGAACATATATGTCGTACATGTGCAGTTCGTCCAGGTTGAGGATCTTGCGGCGCAGTTCCAGATAGCGATACATCTCCTTCATGTAGCTGTGTACCGCCTCTATCAAGCGGTCATAAACCTGTACATCCACATTGTCCTGCTGCAGAGAGGCATGACGGGCCGAGGGATATTTGCGCACCCGGGCATAGAAAACATCCTTTTTTACGCTGGCTGACAGCGACGCCGCCAGGGTGTTTTCAAGCCTGGCATAAGCGCTGTAAAGGGTGTGAAAGGCCTCCTCGCGCACTCGCCGGTCATGGCTTTCCATAAAGCGTCCATAGCGCCCTTTGGTCAGTTCTACCTCCTGCCCGTTTTCATCCCGTATCGTCCCGAACTTGATATCGGCATTGTTGAGCATGGTAAATATATTTCCCGCTGCCAGGGCCAGATCAGCGCTCTGGGCGAGGATTTTCTCCTCAGGCCTGGAGAGTACATGCTCCTTTTGCCGGTAAATCTCGTCAAACATGTGGCGGTACAGCTGCAGCTCTTCCACTTCGGCCATGAACTGCTGCAGGGTTTCTTCCGGTATTTCAGTCAGCTCCGGAGTAACGAAGGACATCGTGCTGCTGGCCTCTATCATAAGGGCTTCAGCGCGGTCATAAAGGGCTTGATAACGGCTGTCGGTATTGTCCTCGTCGCGGCGCATCTTGGCGTAAACCACCAGCTTGTCCCCCAGACGATCAATTGCTTCTATCTGCCTGAGCCCGTTTAAAAGCTGTGCACCTGACTGCCCCAGGGTTCCCTGCAATTGCGCAGCCTCAACCAGCATAGCCTTCATCTGTTCGTAATCGCTTTCCCAGGCGGCATCATCCTTGTATATGTCCTGCAGATTCCATTTGAAGCGTTCCTCTATTTCATCTCTTTTGGGGCTATGTTGCATAGCCAACCTCCTCATCGCGGTGTTTTTTATACTTATGGTTACCTCAACCATTATAATCCTTTTCTATTTTAGTATCACCCAGGCTCGATTTCTATATGAAAGATGAAGCGGTCATAATAGCAACCAGGGTAATCAACAAATAGGGCAGCCCCTGTGTCATCTGTCACAGGATCTGCCCCTATCTGTCGTTTTACCTATGCAATAATGTTGTAACGCCCCATGGAACGCAGGCGCTGATAGCGCTGTTCAGCAAAGCTGCCGCCATTTTCCATCACCTCGTAGAGATTCCGGGCTATGGCTTCCTTGACCCGGGTTATGGTCTCTAATGGATCAGTATGAGCCCCGCCGATAGGCTCGGGTACGACCTCATCAACGATATTGAGGCTTTTCAGATCATCAGCGGTTAATTTCAGGGCTGCAGCCATTTCTTCGGCCCGATTGGGGTCTTTGGCCAGGATTGAACCGCAGGTCTCCGCTGAAGCTACTGAAAATACGGAGTTGGAAAGCATGATTAAGCGGTCACCTACCCCTAAAGCCAGAGCCCCGCCGCTGCCGCCTTCCCCTATCACGGTGGATATAATCGGCACATTCAGGCCGGCCAACAACATGAGATCCTGCGCAATAGCTACCGGTTGCCCGCGTTCTTCAGCACCGGCACCGGGATAAGCACCCTGTGTATCTATGAAGGTCAAAACCGGACGGCCGAATTTTTCCGCCTGCTTCAACAAACGGTGCACTTTCCGGTATCCCTCCGGGTGAGGCATGCCGAAATTGCGCTTGATATTCTCATTGGTGTCTTTGCCGCGCTGATGGCCGATGACTGTCACCGGCATGCCGTTAAAGGTGCCAATACCGCCCACAATAGCCGGATCGTCCCCGTAATACCGGTCGCCGTGCAGTTCTATCCATTCATCGCATATATGGTCCAGGTACTGTATGGTGGTTGGCCTCTCCGGATGCCGGGCCAAAAGCACTTTTTCCCAGGGGGTGAGGTTCTGATACTTCTGATCCCGGATGGACTTGAGCTTGCCCTCCAGCACCTTGATTTCACTGCTTAAATCAAAATCCAGAGTCCCTGATAATTCTTCCAGCTCTCTGATTTTGTTCTGTATGTTTTTATACTTGTCTTCATAATCAAACTGTCTTTTAACCATGGTTACCTCCCAGATGCAGCCTCAAAAGCTGCCCGATCACAGCAGGCAGTTCGGCTCTATCCACCACCAGGTCGAGCATGCCGTGTTCTAATTGGAACTCAGCGCGTTGAAACCGTTCTGGCAGACGCTGCCCCAGGGTTTGCTCAATCACCCGCGGTCCGGTAAACCCGATTAAAGCACCGGGCTCAGCTATGATGAAGTCCCCCAGGCCGGCGAAACTGGCCGGCACCCCGCCGACTGTGGGATGGGTCATTACGGATATATACAGCAGGCCCTGTTTATGAAATCTCTCCAGAGCTGCGCTGGTTTTGGCCATCTGCATCAAGGACAGCATGCCTTCCTGCATGCGCGCGCCGCCGGCCACAGCAAAAGTAATCAGCGGACAGGTCCGCTCGATGGCCTTCTCCACCGCCCGGCTGATTTTTTCCCCCACTACCGACCCCATGCTTCCCATCAGGAAACGCGAATCCATTATGCCCAGAACCACCTGATATCCCTGTACTCTGGCTGCCCCGGTAATGATGGCTTCTTTAAGCCCGGTCTTTTCGCGGGCTTCAGCCAGCTTCTCATCGTATCCCGGGAAGCCCAGGGGATTGCAGGAACTGAGCTCAGTGTCCCATTCCTCAAAACTGCCGGGATCCGCAATCCAGTTTAAGCGCTCATGAGCAGTCATCGGGAAATGGTAGCGGCAAAACGGGCAGACCTTGAAGTTCTCCCGCAGCTCCTCTGCAGATATTCCCGAAGCGCACTGCGGGCAGACGGTTTGGTCCGGTTTGGGCGGTCTGTGAGGCAAGGCCTCC
>ERZ773359.2689-NODE-2689-length-21929-cov-20.157539_pt1 | contig 21929 bp, 26 predicted proteins | sample MGYA00374955_ERZ773359 | MGnify/ENA primary metagenome ERZ773359 (study PRJEB29098, sample SAMN04486028) | biogas fermenter metagenome | study: EMG produced TPA metagenomics assembly of the Biogas fermentation microbial communities from Germany - Plant 4 DNA1...
GGGAAACTCCAAACAACAAGGTAACTTACTTAATTGATTAAGATAATAGCCTGTGTCTTAATCGGCACAGGCTAATTCATAGGAAAATAAAGTCAGATAAAGAATGGGTGTTGGTATGGAAGATAAATGTGTTTGTTGTGGTGAATATGTTCCAGAGGGTAGACAGGTATGTTGGAGTTGTGAACATAAAAGTTTTGAACACCACGGTAAAGAGTTAGGTAAATTGGTAGACACAAAACAGAAAGCATACGGGGATAGCATTACAAAGACGGGGAAAATCCTGCATAGTTTTCTCGCCGATTATGATGTAGGAGATGGAAATTACCTAATCCCAAAAAAGCTAATAGACCATTTAGGGTTGTTGGTTAGAATTATTGATAAGCAGAACAGGATAATCAGTAATCCAGAAGGGGACTTAATGGGAGAGACACCATACAGAGATATAGCAGGATATGGATTATTAGGAAGTTTGCTTATAGGAGGAGAGAAGGAATGAAGTTTACAGTAAAAGAAATATACCGTTCGGTGCAGGGTGAAGGATTAGATGTAGGAAGGGAATGTATCTTTATAAGGTTTTCTGGTTGTAATAGAAGCTGTAGTTGGTGCGATACCGATTGGAGTAAAGGGGAGGTAAAAACCTTTCAAGAGTTACTAAAGGAAATAGAGGAATTTAATTGTTCCTATGTAGTATTAACTGGCGGAGAGCCAATGCTTCAAGAAGGAATAAAGGCATTGACTACAGCATTGTTCTCTAAAGGCTATGAGATAGCAATAGAAACAAATGGAACTGTTTATAAAGAGGATTTGTTTGTAGACTTGATGGCAATATCACCAAAACTTTCGTCAAGCGGGAGAGAGTTTAACGAATATGACGAACTTATTAGCTTGATACACGATTACCCTTCATTCCTGAAATTTGTTATTTCAGATGAAAAAGATATGAAGGAAGCTAAAAGGATAATAGAAACCCTCTACAATATTGACTTGCTTCCAGAGATTGTTTTTCAACCAGAGTTCGAGAGTGGGGACTTTAACGCTTTGCCAAAAATGGCAGAAAAGGTTTTGGGAGAACTGTATAACGAAGTGTATATTAGATTTCTTCCACAAATTCATAAATTGGTGGGAGTGAGATGATGAGAGTTTATAGTAATGAAATAGTATTTAGAGGGCATCCCGATAAGGTTTGCGACCAGATAAGTGATAAGATATTAGACGAGTGTTTAAGTCAAGACCCATACTCAAGGGTGGCGGTGGAAACCGTTGGGGGAAAAGGGATAATATTTGTAACTGGTGAGATAACGACCAATGCTATACTTGATGTTCAAAGCCTAGTCAAAGAGGTGCTCATAGATGTAGGGTACGACCCAAGCGAATATAACATTATAGATAATATAGGTAAACAGAGTCCAGATATTTCTTTAGGCGTAGATGTAGGAGGAGCAGGAGACCAAGGAATGATGTTTGGTTATGCTTGTAACGATACGCCAGAACTGTTACCTACCGCACAAGTTATTCTACAGAATTTCAGTCAAGCCTACGAGGTAGCCCGTAAGAATTCAGATGTTTTCTTGCCTGATGGGAAGGCACAGATTACAGGATATTATACAGATGATTTTAAGTTGGAGAGGATTAAGACCTTCACTATTTCCTATCAGAATACCGAAACAGACAGAGAAAATACAGATGAGATAGTAAAAAGCATAGCCCGAAGGATATGTGATAAGTATGATGTTGAGATAGAGGAATTTCTAGTAAACCCAACAGGGAAGTTTATGATTGGAGGATTTGAAGGAGATGCAGGACTAACAGGCAGAAAAATAGTTGTGGACTCGTATCACGGCTTTGCCAATGTAGGAGGTGGAGCATTTAGCGGAAAAGACCCAACTAAAGTTGATAGGAGTGGGGCTTATAAGGCAAGACAAATAGCCCAAAGGTATTTGATTGAGAAGGACTTGAAGTGGTGCGAGGTTCAGTTAAGCTATGCCATTGGTGTAGCAGAACCTTTAGCGATATATATTGATAGTGATAAAGGGAATATTCTTCCCAACAAAGAATTATATGTAGAATGTAGACCTCTAAACATAATCAGAGATTTAGAGTTAAGAAATCCGATATATTATGAAACTGCCCAATTCGGTCATTTCGGGCATAGTCAATTTAAGTGGGAGGTTTAGAAGAATGAATTTTAATGAGTATCAGAAGTTAGCTTTTAGGACTTGTAATCAATCCTTAACAAAAGAGGAATTACAGATGAACGCAGTATTAGGATTGAATGGGGAGGCAGGGGAAATTGCCGATATTTACAAGAAAGGGAATTTCCAAGGACATGAAATAAGTGAAGATGATGTCAAGAAAGAGTTAGGGGATATTCTTTGGTATATAGCTTTGATGGCTACAGCTTTGGAAGTTGACCTCGAAGATATTGCCGAAATGAATATTGATAAACTTCGTAAAAGATACCCAGAAGGGTTTAGTGAAGAAAAAAGTATAAACAGGGAGGTGTAAGAATGAAGGTAGAAGAAATTAGGGAAGTTATTTTAAGGGATAGCTTTAATAACCGCTTGACCGAGGGCGATGTAATAATCTTTAGAGATAAGTCTGATAGGGAGTTTGTCGCAGAGTTTTTAGGCTATGAGAAAGGTCTGATAAAACTTAAAAACACCACAAACGAAACCCAATATAATGTTAGGGTAAGTTCTTTGGTTTACACCAAAATCGTAGACAGGAGGACTGAAAATGTTGAAGGATAGTTTGAAGGTTGAGAGGGGACTAGAAGGATATGTAATTACAAGGGAACTGATTGAGCAGATTGACGCAGAGGAATTTAAGAGAAGGCTTACAGAGTTAGAGAGTAATAAAAAGCGTTTAGAGAATGAAAAGGAAAAGGCAGAACAGGTTATTAAGAATATCGGCAGGGAGATTGAACTTGTAGAAAGGAATATTTCCCTACTTACAGAAGCGAAAGAAAAAGGGGTTGCCTCCCACACAGAAGAAAGGTAGGGATAGTATTGAATATTAAAAGGGTTGAGGAAGCTGTAAAAGTAATTTTAGAGGAAATAGGGGAAAACCCAGAGAGGGAAGGTTTGGTTGAAACGCCTAATAGGGTAGCAAGAATGTATGAAGAGATATGTTCTGCACTTCGTACTCCACCACCAGATTTAAAGGTGTTTACTAATGAGGAAGAATACGACCAAATGATAATAGTGAAAGATATTCCCTTCTACTCTTTATGCGAACACCATTTAGTAACCTTCTTTGGGAAAGCGTCAGTAGGCTATATCCCAAATGGGAAGTATGTAGGTTTAAGTAAGATTGCAAGGACAATAGATTACTTTGCAAGAAAACCGCAGGTGCAAGAAAGGTTAACAGAAGAAATAGCAGATTATTTGTTTGATAGATTGACACCGCAAGGACTTATAGTAGTAGTTAAAGCAAGACATTTATGTATGGAAGCAAGAGGAATAAAGAAATCAGGGGCAGAAACAGTAACAAGTGCTATCAGAGGAGATATTGATAAAAATGAATTTCTCCAATTACTTAATACTACGAAATAGCAAAGAGATAGGGAACAGATAAGCCTGTTCCCTTCCTTTATAGGAGGGAGAATATGAACTATGATAAGTTAATGGTAGTAGCTCACCCAGACGATGAAAGCCTATTCGGTGGAGGGGAACTTCTTTCAGAAAAGGGTTGGTTGGTTATATGCGTTACGAATAAAAGCAATAAGTTACGGCGGGAAGAATTTGAGAAAGCTATGGAGTTTGTAGGGGCTGAATACGAGATATGGGATTACGAAGATAAATGGGGTGGGGATTTTGATAGACCAGAACTCATAAGAGATTTGCAAGAGGTATTAGACCGAAGGTGGTGGAAGAAAATTGTTACTCACAATTTAGATGGAGAATATGGACATACGCAACACAAGGCATTGTCAGAGATTATGCACAACATAGTAAAAGAGGATTTGTATGTATTCGGTAAGCCAGAGCCGAAAGGAAAACTACTACCTTTTAAAGTATTAAAAGATAAGTTTATTTTGCTCGGTATATATCAATCCCAACACTTTGTTATGGAGGAATTTAGGGAAAATATTCCGTATGAACGAATAAAGCGAGTTAAGTAAGGGGGAGAGCAGATGAAAAAGACATTGGTATTGGATTTAGATGGGGTAATCGCAACAGGGACTACAGAAGAAGTTTATAGTGACGAAGCGGGTTGGGCTTTTGAGAAATGTGAAGTTATGGAGGGTGCGAAGGAAGGATTAGAAAGATTAAGCAAAGAATACAACTTAATTCTTTCGACAGCAAGAAGGAAAACAGATATAGATAAAACGATGAAATGGCTAAAGGAAAAGGGTTTAATTGATTTCTTTACTGAAATAAGGATAGATGAAAAACCTTTGGCAGAACTTTATATTGATGATAAGGCGTATAGGTTTACGACTTGGGATAAGTTCAACAAGGACTTTTGGGGAGGGAAAAATCTCCGCTTGGTAAGGGCGAAGAAAGATGATTATAAAAACGAGGAATTAATGAAAAGATTATACGACATAGTATGTGATGAAAGGAACGCCCAACTTGCAGATATGATAGTATCAAGCTATGAAGAAACCGTCAATGTATGGTATAAGACTATATTCCCTTGGGATAAAGATTATGCTTGGTTTTTATTTGACGGAGACATTTTAGTAGGTTGGCTTGAATGTTGGGGAGTAAGAGATAATACAGGTTGGCTTTTGATTGTACTTCACAAAGATTACCAAGGCAAAGGAATAGGTGGAAAAGCAATAGAAATGTTCGAGAAGGAATGTTTTGAAGTTATAGGATTAAGGAAATTGTTTTTAGGCGTATATTCCTTCAATCCAAATGCACGAAGATTATATGAGAGATTAGGTTGGAAGTTAGAAGGGGTTATATCCGAGGCAAGAGAGGTGGACGGAAAACTATGGGACAGGATAATAATGTCAAAGAAACCTTCTCAATAATTAAAGGCTGGGAAGTATTGAAGGAAGATAGTATCTACACCCAAAAGACTATGGATATAATAGCGGAAAATTTAAGCGGTGATGCAAGAACTATTCTCGTTGAAAAAGGCGGGAAAAAGCTAAAGCTACCTGTTCTCTTTTATGACGAAGAAAAGTTTATAAAAACACCCTACCACTATTTACCGTATCAGAGGGCGGAATGGTATTCAGAAGATACTTCCTTGTTTTGGGTGGTAGATAGAGAAACACAGAAATTAGGCAAGAGAATAGACGCTTTAGATATAGAGGGATTAGGGCAGGAGTTTCCAAGAGGAACGAACACAGTAGTCATTGATTTATTAGGGTCAGTAGAAGAAACAATAGAACAGTATTCAGGGAAATTCAGAAAGAAAGTCAGAAAAGTTAATCGTGGGAGAGGGGAGTTTTCTTTCCTTCCCTCTACCCAAGAGGAAGAAGAACTTTTGAAAGACTGGAGTAAATATTGGAACGAACGGGATGGCTACACCATAGGAACAAGTAAAGATTACGATTTACTCCAACATTGGAAAACACTTGACCTTGACTTAACTGTTGAGAGTATATATAAGGATGGCAACTTTATAGGGCTTTATGTTTTATTGATTGTTGACGGAAAGGCTTACGGAGTTTGGGCGGCGTGGAAGAAGTGGGAGTATGGAAGGGATATAGATTTTGGTTATTTAGTAAATCTTCGTAGAATGGAATTATGTATAAAGAGGGGAATAAAAGAATTAGACCTCGGAAGCAGTTTCCTTGCGGAGCATAAAGAAAGGTGGGCAACAAGATTAGTCAGACACGGCTCGGTAGGAATGGGGTATAAGGAGGTTCTTGAATGAGGGTGGTATTTAAGGAAAATGAGTGTAAATGTAGATTTAAGCAAGATGTGGTTTTCAATCAAAAGACCCTTGACTTTATCAACACTATAATGAAACAAAAGGAAGTGCAACTAATAAGCGAGGAAGGAGAGATATTAGCATCAGTCCCAGTTTCGCCAAGTGGGATAGGGGAATGGTGTTTCTTCGGAGGTTGCTTACCCTATGTAGATAGTAAGTGGTTTTGTAACGACATAAAATACTTAAAGAAATTAGATGAAATGATGAGGGAAGATGTTCCCTTGGATATTGTAAATGTAATAGTGGAAGAAGAAAATGACTTCAAAGACGATTACGGTTTAGGATTAGTGCAGACCAATCTGCTTGAAGATTTCTACTTATCATACCCAATGAAGAAACGAAAGAGTATCAAAAGGACAATGAGGACTAAAGCGAAAGGTGTAGAATATAAGGTTGGAATAACTGTCGAGGAAACAAGAGAAGTAATGACATATTGGTTTGAGCATTATGAAAATCACTTATTAGAAGTTTATATGAATTTGTTCCAGTTTTGGGTAGACGAAGGAAGTATGTATGTGAATGGGATTTATGTTGACGGTGAATTAGTAGGGGCAGATTTTATCTTACTTGCGGAAATTAAAGGGGAGAAAATAGCCTGTGGAATACTTACACCGTGGTATAAAGAGAGGGAAGAATTGCTTGATAAAGAGATAGGCAGATTTGCAATAGTTAAGGCTTGCGATTGGCTAAAGCAGATGGGGTATGATTGGTTTAGCATAGGAGATTTAAGTTACGATTATAAAAGATATTGGTCGCACAGGGTTTTAGAAACAAAGGTTGTAGGACTAGGAAGATGGGAGTGGAGAGAAGATGATTAAACTGGCTTATGGAGAAGGTCTGTCAGCGAAAATAGCAAAGAGCATAAAGCCTTCCTACTATGAAAATTATTATGGTATGGGAATTCCTTTGAACAGCACGACAGCTTATTGGAACACAGAAAATTTCGTAAACGGACTAAAAGAATTTATCAAAGTAGAGAAGGGAAAAACGACTTTCTTGGATATGGGAGCAGGCACAGGGGCAATAGTTAAGTTGGTTAGGGATTATGGGTTATTGGCAGACGGATACGAATTAAATAGGTATGCTTTAGAAAATGCGGAAGTTGAACTTATTGAGAGAGATATAACAGAGCCGTTCTTAAAGGAATATGACATAGTATATAGCAACGCCTTTATGTATTTTTCCGAGGAAGATTTTAAGAAGTTCTTCACCAATAACAGGGATAAGTTTAAGGTATTAGTATTGGTATATCCTTTTGATGGGAACAACGATAGGTATAGGGTCAATTTAAAGACTAGGGAAATGTTTATTGAGATGGCAGAAACTTATGGACTGAATACCTACTCCAAAGAAGATGGTTGGTTGATTATGATAAGAAAGGAAGATGCAGATGATTTACCTTTTGGGAAATGAGAAATATTTTGTACCGTGGTTACCGAGTTACTTTGTAAACCTATCGACAGGGTTTAAGGAATTAGGCAGGGAGAGCGAAATGTTAATGGATTTAGATAGGGAGTTTGATAAGAAAGATGTAATTATAGTTATAGACTATGTAGACCTACCTAAAGCCATTGACCTAAAGAATAAGTTAGGGGAAAACTCTCCAATATTAGTTAGCCACAGTCATGGAAGCAGTGCATTTCTTTTAGGGTGTAAGGCTAAAGGGGATAGGGCTAAAGAGGAAAGGGAATTGAGGGCTATGGACATGGTAGCCTGTAACACAGAATGGCATACGCAGACCATGATTGAGGAAATGGGAGTAAGTGCTGTTTACACAGGTTACCCAATAGATTTTGATAGTATCAAAAGGTCAAAGGCAAAGACCAAGGAAAAGGGAAAAATCGTAGTCGGTGGCAGGTTAGAACAGGATAGACAGTTGTTTATAGCGGTAGAGGCTTTGTTACCCTATGGAAAAAGCGTAGTGTTCTGTTGCCCACATAGTAAGGAATGGGCGGAAAGAATTTGGGGTGGAGATGGGATAGATAGATACGAGGAAATCTTCCAATTCAAATGGAATTGTCCACAGGAAGAATTTTATAGGGAGTTGGCAACAGCAGAAATAGTTACTACATTTGGTTGCATAGACACGCTTAACCTTTCCATAATAGAAGGGTACACGCTTGGGGCATACCCGTTAGTGCCACATAAGTTACCTTATTTAGAATATGTAAGTGAAGGGTATGAGCCATATAGCCTCAAAGATATTCGCAGAAGGATTGATGAAAAACCAGATATAAAGGTAACGGTAGATAAGTATGATTATAGGTTGGTGGCACAAAGATATTTAGACGCAATAGACGAAAGGATAGATAGAAAATGATAGTTGGGGAATGTTTACAATGTGGTTGGTGTTGTAGCAATATCTTCTCAATTAAGATTAAGGCAACAGGAAAAGTCCTAAAAGGTTTTGACGCATTAAGCGTAACGGAATGTGCGAAATGTGGGATAGATGAACGATTTGAAACCTTGCCAGAGGTTACAAAGTGCGTGTATCTTGGTGAAGATAATAAATGTAAAAATTATAGTGACCGACCAGAGTGTTGTAGAAACTACCCAATAGAAAGGGATTTGAAATTCGACAATAACCCGTCTTGCGGGTATAGATTGGAGGAGGAAGGAAATGAAAGTTAGTGTTTGTATTCCAACTTATAAAAGACCAGAGAGCCTATCAATAACTTTAGGAAGGCTTTTAGGGGAAGCAAGTAAGATAGATGAAATTCTGATAGGGGTTACAAAAGACCTTGACGAAAGTTTTGGAGGTATGGAAAATACTCTAGCCCAATTGATAGAGGCATTTAAGATAGCAGGGATTGATGTAAAAGTTAGGGCAGAATTGAGTGGGCTTATGGACGCAAAAAGATGGTTTAAAGAAACAGCAAGAAATGAAATTCTTCTCTTTTTAGATGATGATGCAGTATTAGGTGAAGGGTATTTTGATTTAGTAAAACATTTTAAGGATAAGAAAGTAGGGGCAGTTAGTGGGGTATTGCAGACACCAATAAACAGCATGGGTTATTCTGATTGGAGTAATGTTCCGATAGATGTAGATGATGAATTTAGCAATACTTTGATTTACGACCACAGAAGAAAAACTCTTTTATGGTTAGATAAATACCAAGTATATATGCACAAGACAGAAAAGATATTTGAGTGTGAGTATTTAATAGGGACAGCGTTATTCGTAAGAAAGTCAGTATTGGAAATTGATATGGAGTTCCAACACGGTGCTTGTGGCGGAGAAGAAATAGATTTTACCTACAACATATATCAACAGGGATTGAAGTTGTTATTTGATACTTCCAGACTTTGTTGGCACCTACACGAAAATAAAGGTGGAACAAGGGAATTTGATAGGAAAGATGATAAGAAGAACTTTGATTACTTAGTTAAAAAATGGGGGATAGGAGATGGAGTTAGGAATGAGTGTTCCCACTACCAAAAATAGAAAATTAGGTTTACTTATTAGTGGTGGAATAGATAGTTTCGTAGCTTGGTTTTATGCCCAAAAGGTTGAGGGGTGGAAGCCAGAGGATATTATGTGTATCTATATTGATATAGGAAATCCTTACGCAGAAAAGGAAAAACAGGCGATAGAGAGATTTAGGAAATATGGGATTGACACAAAGTATCTAAAATGTGAATTGATACAAGAACAGTTTGGGAATGTCCCTACAAATGAGGATATATGGATTCCAGGAAGAAATTTGACTTTAGCGACAATAATGGCGAGCATAGGTGCAGACGAAATATGGGTATGTGCCTTAAAGGGGGAGATGCACAAGTTCGCTACAGATAAAAATAAAAAGTTCTTTGATATGGCGACAGAAACTCTATCTTATGTTCACGGAAAGTTTAAAGATAAGATAATTGTAAGAACGCCTTTTGAAGAAATGAGTAAGTTGGATGTTTGTCGGTGGGCTTTAGAGAATGGAATAACAAAGGAAATGCTTTTAGAAACAAGTAGTTGCTTATCAGGTGGGGAAGGAAACTGTGGAAATTGTATGGTTTGTGTTCGTAGGTTTGGGATATTCAGACAATTAGGTTTTGAGGAAAAATATAACGAAAATCCTCTAACATCAGAGGTAGGTAAGAAATACATTAGGCAGTTAGCCGAAGATATAGGAATTTACAATCATTATGATAGGGCAAGAATAGAGGAGGTTTTACCTTCGCTGAAAGAGGAAGAATTAAAAACCCTACTAACAGCAGAACAGATGGAAAGGTTAAAAAGAGAACTTATGGGGTGATGATTTGAAACTACTTTTAGCAGGAATGGAAAATAGCTTGGATATGGCTATAAAACACGGAGTAAAAGATATTCTTGTATCAGCTTTGTATATGAGCAAGAAGAAAGCAAGTATAGATATTGTATTGAGTAACTTTGATTTCGTGTTTCTTGATAGTGGTGCGTTTACCTTCTGGAATAAATGGTATGACATACAGGAAAAGCATTTAGGTAGAGAGAAGTTTAACGATAAGAGATTTTTAGCAGAGTGGCACAAGACCCAAGAGGCAAAAGATATGTTCGCCAAACACAAGGCTTGGGGTGCAAAGTGGGAAGAAGAATACCTTGCTATGCTAAAATCCGATAAAAGATTTCTCAATAGAGATATAGTTCATGTGGTCGAATACGATATAGGGAACGAGTACGAAATGACCGAAAGACGAAAGAGGTTTGAAAAAGAAGGGTTTAATGTTGTTCCAGTATTTCACCCGAACGATAGCAAGGAATATGCCGATATGTTAATTAGGGATTATGACTATGTAGGGATAGGCGGTATAGCAGTAGAAGGTGGAAGGTATCAAGCAAAAGATTTCCAACAATATTTTAAGAAGATGAAAGAGAACCATACGAAAGTCCACGGTTTCGGAATGACACAACAGGAACCGATGAGGCGTATGCCTTTCTACTCCGTTGACAGCACCTCTTGGCTATCAGGGGCGAGATATGGAACTACCTATGAATTTAGGAATGGTCAACTAAAGGTATACAATGACAAAGATGTTAGGAAAAGATTTAAGCGTAGATGTGAGGAATTAGGTGTAAACTACGATGCGTTATTAGCAGACGATACCAAAACAGTAAATGAATGGAATATGTTACAATGGAAGCTGTATGGGGATTGGTTGACAAATTCACCAATGAAGAAGAAACAGGAATATTGGCACGATACAGTCCACGGCGGAGAAATAAAAAAGGTCGTAAATATAGATTTTGAAACCTACGAGAAAGAGGTGATTATATTGAATGGTAAAGGGGAGGTTTATAACCCAGAAGATTATAAGAGGGTGGAAGAAGAAAGCACAGATTTAGTAGTAGCAGAAGAAAACCTTCCCTCAACAAAAGAAGGGATATTAGACATAGTAGGAAAAGGTCTATATATGGAGTGCGATAGTTGCACATTAGGAGATAGATGTCCGCTATATAGGGAAGGAAATGTTTGCGGAATACCGAATAAGGAAATAAAAGGGCCAAACGACTTTGGAGATGTAATGAAAATTCTCTTTAACCTGCAACAGAAAAGGATATTGCTTGGTGCTATGCAAGAAAGCCAAGACGGAGGAATATTAGATGAAAGATTATCAAAGGAAATAGATAGAATGATGAATATGATGCAAAGATTTAGGGATTTGGTAGACCCACAAGATACCTTGGAGATAAAGGCTAAAGGTAGTGCGAGTGGTGGAATACTTGCACAACTATTTGGGATTAAGAATGAAAAAGAGGTATAATAGCACTTATAGTAAGTAAAGGCGGGAAAATAAAAAGTGGGTATGGTTGGAAATCTTCATTTCACAGGGCGGGGAGAAAGAATAAGGAAATCAGAAATACAAAAGCACCGAGAAAGCCTTGAAAATAAAGGTTTCCGACCAAGATTGCATATAAGGGGAAAGGGGAGTAATATATAGTAAATCCACCAGAAAGTTTTCGGCGGGAAAATAAAGAGAAATGATTTAATATAAAAATACCCAGCAAACATAGATACCATAAGGGTATAGAGAGGATAGAGAGTAAGGAGATAGAGTAGGTAATAGAGAGGGAAAATACCTGATTTGTTAGAGGCACAAATTTTTCAGCCTGAAAATCGTGTTTACAGACATTTCCATTTTAGAGAAATTACAGATATTTCCAAGAGAATTTTACCTGATTTTACCAGAGAAATTTTATACAGAAAATTCCAAGAGGCTACAAGCCTTGATACACAAGGGTTACAGGGGAGAGAAAATTTGAGGAAAAAGAAATTGCCGAAGGAGGGAGAGAAATGAATTTTAGGAAAATATTTTTTATGGAAACCACAGGAGAGGCAGAAAGAGAAAAACAGGGAAGGGGAATAGGATGGATACAAAACAGGTGTTCGGTTGGTATAAGTTTGACGGTTTACCCCTGTAAAAAGGGCGTCAAAACAGACCCCACCTTTAACGAAAATAGAATAAGGGGTGTCGCAACTACTAACATATAATTAAGAGTAAATTTCATAAGGATACGATACCAAGGGTAAGGGGGACTGATGTATGGTAGATATTGACCTAAATGAATTGCAGGAGGTCGAGAAACAGGGTAAGGATATTAAGGAGCTACAGAGGCAGGAGTTCGACATTGATGATATGACCACAAAGACAGTGAAATTTTGTGAGGCAATAAGTGGTATTGAGTTTTATCCGTATCAGACCGAATATGCAAAGGGGATTGTAAGAAGTCTGTTGGCAAATGACGGGGAAGAAATAACGGCGTTGTTCAGTAGGCAGAGTGGAAAGAGCGAAGTAAATGCTTGTGTTGTGGCAGGGTGTATGGTAATACTGCCGATATTAGCGAAGTTATTTCCTTGGTATGAGCCATTACAGAACTATAAGAATGGATTGTTTGTTGGAATATTTGCACCGAGTGGAGACCAAGCGAACACTACTTTTGGAAGGACAAAGACGAGGATAAACAGTAAAAATGCGGAAATGATTTTAGCTGATGATGATATAGATTTAGAGTTAAAGAGCATTAGCAGTTTAGTGGCATTGAGTAATGGAAGTTTTTGCACAGCTATGAGTGCGAATAAAAATGCTTATATTGAGAGTAAGACTTATCATTTGATTATAATTGAGGAAGCACAAGACGCTGACAATAGGGTGGTGCGGAAAAGTATTCACCCGATGGGTGCTTCAACTAATGCTACGATTGTGAAGGTAGGGACAGCTAATGATAAAAGGTCAGACTTTTTAGAGGCAGTCCAGAGAAATAGAAGAAGGAACTTGAAAGGTAAAAGAAAATACCATTTCCAATATGATTATAAGGTGGTGCAGAAGTATAACCCAAGATATAAGGCGTTTATTAAGAAGGAGAAAGAAAGACTTGGGGAAAACAGTGATGAATTTAGAATGGCATATAAATGTGAGTTCATCCTTGAAAGAGGTATGTTCCTAACAGAAGAAAAATGGAACGAGTTAATAGAGAATAGTCCGAAGAATTTAGAGTTAGTGCATAGTAAGAGGGAAGGAACGCAGGTTGCAGGAATAGACTGGGCGAAAAGGCACGATAGCACAGTAGTGACTGTTCTTGATGTAGACTGGGAAAAACCTCTGGAAGTAGATGAACTATCTGGGGTAACGCATTACAGAACACAGATATTAGATTGGCTTGAACTGACGGGAGATGATTACGAGAGTCAGTTCTACCAAGTAGTCGATTTCCTGAATAAATACAATATTAGAATAATCTACTCGGATTGCACAGGAGTAGGTGACGGAATGGTCGATAGATTAAAATATTATTATGAGGGAATAGCAGATGTAGTAGGTTATGTATTCTCAATGCCAAATAAGTCGGCAATGTATATGTATCTCAATCAAGAGTTAAAAGCTAACCGCCTTTACATTCCCAATGGTAGTAGAGCCGAAAGATATAAGAAGTGGCAGACTTTCAAACAGCAAATGTTAGAATTAGAAAAATCGTGGCGTGGAAAATATATGGTATGCCATCACCCAGACGAAAAAGGGGCTAAAGACGATTATTGTGATAGCCTTGCATTGGCTATGTTAGCAAGTCAAACAGAAGGTATGCCCGAAATAGAAGTAGAGGAAAATACCTTCTATGACAGAGTGCCAAGATATAGTCAAAAATATCTTGGAAGAAGGAAACTTTTTGGGTGAGAATGAAAAATGGGTGGAGCATTATTTAATAGTTAAAACAAAAGATGGTGCTATGATAATAAACAAGCGAAAGCATTTTGAAGAAGGACACACGCACATAAGCACGATGAAACAAGGGGAATGGTTGGCGAAAATGGCTTTATATAAAATAGTCCCACGAAGAAGTAGTTTGCGGGATTTGGAAAGCCTAATAAGAATAACTGATGATGACAAGTATAGAAGAAAGATAGAGAGAATATATAATAACAGACAAAAGGCAGGGAAGATAGGATATGCATACAATAAGTTTTTTGGCGGCGTGTAATAAAGGACTTATACTCACTTTAGAAACTAAACCCATAAGTCGCTTTAGAATCTAAACCCATAAACTTATACTCACTTTAGAATCTAAACCCAGCCTCACTTTAGAATCTAAACTTACTATACTACATATATCAACTTTAGAACCTAAAGTAACAAAAGAAACTAATAAAGAAAAGGAATAGAAAGGAAAATTTGAAGTCAGTAACTAAAAGAGTAAAGGAGGATTGGTATTATGATTGTGCTATAAAATACGGCGGAGAAATTGAAGTAAAAGCCTAAATTTTTGGCGGTGTGGTATAGATTATTTAGTTAGATTATTAAAAGAACTTGACAAATTGGAGAAACATGTATATTATAAAAGTAGAGAAGTATATAGTATAAGTTTTCCCAAAGGCAGAATGATAGAAAAATAGTTAAAGCATATTACCAAGTTAATTATTACCCGCCTATTTAGGCGTAGTGCTTTAACGCTATCAAACTGTCTTTTATTTTTGCCAAAAGGATTTGGTATAATTTAGTAGGAGGGATTAGAAAATGGATTTGAAATATAAGAAGAACAGGAGTAATATAGGGAAATTCGGAGAACCGAGAAAAGCAGATGCAAAAGGGAAGTATAAGATTGACTTTAACAAAGGTGCAAAAGTAATAAGAAAGCAAATTGAGAATAGAGAATAAGGTTAAGGGGTGAAACAGGTGGAATATAGATATTCTTTAAGAGAAGGAAGAAACCCAAATGAAAATAGACCTCTTGACGATGAAGATTTAGAAAACCCTTACATTAAGAAAGAAGGGGAGACATATAAAGAAAAAATGAGGCGGTTAAATAGAGTAAAGAAAATGTTACAAGCCAATGTATATGAAGCAGTAGGAGTTAAAGACAAAAAGATATTAAATGAGTTTTCCGCAGGAAAAGGGGTAGTGGGTAATGATGGCTGATTTAGGAGTATTTGAACTATTCTCTGGACTTGGACTTTCCGAGCAAAGACGATTAAATGAAATATCAGAGTATTGGGATTTTTATTTAGGAGAACAATGGAGAGTAGTTAGGGAAGAAGGAGAAAGCCTTATTACCTTCAACTACGCAAAAGCCATTGTGGATAAGTCAGTAAGTTTCTTATTTGGAAAAGGTTTCAGAATACAGCCCCATAAAGAAGTAGCACAGGAATTGAAACCTCTTTTAGATGAAGTATGGGAATATAATAAGAAAGATATTTTAGGTGTAGAAATAGGGCAGATGGGGGCAATAACAGGGGATTGCTTTATAAAGGTATCGTGGGAAGACCCAGAGGTAGACGATAATGGAATGTTATACGAGGAAGAATACCCAGATGGAAAAGTAAGGATTAATGTGTTACCGACCAGTTCTGTATTTCCTGTATATAGTAGCCATGATAAGGATAAAATGGTGAGTTGCACTATACAATATGCTATTTTAGAAATGGGAATTGATGGAAAACCTGTAGCACGGATGTATAAAGAGGTAGTAACAAGAGATACCATTTCCTATTATATAGACAATGAGTTGGTGGAAGAAATCCCGAACATATTGAGGGAGATAAATATTGTCCAGATAAAAAATATTCCACTTGCAGGGGAGAGTAGAGGGCAAAGCGACCTGAAAAGCATAATTCCATTACAGAAGGAATTAAACGCAAAGGTTACAGATGTATCTGATATAATCAACTACCATTCAGCACCGATAACGATTATACAAGGTGCAAAATCCAAGAATTTGGAGAAGGGTGCAAAGAAGGTTTGGGGAGGATTACCGAAAGATGCAAAGGTTTATAACCTTGAACTTAATTCAGACCTAAATGCTTCAAACAGTTTTATATCGACAATCAAAACAGCTATACACGAACTGTCAAATACACCAGAGGACAGTCTTGGAGGTAAAAGTGCAGTATCAAATACAACAGGGGTAGCCCTACAGATAAAATATGCACCGCTTTTAGAAAAGACTTGGCTGAAAAGACAAACTTATGGCGGTGGAATAAAAGATGTATGTAGGTTGATAATAAAGCTATTGAGGGTTAAGGGTAGTGATGAAGAAAGGAAATTATTGAACGACTTAATGTCAACAAGTGAAGGAATTAAGAAGGTATTTGATATTACAGTAACATTCCCAGACCCATTACCGAAAGATGAAATGGTGCAGTTACAGATTATAGCCCAAAAGATGAATTTAGGATTAGAAGAACCAGAAGGTGCTTTAAAAGAGTTAGGTTATGAGGGCGATATACAAGAGAAATTAGAGAAAATAAGGGAGTATCAAAAGGAACAACAGAATTTGATGTTCGATTTAGCAGGGGCGGAAAATATAGATATAGCAGGAATACAAAGCCAATTCGATGCGGATATTGGAGATAATGATTTAGAAGAATAGGAGTGGATTAAATGGCTACAGATATAAAAGGTGATAGAACGAATGTAAACATAGCCAGAGGTCTACTCTACAAAGACCATATCGAGGGAACGAAGAATTTAAGTAATATTTTTTCAAAGCCTATTAAACCTTCACAAGTTAAAAATGCTATGAACAGGGTAAACAGAGTTACGAGGAATTTGAATGCAGATGTAAGAGCAACCATTATGACAAGTATAGATACAGCAATATCAGAAACAATAAGTAAACAAAATGCTTGGCTAAAACTGAATGGGTTTCCACCATTGACGGAATTGGAACAAGAGAGGTTGAGAAATCAAGCGATAGCAAAATCCTTGGGAACATTTAAAGGGGCAACACTTGAAAAAAGACTTGATGTTTCAAAAAGACTTGCCAATAAAAGATTGAGGCAGGAAATAACATTAAGTGATACAAAAAAAGGCGTAGAGGAAAGTAGGAAAAGGGCTTTAGCCTTTATGACAGATAACAGGGAAACAGGGAGAAGTTTAATCGGCGGTAGTAACTACAAATATAATGAAAGAATTTTAGTATCAGAATACAATAGAGCAAAGCAAGAGGCTTCAAGGGAAATAATGAAGGAACTTGGATTGCTCGGAAGATGGACATTAAACTCTCGACATAAGATATACGATATATGCGATGAGTTTGCGGAGAAAACAGGAGAACAAGCAAGTAAACTATTAGCAAGTTTGAATGTAAGTATTTTTGAACTCGACCCAAGAGGGGTTTATACAGCAGACGAATTACCAGATTACCCGCACCCATATTGCCAATGCAGTATAGAACCAGTATTAACGGATTATGGAATATCACTAATTAAGGAAAAGGTGATTTGGGAAGGTATCGGGGAAACAATGGTGCCATATAATGACGCAATGATAAGCGAAGAAAGCCATAAGTATTATGAGGAATGGCTAAAAAGAGAATACGAGATTGTAAGACCATATGACGCAGAGAGAAGGACAGCAGAAGAAATAGAAAAGAAACTCGCCTCTATCAAAAGGAAAACTACCGCAGGAATAGAAGGAACGGTAGAATTAAGAAATAAACCTTTAGAGAAATATGTGAGGGCGGGAGGAATAAGAGCGTATGAGGAAGTAGCGAAGAATACTGTCGGCTACGCATTAGACCCAGAGATAGTAGAAAAAATCGGGGTAGATAACGCAGTAAAACTTTTAGCAAGAGATATTAAGAATGGAGAAAACCTCGAAGAAATAATAAAGGCTTTAGAGAAATACAACACAGAAAGATTACCTATTGCTATGAGAAAGTCTTTGGCGGAAGCCAGAAAAGCAATGAATTTGGCAGATAGTTATAGATTACAAGTTAAGGCGGGAACACCAAAGAGAGCAGTTCAAGGGTTACGAACAAAAGCCTTAATAAAAGCAAGAACAGAATTAGGAGATGCGATAGGTTATGCAGAAATTCACGAGAGGTTATTAAGGGAGTTAAAAAGTCCAAAGGACATAAAGTTTATAAACATAGAATTTAAGGATAAGAAAGTATTAAGCAACCTACAGAATATATTAGGACTTAAGGAATTTGATTATAAGGTATTAAAGAAAGGCGGAAAACAATATTTAGCAATAGGTGATAAAGGGATAGAAAGCCTTTCAAAATGGTATGAAGGTAAAGACAAATTAAAGTTATCAGAAGAACTTGAAAGGATTAGATTAGGGAAAGCAAATAAAAAAGGCTGGATACCTGCTATGTTCAAAAAGGAATTTACCGATAAATCAACAGGCAAGGTAATGCCTTTTGAGTTAAGACCCGACCAACAGACAGGAATAAGATTTGCTAAAGAAAATGAGTATGCTTTATTCCACTTTAAACCAGGGTCAGGAAAAACGCATACAGCTATGGGGACAATAACCGAACTCGCCCACGAAGGAAAGGTAAAGAAGTCCTTGGTAGTAGTGCCTAATGATTTAGTAAGGCAATTCAAAGATGAGATTGAGGAATTTACAGAGGGAGTAACAGTAAGGGCTATGACATACCAGACGAAAGCCCAAAGGTTGAAAGAATATAGTGGCGACCAGTTAATTACGATTATTAGCCATAATCAGTTGAAAAATGATATTGATGCCTTAAAGAAAGCAGGATTTGATTTGGTGGTAGTAGACGAAATTCACCAATTAAATAAGGATATGTTTAAGGCATTAGGGGATATGAAAACGAGATATAGAATAGGAATGACAGGGACAGCAATTAAGGATAGTATTACAGATATGTATGATATTTTAGATTGGTTAAGTCCAACAGGTATGCCAGCGAAATATAAGTTTGAGAGCAAGTTTAAAGATATTACAAAAGCATCGTCATTTTACCAAGAGTCAGTTTTGAGGGATTTACGAGATACTTTAAAGCCAATGGTATTGACAAAGGACAGTCCAGTTAAAGCGAAACTCGTGCCGATTAACAGAAGAATAAGATTATCATCAGAACAAGTAGAGCAAATAAAAGACATAGAATTAAAAGCATTAGCAAGAATGGATAGAGGGGCATCGAAGAAATCAGTAGAGGCTTGGCGGGATAGACAGTTAGGGAAGGTAGTAAATGCAGGAGAGCCAGATACGAACTTGAAATTGGCAGAAGTTAAAAAATTGGTTGAGAAGCATAAAGGAGAGAAGGTAATAATCTTTGCTTCCGATAGGGATGCGATGAAAACCTTACAGAAAGGATTGGGAGATAAAGCAGGTTACTACACCACAGAATTGACGAAAGCCCAGAGGGATAAGTTAATTAAAGAATTTAGAAGTAGCCCAGACCTAAACATATTAGTATTATCAGACGCAGGGGCAACGGGATTAAACTTGGAGGTATCAAATGTGGCAATACATTGGGATTTGCCCGACCAGTATTACAAATTGGAACAGAGAATGGCAAGGAACTGGCGAGGACTAAAAACAGATACGACTTATCAGTATTTATTCCAGACCAACACGACTTACGATAGTAGGATAAAGGCTTCATTAGATAAAAGTAAGCAGATAATGGAGAGTGCAAAAATCGCCGAAAGTCTTGACGAAAGTGGTTTAGCAAAAACCATTAAAAAGATGTTAAGGAGGTAGAGTAAATGAAAGATGAAATGCTTGAACTCCTTGCATATATAGACTTGGATTTGGAGGAGGTGGAAGTTGAAGAAGAAGTTGCGTTAAGCAAATTGGAAAAGCCCTATAAGTCTTTGCTTGAGCAGATAGACAGAATAACTGAAAAAATAGATGCAGAAATAGAGAAATTATATCCAGATTTAGGTTTATTAGAACTCTTGCGTAACAAATATTTTGATTTACTCTACCAAAGGTATGAGTATGAAAAGCAGTATCTTATAGGTAGTGAAACAATCGCTACCATTGAATTTGAAGAATTAAAGGAGGAATGAGGTAAATGTCAGATGAAAAGAAAGAAATGGTTAATGAAGAAGAAGTAAAGACAGAAGAAATCGTGGAAGATGTGCCAACGGAAAAAGAGGAAAATGTGGGAGGGGAAAACCCTGTTGAAGACCCTGTAGCTGAAAGTCAAACCGAAAACCCTGTCAGTTTAGGTGAGGAAGAAGATGAGTTCAATTTGCAAGAGTTTCTGGAAATACCAGAGGTAAAAGACTTTATTCAAAAGGTCAGAAAACAGGAAAAAGATAAATTATACATGGAGATACAGAAGAAAGATACGAAAATTAAAGAGTTAGAGGGTGAAATACTTTTGCTTAACAATAGACTTAAATCGTCAACTGAAACATCAATAAATGAACAAGAAGAATTAAGAACAGAAGTGCAACGATTGTCAGAAACTGTCGCAGAACTAAAGAAGGATATTAGACGAAAAGAATTAGACCTATTCAAAGAAAGAGCCTTAAAGGAGGCGGGAGATGAATTAATTTTAGATTTGGTTTCTGGAGAAACAGAGGAAGAAATATTGTCCTCTATTGAGGTAGCAAAACAAAAGTATCAAGAGATTGTGGAGAAGGCTATAAGTAAAAAGCCGAAAGTTGAAGTCCCTAAACCGACCAATCCACAACAGCCAAAGAGCATTAAACAATTAACCGCACAGGAGATTGCGAAAATGAGTCCGAAAGAATGGGCGGAACATAGGGAAATGGTTAAAAAGCAATTAGGATTAACAAAATAAATTTAAGGAGGAAATGAATAATGGGAGATAATCAGGTAAATTATGATATGACTACTACTACCAGTTTGAGTCAAGCGGTGTTAACTGTTTACTCAAAGGACATTATGTTTCACGCACAGCCAGTATTGAGGTATGCACAATTTGCAACAAAGAAAACTGAATTGGGTGTAACCCCAGGATTAAAGATTACATTTATGAGGTATAACAATTTAGAATTGGGTGGGGCATTAGAAGAAGATACTCCAATGGGAACTCAGGCATTGACAGCAAGCCAAGTTCACATTGAGGTAAAAGAATATGGTAACGCAGTTAAGGTTTCCGAGTTGTTACTTCAAAGTTCTTTTGACGATGTGTTGGCGAGTGGTGCAAGATTGTTAGGTCTTGACTATGCTAAAGTGGTGGACATTATGTTCAGAGATACTGTATTAGCTTCTCCAAATGTTTACTACGCAGGTGGGGTAGCCGATAGGGAAGCATTAGCAGATAATTCGGGTGGAAAAGCGGAATTTAATAGTGATGTAATCCAAGACGCAGTAGAAATATTAGAAACAAAGAATGTAAGGAAGTTTAACGGTGATGCTTATATTTGCTTCATTCATCCGCACCAAGCAAGAACATTGAAAGACGACCCAGACTTTAAGAACGCAAAAGATTATGGAGCAATTTACGCAGGGGAAATAGGAAGAGTTGATGATGTTATCTTTATTAGCACTACACAACAGCCAGTAATCGAAGTAACGCCAAGCCAAGGAGATGCCTTTAAGGTATATCAAGCAGTTATATTTGGCGATAACGCATACGGTTGGGCAGAGGCATTGCCAGTTGAAATGAGGGATGGCGGAATTGAGGACTTTGGAAGAAGTCATTCATTAGCATGGTATTCCATTATGGGTGCAGGAATTATCGAGGAAGATAATATCCTAATCCTTGAAACCAGATAGTATAGAACAACTAAGGTAAAGACATAGCATAAAATAAACTACGCTATGTCTTTACTATTAAATAGGAGGATTGAAAATGTCTAAAAAGAAATCAGCAAAAGTTGAGAAGGTAGAGGTAT
>ERZ773359.2690-NODE-2690-length-21927-cov-213.413405_pt1 | contig 21927 bp, 14 predicted proteins | sample MGYA00374955_ERZ773359 | MGnify/ENA primary metagenome ERZ773359 (study PRJEB29098, sample SAMN04486028) | biogas fermenter metagenome | study: EMG produced TPA metagenomics assembly of the Biogas fermentation microbial communities from Germany - Plant 4 DNA1...
AGAATCTTCTTATATTTGTTATATTAAGGCATGCAGCGCGTAAAATTTATCATAATTGCCATACTAATTGATGCTATGGTATTATTTAGATGCAGATTAATAAGCAATTTAGTTTTAAAGTAGTTTATATATCAAGGGGCAGTGGGGGTATTAAAATGCTAGGTCTCGTGCTGGAAGGCGGAGGAGCCAGGGGAGCCTATCAAATCGGTGCTTGGAAGGCGCTGAGAGAGCTTGGCATGGAAATTAAAGGCGTTGCCGGAACATCGGTGGGAGCCCTAAACGGTGCCATAATATGCCAGGATGATTTCGATATGGCATATGAAATCTGGCACAACATGGCCTACGATAAGATACTCCAAATCGACGATGAGACGATTTCTAAAATAAAGGAGCTGGAAGTGTTCCCGGAAAACTTTTTCCACCTGGTCAAGACACTAAGGGAGCTTTTTAGGGAAGGCGGTCTCAACGTAAGCCCCCTTCGCCGGCTTTTGAAAAAATTTATACTTGAAGATAAAATTCGACAATCCGGCAAGGACTTTGGCATCGTCACAGTGGACCTGACTGATTTTAGGCCCCTGGAGCTTTACATAGAGGACATACCGAGCGGTATGCTGGTAGATTACCTGATGGCCAGCGCAAATTTGCCCTTTTTTAAAATCGATAAGATACACGGCAAGCTGTACATTGACGGCGGTTTTTTTGACAATCTGCCCATTAAACTCTTAACCGCAAAGGGCTATAAGGATATAATAGCCGTGCGACTCTACGGTATCGGCAGGACCCGAAGGATAAATAAAAAGCAGCTGAATTTAATCACCATCAATCCATCGGAGGATCTGGGAGGCACCTTGGATTTTTCACCGGAAAGGGCCCGGAGAAACCTCAAGCTGGGCTATTATGACACCCTAAGGACCATAAAGAAATACTGCGGCAATCATTACTGTATCATCGCAAACCTGCCTGAAGACTACTTCTTGCAAATGTTTTTAAAACTCAGCCCGGAAGCCGTGCAAAGCCTTGCCAAAATCCTCGGCCTTCCGGAAAATATTCCTTACAGGCGGCTGCTTTTGGAAAGGGTTATTCCTCGGATATCGGACATATTGGGCCTTCCCCGAAATTCCTCGTATAGGGATATTTTTATCGCAATACTCGAAAGGGCCGCCATAAGCTGTGGGATAGATAAATTCGGAGTATATGAATTCGATGAGTTGCTGGAGTTGCTGCTCGACAATTACCACTTGAGTTCCGAAACTGTTTCAGATAAAATTCCGCGCATTTTCAAGCAATCGGAAATTGTAATCAAATCAGTAAAAGAACAGCTAATGCCGGAGATCGTCGATGTATTTGTCAGGGAATTAAAAAAGCAAGCAGTTTGATTTAATTGTGCAAATATATTATTATATATAATGATAATCAAAACTAATAAAAAGAAAGGCGGGTATTCGATGGTCTATGATGTAGCTGTTATTGGTGCGGGGCCTGCAGGGCTTACAGCAGCTTTGTATGCAGCCAGGGCCAGGCTTTCCACGGTAGTTGTCGAGAAAATGTTTCCAGGCGGTCAAGCTGCTCTGACAGATATTATCGAGAATTATCCTGGTTTTACCGAAGGTATAAGTGGCATTCAGCTGGCAGATGCCATGAAAAGGCAGGCCGAGAGATTCGGCGCAGAGTTTACAAACGGCGACGTGGAGAGAATAGAAAAAAACGATGACTTATTTACCGTCTTTTTGAAAGGTGAAAGCATAAAGGCCAAAACCGTTATCTTGGCTGCAGGCGCACAGCCGCGGAAATTGGGAGTAAAGGGTGAAAAGGAATTCACAGGCCGCGGCATATCATACTGTGCCACCTGTGACGGCGCCTTTTACAAGGATAAGCCCATAGCCGTCGTTGGCGGAGGTGATACGGCAATCCAGGAGGCCTTGTACCTCACAAGATTCGCCAGCGAGATATACGTCATTCACCGGCGCGACCAGCTAAGGGCCACCAAAGTGCTCCAGGAACGTGCCTTCAAAAATGAAAAAATCAAGTTTGTATGGGATTCGGTAGTCAAGGAAATAAAGGGCGAGGGCACTGTTGACGAAGTCGTGGTTGAAAACGTAAAGACCGGCAAGCTCGATTCCCTGCGAGTAGACGGCATTTTTATCGCCATCGGCCACATACCCAATACCGATTTCGTCAAGGACCTGGTTCAGCTAAACGAACAGGGTTACGTGATTACCGATGCTTACATGGCCACGAATGTTCCGGGCATATTTGCCGCTGGGGACATGCGCCAAAAGGATTTGCGGCAGGTTGTCACCGCAGTTTCCGACGGAGCCATCGCCGCCGTCGAAGCGGGAAAATATCTTGAAAGCTGATAAATAATAATGCCTCCATGGTAGACAGTCTTGTTAATTAGACTAGCTACATGGAGGCATTTCTCTTTTGCCCTTGCTATGCGATTTGCCTTGTCCAGTCTCGTTTATGCAAATGCAAAAAACTCTTGGTGTCCCGCCAAACCACTGCTATGCATTGCCCGTGATTATTTCACAGAGCTCCTTTTGAAAAACCGGCTTGCCGTCTTTTAAGACCCTCATGTTGTCCCCCGAGATTTCATCTATGACGGCGATTTCACCATCTACCCTTCCAAACTCAAACTTGATGTCTAACAACTCCAGGCCAAAGCGCCGGCATTCCTCTTCGACAATCTTGGTAATAGTCTTGGTGAGATTGACAGCCTCTCCCACCTCTTCCTCAGCCATGAGGCCCAACTGAACGAGGCTTTCTTTGTTTATAAGGGGGTCTCCCGCCTGATCATCTTTTAAAGTTATTTCAACCAGGTAATCCAGCGGCCTGCCTTCCTTTACATACTTGCCGTACCTTCTTACGAAGCTTCCGGCAGCTTTCAGCCGGCAAATAAATTCCAGGCCGTCACCAAAGGTTTCGGCCCTTTTCACCAGCATGGTATTTGCCTCGAGGTCCGCGTCAATATAGTGGGTCCTGATTCCCCTTGACTTCAAAATGGCAAAGAAGTATTTTGATAGTTTTAGGGAGGCATTGCCCTTGCCTTCAATTTTGCCGATGACCTCGTTGGCCCCCGGGTCCACAACATCACCCGAGCCGGTCACATCATCCTTAAAACGAAGCAAAAAATTACCATCTTCCGTCTCAAATACAGTCTTTGTTTTGCCTTCCCGTATTAGTTTCAAGTTCGCATCCCCCTTATTTATATAAGTTTCACACAAATGAAATTCTACATTTGTGATTTGCTTTCGGATAATGGAAGCTTTGACCCTTTTCTTGCAAATATTCCCTTACCGGCGGAACTTATATACACACCTAAGAAGACCAATATGCCACCTATTAAAGTATACGCATTCCAGGCCTCTTTTAAAAATATCACGCCGATAATTACCGCTATCACCGGGTTTATATAATTGAACATGGCCGTCTGGGAGGCTCCGAGCACCCTTATGCCCTTGTACCACATGTAGTAACAGTAAACCGAGCAAAACAGGGCCAGGTAGATTACAGCGGCCCAGGTAGTAATCGAAGCCGCCCTTATAGAGCTGACAAATCCGGGTGTAAAGGCAAAGGGCAGCATGGTGATCGTGCCGTACAGATAGGCATAGGCCATCACCACGAAGGGGTCGTACCTGTCAACTACGTCCTTGCCCAAAACCGAAAATAGGGCCCAAACGACCGAATTTAAGAGCATGAGTAAATCACCTATCAAGGTCTTTTGCCCAAGGGAAATACCCTCCCCGCCGGTGAAAACTAAATAAACTCCAAAGAAGGCCAGCAGTGCACCGAAAATGCCGCCGTATGTCAGCTGTTCCTGCCGGAATAATTTTGAAGATAGAAACATTGTAAAAATCGGGCTTGTGGCTATTAATATTGATGAATTGACGGTGGTGGTCATATCCAGCCCCGTATGCTGTAGGAGAAAATAAATTGATACCCCCAGCAATCCCAAGAGCCAAATTCGCCTTTTATCCCGTTTTTCTATAACATAGTCTTTGTAAAAAAGCTTTAGCATAAAATAAAAAATCAAAGAAGCAACTGTAAACCTCACGATTGTAAAATGCAACGGCGAAAAATCCTGAAGGCCAATTTTTGAAGCGGCCCAGGAGGTTCCCCAAAAAAAGGCAACTCCAAAAAGGCCGATATATACGCGTAGAGTTTCAGACATGCTAGCACCTCGTAATATCCTTGCAAGATTAACAATATAATAACACATTTTGCGCTGCGGCGGTATAGCAAATGTATCGCAAATTACTCAAGAAATGAAGGTAACGGCAGTCTTTTAAGTGGGCAATTTCCAATGAGGCAAGGTAACGGTGCCCCATAAAAAATAAAGCCTTGGAGAAAGCTTATCATTGCAAAGCTTTGCTAGTCCAAGGCCAAGTTGCCGCTGACAAGTCAGGCTGTAAGATAAGCTGCGTTATCTTTGCTGTTGAAGCTTCGATCCCTGTTTACAGTTTGTCAGTTATAATATCCGATATGTTTATCGCTTGTCTTAGCATATCATTTTCCAGCAGGAAGTCCTGGGTCTTTACAAGTTCCTCTATGTCCTTTTCCGTTATTGCAGGGTTAAAATCATACCAGTCGTACATGGTAATCACGTTTTCCTCGGAAAGTCCCGTCTCCTCTGCCGCCATCTTGTAAACTTCTTCCGGGTTTTCTTCCATGTGCTTCAAACTCCTGTAGTGTACATTCATGTACCTCTTTACCAGGTCGGGATGCTCTCTTAAAAACTCTCCCCTAACGGCAATAACTATGGTTGCATCCAGCAGTCCTTCCCCTGTCGTTATTATGCGGCCACCTGCATCCATTGCCTGGGGCACTGCAGGACCTGCCACAAGGGCAGCATCCACATTATCGGAATTCATCGCTGCCACCGCCTGGGGAATGCTCATGTTGATGTACTCCACATCATCGATGCTCATTTGGTTTCGGCTAAGGGCCTCAAGGAGAAGCTGGTGCAAGATGGTGCCTTTTGGACCTGCAATCTTTTTGCCCTTCAGGTCTGCTATGGAGTTTATCCCGTCTTCCCTGGTCATTATGGTAAAGGCCTTAGGAGCCCTGCTGTAAATGCCAATTATTTTCAGGTCTACTCCGTTGGCAGCAGCGAGAATTGCAGAGGTGCCCCCCAGGGCATTGCAAAAATCTAGGGAACCTGCGGCTAGGGCTTCGGTCATCTTGGGCCCTTCGGTTATCTCGGGGAAGTTGACCTTTATGCCGTCTTTTTCAAACTCATCTTCAAAGAGCATGAGTCTCTTCTCAACGATAGAGGGGACATTCAGCGGCAGCTTTACATAGGAAATATTTATCTCATCCACGCTTTTTTCTGCGGCTGCAGGAGTCTGGCTGCCTTTTTCTGCTGATTCAGTACTGCCATTACCAGGAGCAGCATCTTGTCTTGATGCACACCCCGCGACTATCGACAGGGTCATAAAAAGCACCAGGCACAAAGCCAATGTTTTTTTAACAGCATTTTTCATTATACCTACATCTCCTCCGCTAAATTTTACATTGTATATATATCTAGTCGCCCTGCTCTCCCATGATCGCCCCTAGTATTTCCTGGCGGTACTTAAAAAATCTTTCGGAATCCGGGCGCCTGGGATAGGGCAGTCCTATGGCCAATTGTTTTTTTATCCTTCCCTTGTCCATGATAACCACTTGCTGGCCCAAGAGTATGGCCTCATCCACATCATGGGTGACAAAAACAACGGTTTTCTGCTTGTTGATGAAAAGCTTTACTATTTCCCCCTGCAAGTTCTGCCGGGTAAAGGCATCCAACGCCCCTAAGGGCTCATCCATTAAAATTATCTCGGGGTCATAGCACAAGGTCCTGCCAAGGGCTACCCTTTGGGCCATGCCGCCGGATATTTGATGGGGATAGGCATCCTTAAACTTTGTAAGGCCCAAGAGCTCCAAGTGCATATCCACTTTACGCCTTCTTACCTTCGGGTCTTCCCTTCCCAAGGCAAAAGCCATGTTTTCCCCCACCGTCAGCCAGGGCATCAGGCGATGTTCCTGAAAGACCATGCTTAGCTTTGGCCTTGAGCTGGTTACATCACCCTTGCTATTTGTGAAGAAAATCTGGCCCTGGCTTTTTTCCTCCAAACCGCAAAGTATCCTGAGCAGCGTGGTTTTGCCACAGCCGCTTCGCCCCACAACGGTTACAAAACTCTTATCTTCAACTTCCAGGTTTACATCTGACAGGGCATTTATTTTGCGGCCGTTAATCCGGTATTCCTTTGACAGATTTACAATTCTAATTCCTGCCATGATTTCGACTCCTCTTTGTTCCAGTTATATAACTTTGCGGTTAGGGAGAAGAACAAGATATCGATTATGTAGCCCAGCGTGCCGATGGTGATGATACCTACTATGATAATGTCTGGCCGTGAAAGCTGTTCCGCATCCATTATCATATAGCCTATGCCCGAAGATGCAGCGATCAGCTCCGCCCCAATCAAGGCCCGCCAACTGTAGCCTAGCCCCAGCCTCATCCCTACAGTCACGTAGGGCATGGCTGATGGCAGGATAATTTTGAAAAACTTTTCCCGCACGTTAAAGCCGAAGACGTCTCCCACTTCCAAGAGCTTAGGGTCACAGTTTATGACGCCGTTTAAGGTGTTTAAAAATATGGGAAAGAAGGCCGCCAGGATAATGACGGCTATCTTGGAAGCCTCTCCTATTCCCAGCCACAAGATCAGCATGGGAATACAGGCTATAGGGGGAATATGCCTGATGAATTCTAAAGCCAAATCTAGGTAGTCCTCCAGGGGCCTCACTATGCCAATCAGTACGGCAGTGGGAAATGCCAGCAGAAAGGCATACAAAAAGCCGATAAATACCCGCTGCAGGCTGGCCATTATATGCTTTGCCAAGGTCCCCTTTTGTATTAGCTCTCCTGCCGTTTGAAGGATTTCCCGGGGCGGGGGAACGATGTATGTATTTAAAAGACCTGCTTTGGAAGTAAAGTGCCAAAGTATTACAATTGCTATCGGCAGGATTAGGCTTTTAAAGGCCTTCTGAAACTTTGTCATGTCTGCCTCCTGTCGTCAAAGGGCTGCCACTCGCCTGCCCAAACATGGACGTGGCCCGCTTTAGGATTCCAGCCGCGTGGGCAAAGGCCATTCCGTAATTGGTGATCGGCACATCTTGCTGTATCGCCCTTATGATCCTGGATAGCATCTGCTTTCTGTTGAGCATGCAGGAGCCGCAGTGGAGTATGAGCCTGTAAGGCGTCAGGTCTTCCGGAAAATCCGCTCCTGCCTTAACATCTATTTCTAGCTTGCCCCCGGCTTTCTTTTCCAAAAGGGCCGGCAGTTTTTGCCTGCCTATGTCGTTTTCCAGGGGGTGGTGGGTGCAGGCTTCAGCAATCAACACCCTGTCTCCCGGTTTCAATTCATCAATGGCATGGGCGCCTTTTATGAAAGTGCCGAGCTCGCCCTTGTATCTTGACATGATTATGGAAAAGGATGTCAGGGGCACATTTTCCGGGACAATCTCATTTACCCGGTGGAAAATCTGTGAGTCAGTTATCACCAAGTCGGGCAGCCATTTTAAGCTTTGGAGCAAGTCCTCCAATTCCGTGTCCTTTGCAACAAGGGCCATGCAGTTGTGGTCCAGCAAATCGCGTATGGTCTGGACCTGCGGCAGGATCAGCCGGTTTTTAGGTGCCTGGATGTCCTGGGGGGTCACCAGGATTACCTGTGATTTCGGCTTCAAGATATCTCCGATCAAGGCAGGGAGTTCGAAATTTGAGGGGGCATATTGGCTTATCATTTCCTTTAGTTTCCAGATATTTGTTCCCTCTTTGGCGCTGACCTTAACAAATGGAAAGTCGAAGTCTTTGCTGTACTTGTCAATGCCGGTATCTTTTATATCGACTTTGTTTACAACGCCGATTATGGGGATTTTCCTTTCCCGGAGTTTCTCATACCACTCTTTTTCTAAATCAAAACTCGAGTTTTCCGGTGAGAAGACCATCAGTGCCAAGTCCGTTTTGTCCATGACGGCCAGGGTCTTTTTGACCCTAAGCCTTCCCAAATCGCCGGTATCATCCAAACCTGCAGTGTCTATAAACACGACAGGGCCCAGCGGTAAAAGTTCCATGGCCTTATAGACCGGGTCTGTAGTTGTCCCCGGATGCTTGGAAACCAGGGCCACTTCCTGGCCCGTAATTGCATTTATGAGGCTGGATTTTCCGGCATTTCTTCTGCCGAATACGGCTATGTGAAGCCGGTTTGCCCTAGGTGTTTCATTCATGTCATCACAACCTTTCAAGGAGCCTGAGGGAGTCACCTTTGTCCCTTGCTACTTCTTTTCCCATGCTCTTTAAATACTCTTCCATTTCCCGCCGCTCTTCCCTTATGCTCTGTTCTTCGCCAAAGTCCTTGGGATAAATCTCGTACAACCTCCGGTATTTGTAAGGTTCTAGTTTTAACATTATTACATTTGCTCCAACGTGAAATGCCGATTCGGCGCCTTGTCCGCCTAAGGTCCTTAGAGCCGTAGTTGCCGGCAAATGGGCGGTCTTTACGATTAGCCTGGTAACAGCCAAAGCTTTGAGAGTCATCTCGTTGCTGCCTGCCGGTGCATCCCGAAGGGCCGTCCCCTGATGGGGGATAAAGGGGCCGATTCCCGCCATATCCACTTCCAGCCTGTTTAAAAACAAAATGTCCTTTGCTATGTCCCGTGTGGTCTGGCCGGGAAGGCCTATCATGAATCCGCTGCCGGTCTGGTATCCGAGCGTTTTTAACCGTTTCAGACACAGAATCCTGTTTGCCAGCGTTGAGTGAGGATGTAAGCTTTTATAGAGCCTCGGATTAATCGTCTCATGCTTTAATAAAAATCTATCGGCTCCATCCTCTTTCCACTGCCGGTAATCCTCATAAGCTCTTTCGCCTACGCTCAAAGTTATGGCCAGACCACCGATGGCCTTGATTTCCCTTATTATGTAGGATATTTTTTCCTTGCTGTACCACAAATCTTCACCCGACTGAAGCACTATGGTCTTGTAGCCTGCATCATAAGCCTTTTTTGCAACTTCGATTATTTCATCGGGCTCCATCCTGTAACGTTTAAGTTCTTTGTTGCCCGCGTTCAAGCCGCAATAGGCACAGCTTGCCCTGCAGTAATTTGAAAACTCTATTATACCCCTTATGTGGACGGTGTTTCCGTTGTAGAATCTGTTTATCTCATCCGCAGCTTTGAAAATGTAATCTAGGTCCTGCCCTTCGGCACAAAGCAGCTTTTCCACTTCATCTACACCGGGATGGTATCCTCCACATATCTTCTGCACAAGTTGGTAGATTTCCATAAAGCCCTCCTCATAAAAAAACCTTCGGCAAAAAGCCGAAGGTTACCATTCTTGTTCCATATTTCACTATCCCGGACAAAAAATATACGTCCAGGCATAAAATGCTCCCTCTGGTCCTTCGCCCCTTTGCTCAGAACAAATCCTTGCAACAAGGCTCCTATGGACTTTTGTATCCTCCGCATCGGAACTTCCAATACCTCGGATTTAGTTTCCATGTATATTATATACCTGAATGTAACATTGTCAATAGTAAATTGTCTCACAATACCATCGGATTACGGCGCCAGCTTTTGCGCCTCCTCTGCCAAGGTAATACTATTGTTGATCTTCTCCGCCACTTCAGCTGTCAATATTTCATCATCTGTATGCCCTTGTCGCTTAAAATACCTGCCATCTGCATCTCCTTTACTGCCTCCCTGGCATAGGCACTGATTTCGGTACTGTCTGCGAAGGTGTTTTCTTCATATTTATGGTTTAGCTTAAGATTCATAGCTTTCGCAAAGTTGCTCATGATTACTGCTAACTCTTCACGGGTGATGGCTTGGTCCGGAGGAAACTTCTTATCACCGATTCCCTTTACAATGCCATTTTCGCTTGCCCACTCGATGTAGCCCATGTAGTAAGCATCATCTTTTACATCGGTATATCTCATTATTAGTCAGATATGCCATGTTCCTAATAATTCTAGTGCCTATTACAAAAGCCCTACTTAACTACTACTTTCTCCTCTATAAATTCTTTAAAGCTATCTACATCTTCCAAGGCTACTTCATTACCAATTGCTTACATAAAATAGAAAAAAGGCTGCTGCAAACGAACTATTTTGTTCGTTTGCAGCAGCCCCTTATTCTAAATGTTTAATGGAATTAATACTTGCTGTGAATTATGATAAAGTTTTGTAGCATGGTAGCTACTTCCGCCCTGGTGGCATATCCCTTGGGATCCAGTATGTTATTGCCCTTACCTTTCATTAATCCCGTCTTAACTGCGTAATCTATTGCTTCCTTAGCCCATGAGGATATGAGGTCAGAATCATCGAATTGCTGACTGGAACCATCAACTTGGCCAAGGAGATTATGAGCCTTGGCATAGTTGTATAGCATTACAGCAAGCTGTTCCCTTGTAATGCTGTCGGATGGAGCAAACCGCTGATTTCCCATCCCTGAGATAATCCCCAAGCTGTAGGCCCAATTTACACTGTCGAAGTAATAATCATTTTCTGAAACATCGTCGAACTCTGTTGCGTTTCTACTTGGTGCCACAGGCAATTCGGAATTGGATAGTCTGTGTAGTACCGTTACTAGCATAGCTCTTGTCATCGAAAGATTCGGGCTAAAGCTGTTATCAGCGGTGCCTCTGAACAGCTCACGGGCTGTGACGAATTTGACAGCATCCTCAAACCATCCGCTATTATCCTCAAAGCTCTTAAGGTTATTAATTAAACTTAATGTAGTGGATTCCCTGATAGCCCCCCAAACGAAGCCGTCGGAATAGAAGCTATAAGATAACATCCTGTCACCTTCGGCTAATACCCACTCTGGACCTAAGGGGGCCTTGGGTATTGCAACAACTATACTGTTGTTTTGGAGCTTGATAAGATCCTGATCAGCCCTGAGGCTAATACTGTATTGGTTGCCTACCCTCTGAACCTCCAGGCTCAAGTTTGTTTTGTTTATAGCGGCGAATTCTTGTAAACTATCGCTATCGAGGATTAGCTGTAAATCATCAGCTTCAATCCTGAGCTTAGTATTAGTTGAACTTAAACTATATAAGAAGCTAACAGGTAATTGATAGATATTTGCCTCGGATCCAATACTGTCAACCCTTATTACTATGGCATCAGAGGACTTGGTATCAATTGCTGAAAGCAGCTCAGCACAATTTTCATCACTTAGTTTATAGATTTTCTGATTGTTTGCTTTTTCTCCCTTTAACTTTATTTCTAAAGTTTTGTCAGCTTCATTATAGCTGAATCCTTCATCTGTTGGTGTCACTGGAGTTGTTTCAGAACCGGAGCCTGAACCAGAACCTGAGCTTCCACCTGAAGAGCTGATGATGTAATTAAAGGTTGCTACAGAGCTGTTCACATAGGAATCCTTCATTGCGACTGCCCTTAGTGTCGTGGTTTGGCTAATTCTAATTGGCTCAGTATATATGGGACTTGATATTGTAGGTATACTACCATCAAGGGTATATCTTATTGTAGCGCCAGCGGTTCGGCTAGATAAAGCTACAGTAATAGCTTTTGAGTAAGTCCCACTGGATATGCTGGCTTCGGGCTTTTCTGCTATGTCAATAGGTTCCTTTGCTATCCTATACTCATAGGTTACAACATCGCTGTCGTAAAAGCCTGTCTTTGATGCCAGGAGCTTGATGGTGGTCGATGCATTAATCTTCATGGGATCTTTCCATACTCTACTTAAAGTCGTGGGAGTTGTGCCATCGCTGGTATAGTATATGGTCCCGCCCGTCACTGTTGAGAAATCAAGCTCTATCGGCATAAAATAGGTGCCTGCCTCCTTACTTGCTACAGGAACGGGTAAGCTGCCTTTTTCTTTAACCACCAGTGACGCATCCTCATATGGAGCATCCATTCTAACACCCGAATAGCTCTGAACATTATCGCTTATGACAACCCTATAGGTTTCCTGAGTTACACCATCATCCTTAAACTCCCTGAAGCCGCCCGGATAAAGTATGTCGTCAACCAGCAGGCGAACTCTCTTTACAAAATACTCGGAACTGATGTAATCAGTTTGATATACATTTTCCTCCATATCCTTGTAAACCCTATCCTTAGTGCCTATTACCATCTCTGCTTCCTTCCATGGGATAGGATTGTTTCGGCTGTCGTAAATTGCTATATTGTTTGTTCCATGGGCCTCATCAAATATGCTTTCGAGCTGCATAAAGGAATCAAATTCAACTTCCAGGCCAAAATTGTCTAATGCCATATCCACAAGCTTTGGTGCCCGCTTGGAGATTAAGCCTATATTGACCTCTTCATGTATGGGAGGCACCTCCATAGATTTTGTATAGGAGGTCTTGTAATCTTCGTTTCCTACAAATTTAACCTTCCATGTTCCCATGGGGACGTCCCAACCATATTTTCCATCCCGGTCTGTTATATCCGGATTTATTTCGCCCCAGTCTTCGGCATCTGCCCAAATGACGAATGAATCGTCTGCCTTCGGATCGCCGATCAATGCATAAGCGGTTATCCCTTCCACTCTGTTGGAGTCTATGGCTTCGAATACATATCCGGATGGATCTATCTTCCAATCAGGATCCTTGATATCATCCTCTTTCCCCGGATATTTATCCTTTTCCCTGTATTCCTGGAGCTTGAGCTCATTTAGAATATCCCTCATTATGGCATCCCACCATATATCCAGTTCAGTACCTGTCTTCTTACTATAGATCATCGAACCTGAAGAGATAATATAGCTTAAGCCCTTTCCTACCAATCCTCCAAAGCCTGAACCGTAGCTGGCTCCGTTTAGGATAGTGCTCACGACATGGGAGTTTCGTCGTGCTCTTGCATATTCCCATATATCGTCCCAAATTCTATCTCGGATTGTCCAATCCTTGATTCCTTCGAGGGCTTGATAGAGGGTATTTTCATCCTTGCCTGCCGGCCCTGATAAAGCCTGGGCAGCAAGTGTCACACCTCCCAAGACCTGCATATGAGTGCCGATTCCAAAACCCGAGGCGTTGCCTCCAGTATGGGCAGTAAAATCTGCCAGGTTATATACATAACAGGTATAATCGGCCACGCCCACGCCATCTTGGGCGACAGATTGAGTATGCATATCAGAACCACTTGCCTGACCTAAGGACATCCTCTTTAATGGACCGGCGGCTTGCTTGGAATAAAATTCATCTTTCATTATAGCCACTAATCCAGGGCTAAAATATATCCTGCGGTTATATCTGATTTCTCCGTTATTCAACTCCACTAAGCTTTCCTTGGTCCAATAAGGGCCTTGCAAGGTATCTATCTGGGTATAACCGGAAGCCAGCAAGTCATCTATGTCAACACCTTGGATTTCTTTAAAGCTTCCTTCCAGTTTCAGATATCCACCATTTGCAACGGGTATTTGAATGTTGAGGTTTTCACCGTCCTGCGAAACGGTTCTCCCGCTGCTTTGCAATATGGAAGTCGGAACATATGCTGGGTTGATTACAGGATCTTTAATGGCTTCCTCAAAATCAATCGGCAGAGTTCCCGAAATCGAACCTAAGGGCTTATCTTCGGCCAGGGAATAGTATATCGAGAATTTCCCCGGCATACCGATATTCGCAACGACCTTCCATTCAGAATATTTTTCATTGCCATTATCTACATCCTTCACATGCTCTGCCTCAAAGCAGCTTTTCTCACCATAATAGGTGTTGAGAAAGGCCACATAACTCAGGTCTGCCTTTAGCAGATTGTTTATTCTAAATGTTATAGTTGAGTCATAATATGGGACATATGTTGCAGTGACAGGTTTACTGCTGTCATCAAGAGATTCTACGGAAAAGAGCTCCGAAACACCGTTTGAATAGCTGAAGTGGCTGGTATATGCCATTACCCCCGGGTCAATAATCTCACATAGGGCATATCCCGTCTTTACTTCCTTTTCTTCTGTAATCATCTTGGCATAAAGTAAGTGCACTCCTGGGGTTGTTGAATTTGGCAGTTCAACCGTTGTTTGATATTTTCTTTTATTGTCTGGCGTCGTAGTCTCACCGATCAATTGGTCATTATCATATATTTCAATTTTGCTGCCGGGTTCGCTGAGTCCCCTGACAAGAATCTTCTTGGTCTCCGTGCCCATTAACACCTGTGATGGCGCAATTAAGGTGACCTCCGGCATGTTTAAATTATCCACACTAATAGTTTCATTTATATATTCTTCTCCTACTTTATATGTCAGCTTTAACGATAGATATGTTTCTTCTTCTGATGACGGAATAATCGAAAAGTACAAGGTGGTCGCGGATTTTTTAGGGTCTGGAGGATAAGCGGTTATTTGTCCATCAATTTGTATAGAATTGGGGATTACGGTGCCGTTTGTCTCCAAGGAAACTCGTTCAAAGGATTTGTTTTCGCCCAGGCCCTCGTGGGCAATTTGCGCCAGAACTCTCAGATCTCCCGTTCCGGGCTCATATCTGGCTGAGATTCGGGTGTTGCTGGTACCAAGTTTCTCCGCCATTAGAATCCCCGGAATATTAATTTCTCCTATGTCTGTTATTCTCCCTTTGGCAATTGTAATTTCTTTTTTAATATAATCTACGTTTTCTACCAAATCCAATAGCTCAAAGGAATCATACGATATATACTCTTTTAATCTATCCAGATCAAAGCCCTTGAAGAACAATGCCAGATAGTTTCCTGCCTCCAGCTTAGCCCCTGTAGTAATTATGGATCCCGTTGATTCCATATATAGGGCTTGCCGGCCCTTGTTATCATACAGCAGCAGATAAGCATTATGTGCATTTCCGTTGCCAGTAACTATTTGCGCCCTTAATTCACCGTAGGGAACAGCAACCGGTTTAACCACACCGTTTCTGTAAGCGTCAAGCCTTGTTATATATTCCTCTTCTTCTGTCGGATAGTCAAAGAAGCTTACCTTTACTTTTATATCCTTATTCTCATAGCCTTCTATATAGCTCAGGTCAAGATAGCCACTTTGCCGGTAAAATGGAGCATATAGGTATTTGCCTTCCATGGAACTCAACTCAATGTTTTTGATTCCATTAATATCAATACCCAGCAGCTGAGAATCATCAGCCGCCTCATCCGGCTTGAGCATTGACCTTACAAAGGGCTGAACAATTAAGCGCTTTTGGGTGCTCGGGGACATCCCCTTATCCAAGCTTTGATTATCTGAAATAGTCAGATTCTGAACCTCTGTAGTATAGCCGGCCTTAGAGAAAGTGATTTCCATTTGTACGTCCGGATATACCCTTGCACTGTAATTACCTCTCTCATCCGTTACTACATTGCTTATATGTTTGAAGCTGTAACTGCCGTTTTTTATGTTATTCTGCACTATGCGCACATTGACATCGGCCAAACTCTGGTCACTGATTCTCTCATCTGTGATAGTTCCCTTTAACTCTACTGTTTCAAGGACTTGCAAGTCTATATTGATATCAAACTGCCTGTCGCTTATGGTGACCTTTGTTTCTTCTATATCTTTATATTTTTTGGCTGCTACATCAGCCATTTCGATACCATAAGTAAAGCTATCTCCTACTATAAAGCCACTAAGGTCTTCCCCTGCTTCTATATAGCGTTTATATGGGTAGTTATTTAATTTTTGATATAACCTAACTTGATTTTTATCATCTGGTGCAAGACCCTTGAGCTCAATTTTTACCTTTGCCGGGATTTGAGTGTCACTGAGATTTATTGTTGTTTTAGTCCCTTTTTTGGCTGTAAAATCTCCTTCTTTATAAATTCTGTTGTCATCCCGTAGAAGGTAATTATAGTTACCAGCTTGTAATCCCGGAACGATAAAACTGCTCTTGTTGTTATCTATTACAATGTCCTCTGAAAACCAAGAATACTCTCTGCTGATATTAATTACCTTTCCATTATAATCCCCTTTAGCATTTTCCAATCCTATAAACTCTAAAGTACTGGTGATATCTAAAGACTTATTTTCTTCATAAGTTGCTTTATTAGCTGGATTATCTGGATCTTCAAGAATATATTCCAATTTTGTTATTTGTGCTGCGTCATCAGAAAGTGCTGCAGTGCCCTCATACTGCCCCTCATTAATGGTCTGATTGAGGCTGATGGTTTTACTTTGTGGACTGTTGTAAGCAGTATTGTCATTATAGTGCAGGACAGCCGAGGCATTAAAGCCGGGAGTTCCCCACAATTCAAGGGCAACTTCGCTTCCCTTTAGGACATATTGCTTATCTAACAGAACAGTTTTAAAGCCTGACCGGTAGTTGGCAATAAAGGCTGCATTGCTGATGCTTATACTCATCGTTTCAGCCTTTGAGCTGATGTCTAATAAATCATTCCTGATGTAAAAGCTGACGGAACTTGCAGGAAGGAGTTCATCTGTTATATTTATCTGTTTTGAATATGTGTGAAGCAGGTTAGATCCTGAGGTCCTTCTAAGGGTTTCTGTCTTAATGATTTCTCCACTGTCATTTAAAAACTCGACATAACCTGTCAATTCTCTGCTGTCTGCCTGAATATAAAAGTCATAGCTTGCCTTGTTATAAAGATGGGCAATTCCATCTTTTATATTGGCTCCTGTAATACCATAGGAAAGCATCTCTGACAGTAAAGCACTGCTGTAGTTGATGGTAACGCTGGTAGCATATTCAAAGCCGTCGGCTGTTCTAAAGCAGAGATAGATAGTCTTTGTGCCGAACTCTCCCTCCAGGGTATAGGGCATATCAGATGCAATGGCCTGCCATGGTGCGCTTTCAAGGGCTTCTTCCGAGCCGGCAATTTTTACTTCGCTGAAGCTGCCCGGGCTGATATTTATAGTTACTTCAGGAGTAAGGGTGTATTCGGCGCCGTTATTAATCTTGGCGCTTGGCAGCACCACATCAACAGTATCTTTATCGTAGAGAAGCGCCACATCACAGATTCCCTTGACACGTTCTCCATCTTCCTCAAGGTAGACCGTGTACCAGCCCCTGGGCAGGAAAGCCAGATCTTCCTTAGCTATTGTAAGCTTGGTGCTACTTTTTACAGTAGCGGAAACATTAAAGGGCTCCGCATTCAGGGATGCACCTAAGTGTTTTACAAAATAGGCAACATAGGATTTACTTGAAGAGAATCTCTTACCTGTAAGAGTCAGGGTGTTGTCTTGATTTTCTATCGATTTCAGCAGGGAACTGGCATCATCGTGAAAGTTGAAGTAAACCGGAGCATATAAAATTGGTTCATATAAATTTACTTCCCCCCATAAAATACCAATATAGCGGATATCTTCACCATCATGCTTAAGTTCAAATTCATAGTCACCTAAAGGTGTATCGGAAGGTGTAAGCTTAAGGTTTATATCAAGGCCTGATACATCATAATCAATTTTCAGATCTATAGTTTCTGACGGACTATCTTTCTTGGTCAGTTTTGCAGTTAACAGAGATGGGTCTATGTTTAAAGCATTTATTATGACAATTTCAATTGAATCATCTTTATAGAGTTGGTATGGATCATAGTAAGTCGGCTGTAATGTGCCGTCCTCATATCCGATTGATTCTGCTCCTTTAACATCTGTAGCAACAACCCTGCCACCTTTTATTAAGACATTGTCATAGTAAATATCAAGATTGTATTCTTTTTTATAGGAACTTTCTGAGTGGATATCAAAAGAGCTGTCGTAGACCTCAGCATAGACCGTATCCCCAACCGTGTCTTCACTGTTTAGCATTGTAAACATCCGATTTGTTTGAGGGTCAAACTCTACTGTTCCTTTCACTAAATACGTGCCATTGTCCTGAAGCTTGACCTTCAATGAGCTTCTATCCAATTCCCCTGTTACTATATCATCATCACTTTTCAGCCGCAGGTCCACTTTTGAAGCATCAGACATTGCATTACCTACAAACGAGAAATCAAGTTTATTCTCATTCAGATTAATAAAATATACTCCTAATTCACTAGATCCAACATCCCCATGGCCATGATGATCGCCTGAAGATTTATATGAATAGGAATTAAATATATCCAGGTTTACTACCATAGGTGAAGTAGATGGTAAGACAGCAATCCTACTGAACCGGTCACTATAAGCGACATCTGTAGAACCTGCTTTTCCCGGCCCTATAACCTTTACATATAAAGGCTGTTCCGGATCTAAATCATCATGGTCAATAGAAAACTCACCCTTCAGGGAATAAGAGCCACCTATTAATTCGTCCAAGACAAGGGTCTTCGGGATGATCTCACCGACCGTGTAGATATCATCCGTGGGATCCAAGCCGTCATATCCCTGAACAAGCTCCAGATCGAAGGCTTCCTTTGTTTGACCTGGTTTGAAGTCTTCGATTACCGTTTCTATATAGACCCTATCCAGGTCATCTGTTATCTCAGAAATGCTGATACCGCTTACCCTGCCTACAATTACCGGATTAGGATATAACAGATATTCTATCTTTGTAAGGTCATTGTTTTCATCATCAAAAATCTGAACATAGTAATAAGTCTCTTCTAACGACTTTCCATCATTTAATTCCAACTTAAGCACATAAACATCTTCATCTCTTTCGTTAACTCCCAGGTAGATGCTTTCCGTACTTGAACCTACTTCAATATAATCTCCACTTTCTTCGACATATAGAGTTGCATTGAAATTATTAGCGATGGTAGACAGCTTTTTCCCAAATACTTGCATGTACAAATAGTTGTCTCCAACTACGGGATATCCTCCCCCCCAATCTGTTTGGCCAAAGTATATTTCAGGTTTTGTTTCGGTGTCTTCACTTGCAAAGCTGAGATTAAAGCCATTAAGCTGAAATAAAATTACAAAAATAAGCAACCACGAGATTATTCTTTTATTCACCATGACACTCCTTTCATGTTTTTATTTATTGAAGCCTTTAATTCTTTTGCTTCTTAATCATCGATTATCTTCGCAATCACCCCTGTTTCATAACGGAATTTTTCTGCAATTTCCTTGATTTTGGAATCCTCGAATGGTTCGCATAGGATCCAGATTTGCTGACTTCCCCGGGCATCCCCATAGGTCAGGGAAATGTAATGCCCACCGAGCTCCAAAGCCTTCAGTGTAACACCCCCTTGGTTAAATTTAATAACCCTGGAATCCAACAAGATACCAAAATTTGAGACAAATACCTCAATCCCCCCTACATTCTCATATTCCCCTTCATCAAAGGCTTTGTCAGCTATTACTGCCGATTGAATATGAATTATTTGATTTTCAATGATTAGCTGAGCCGCAAGGAGCTTCTTATATCCTTGAACCCTTAGACTGACAAGAACTGCAACAGCTAATAAAAAAAATACAAGTAGGAGCTGACTTTGAATACCCAATAAAGAAAAATATCCGAGAATGATAAAAATGCATATTAGGGAAACCAGGATTAATGAAGATCCTAAAAAATATAAGCAGTTTTTGATGTCCTTCAAGCATACACCTCCTAGGTTACCCAATAGCTCTTAATTGAGGATATTAGATTTGACATAAAAAGTCGCCACCAAAATAGGGTGATTTTAACAAAAAAACCCTCACCTTTTTCGGGTGAGGGTTGATAAAAGTAGGATTAGGAGTGTTTTTCAGTTATCAAGTCGATTAGTTGGCCTCGACTTTGAATATTATATTTAGAATAAATATTTTTTATATGGGTTTTTACAGTATTTTCACTTATATTTAGCTCTGAAGCAATAGCTTTGTAGGTTTTGCCTTGTAGGAGCAAGGCAGCTATCTGGCTTTCCCGGGCTGATAGTTTGTCAAATTGTGGCGGAGCATCTTTTTGGATTAAATGCTCCTTAATGGGCATAAATAATAAAAATGCATGGTCGTCAAGTAGAGAGGACAGTCGTCTATGAAGCAGGGGAAGAATTACAAGGGTTACACAAACTACCCCCAAGGCTAATCCCGAGGAAATATGTGCCGGCAAGCCTGAGCTATAAATTGATTCACCAATAAGGTCACCAATAAAGATCCCAAATACATTTGCGGACAAGCCGATACCTAAAATTTTCCCTGGCTTTCTATCAAAGTCTATCATATCCCCAATTATACTCCACCAAAACAAATCATTAACACCGAAAGCTCCCATCATTAGGGTATTAATGATAATATAGCTTGTTGCAGATTTATCCGCTATCATGAAGGTAACGAAGGATAGACCAATCATCGAAATGGCGATAAACAATATATAGCTTCGGTTAATTCTGTTAGGGAGATTTCTTATAATAAATATAGCCAAAATGTATGGTATTGCCCAATACCAGGATGTGAGCCATCCTAAATGACTAAAGGACGGAGTGACTACCTGATACATAAGCCCTGAGTTAACGGTAATTACCACTATAAATAAATATAGAAAAGCTAAAGGACGAACAATGGAAATATTATAGTTACTTTCTGTTTTTGGGTTAGCCGGTAAATCCTCATTTGGCAAAAAGAGCCCAAACAAAAATGAAAGGCACAGCATTATCATGGCCAGGACAAGGCCCGTATATGGTGAGATGTATACAGATGACACATTTAGAAGGATCATTAAGATATTAGAATATATAAGAACGTCAGCAATTGTTTTAATTCTTCGACTTTTATGAGTACTGTCCCTGAAATAGTAGCTCCAAGCCACAATGGCACCACTACTACAAAAAGAACAGAAAATAAGAGCAACTGTCCACAAGCTTGAAGGTGGGAAAAAGAAGGCTATGGATGATATAAAGCATATAGCTATAGAGGAAAGCATCAGGACTTTAACGGCACTTTTTGTTTTTATAAAAAAGCCTATGGAAAGTAAGCCAAGAAAGTGGATGGCGACGGCGCCAAATATCATATTACTGGGGCTAACATTGTGGACTTTACAAAGCTCGTATAGAATACGCCCTTCAAAGGGAAATGATAATAACCAGGATGAGAAAAACACGAATACTAATGTAGAAAGCCTATGTTCATCAATATTATATATAATAGGATGTTTAGTGCTCATCATGAAAAACCTCTTTTCTAAGAAAGCATGCTTGTACTATTATACCATCATTGGAAACCTTAACCTAATTTATTCTCTTCGCCGGGCAAAGGTATACAAACAAATGACGGTTCGGTAAATCGAATCTCCCTAGTCAGCGAATTCGATACATGCTCTGTTTTTCCCCTCGGCTTTTGCAGTATATAAGGCTTTATCTGCCCTTTTGTAAACTTCTTCGTAGGAGTCTACATTGTTGTCTATTAGGGTTATCCCGATACTCACTGTTATATTGAATACTTTATTATCTACAATAAAGCTATCATTTTCAATAATGCATCTCAACTTATCTGCAACAATATTCCCGGCTTCAGCATCTGTATTTATCAAGATGATTGCAAATTCCTCTCCTCCGATACGGGCAATTAAATCTGCTTTCCTTAATTGTGTCCTTAAAACAGATGCTAAATTTTGCAGCACTTTATCTCCTGTAGGATGGCCATATTTATCATTAATCTCCTTAAAATTATCTATATCTAATAGTAATAAACATGAATTCCCGCCATATCTTTTTATGCGAACTATCTCATGGGCCGCTTGTTCCTCAAAGTATCTCCTGTTGACTAGGCCGGTTAATGAGTCACGAGTAGCAAGATATTCAAGTTTCTCGTTTTTTTCTTCCAACTCTTTTTGTTGAAGAAGAATCTGCTCTTTTTGCTGAAGATTGACAACATTTGATTTCCATAAGACTAAAGAAATAAATAGGCCCAAGATAATTGAAGTAAAACCGTTTATCCTATTTGATAGCAGTATTGATAAGTTCGGTTGCACAATACCCATAGCATAGAAATATATGATATATGCCGTAAAAAACATAATGAGCCCGTGCAGTGGCTTAATCAAAAATATTACTCCAATCGAGATACAGGCAATTAAAAAGGGTGTAATGCTAGGTGTGACTAATTGGTCTATTAAGG
>ERZ773359.2691-NODE-2691-length-21923-cov-17.655478_pt1 | contig 21923 bp, 23 predicted proteins | sample MGYA00374955_ERZ773359 | MGnify/ENA primary metagenome ERZ773359 (study PRJEB29098, sample SAMN04486028) | biogas fermenter metagenome | study: EMG produced TPA metagenomics assembly of the Biogas fermentation microbial communities from Germany - Plant 4 DNA1...
GGCTTTTCCATCGGGTTTGAAAGGATTGCGGAAATCCTGCTCAACAGCGAGGATATGAAGTTTATATTCGATGAAAAGAGGCTGGCGCTCCTGTACGAAAAAGAAGACAGCTTCGTAAGAGTTGTTCAAAAGGCCGATGAGCTTCGGGAAAAAGGCTACGATGTGTGCACCATGGTGAAGGCAAAGAAGCTCGGGAAGCAGTTTGCTTCTCTTGAGGCAGAAGGGTATGGGTATGCGCTGATTTTCGGACAGGATGAAATCAAGACCCTGTCAGCGCATAAAGAATAGCATACCGGATTTTATTCAGTAGACACGATAACGATAATTGTTTGTGGTTTTATATACGCATGACAGGATGTATCTCCGTAGAAACCGTCAACCGCTACGGCATTTTCGCGCTGACTTAGTTAAAAGTGCATAAAAATGCCGCCGGTTTCCGAGGAGATACTCCTATCATGCGTATAAATGATAAGAACATATAATAATAATCAGCGTAGAACAGGAGTAGAAGATGGGATATTTAGATCGGATTGATGGTTACAGGGATGATATAATACGGGATTTGCAAGGACTGATCGCAATTCCCGGTGTCGCCGGCGACCCCGTGGGCGATATGCCTTTCGGAAAAGAAGTCCACAAAGCCTTTGAATACATGCTGGATCTCGGAAAAAAGGCCGGTTTTGAGACCTTAAACGTGGACAACTACGGCGGCCATATCGAATTCGGCGGCTACCTGACCGACGAAGAAGGTAATCCCGCCGGACGTACGGACGAAGCCATGGGAATCCTGACCCATCTGGATGTGGTTCCTGCAGGATCGGATTGGGATTATCCGCCATTTTCCGGCCAAGTAGTGGACGGACGGCTATACGGCCGGGGTGCCATAGATAATAAAGGTCCTACCATTGCCGCCTTCTATGCCTTGAAAGCCCTGAAAGAAGAAGGCTTTATGCCTAAGAAGCGGGTGAGGCTCATACTCGGCTTGGATGAAGAAGCCGGGACCGGATGGAAGGGCATGGAAGCGTATTTCTCCAAAGTGGAAAAACCCCTCTTCGGCTTTACCCCCGATGCGGAATTTCCCGCAATACACGGTGAAAAGGGCATATTGATCTTTGAGCTGGTGAAAAAGCTGGGCAAGAGCACGGGCAAGCGGGCCGGTGTGGAATTAAGGAGCATTACCGGCGGAAACGCCGCCAACATGGTAGCAGACCATGCAAGAACCGTGTTGCGCGCTGACTCCTATGAGGATATCAGAGAGAGTTTAGAGGAATATAAAAAACAAACAGGTTACAAGTTGAATGCGAAAGGCATTGGCAAAAGCCTTGAAATAACCGCTTCCGGGATTTCATCCCATGGAGCCAGACCGGAAAAAGGTCTCAATGCCATTTCCGTGCTAATGGGTTTTATTGGCAAGCTGAACATTATAAACGAAGATATGTCCGATTTCATCGATTTTTATAATAGCCATATCGGCTTTGATCTTCACGGAGAACGGATCGGATGCGATCTGTCAGATGAGGTGTCAGGCAAGCTCATCTTCAATGTGGGCATGATCCATTTAGATCAGGAGGTAGCCAAGCTGACGGTGAATATTCGCTATCCCGTAACCCTGGATGAAGAGACAGTATATAGCAGCATGATGCCGAATTTGGATAAATACGATATAGGGGTTGTGAAGCTGAACCATCAGCCGCCTATTTATGTTCTCGAGGATGATCCGCTTATAGTAACTCTGATGAATGTCTATAAAAAACATACCGGAGACAGTGAAAGCCGTCCTCTCGTAATCGGGGGAGGAACTTATGCCCGCGCCATGGAAAACGCGGTAGCTTTCGGCATGACTTTTCCTGGAGAACCGGAGGTGGCCCATCAGAAAAACGAATATGTTGTCATAGAAAATCTGATAAAGGCGACGAAAATATTTGCAGACAGTATTTATGAGTTGACAAAGTAGGTAGAGCAACGTATAATACATGAACGTGAGAAGATCTGTTTCAGGGCAAGGTGAAATTCCTGACCGGCGGTAAAGAGCGCAAAGCTACGAGTCCGCGAGCCGCAAGGCCGAACCGGTTAGATCCCGGTACCGACGGTTCTGCAGCAATGCAGAGACAGTCCGGATGGAAGAAACACGGATCGTTTACATATTAATGATGCGTGCAAAGCCCTGGGAGACTTCCCAGGGCTCTTTTTTCTCCTGACAGATTCCCAAGCCCGGTGACCCCGGCCGGCAGAGAAATCGATTATGGTTTCTTTGCCTTCTCGCCGATAACTTATTCTATCTCGCAAAAGCATAATCAGGTGAGCAAGTAAGGAGGAATTGAAATGAATCGTATCGAAAAAACCAACAGACTGACAAAGATGGCCATGTTGGCCGCCATTTCAGTAGCACTAATGCTGCTGCTCCGGATCCCCTTTCCGCCGGCTCCTTTTTTGGTCTATGATCCGGCAGACGTTCCCATTCTCATCAGCAGCTTTACCTTCGGCCCCATTTCGGGAATCTTGATAACCGTTGTGGTGAGCTTTATTCAGGCTTTTGCTCTGGGCGGCGACGGCATTATCGGATTTTTTATGCACGTGATGGCAACAGGCTCTTTCGTGCTGGTGGCAGGCTTGATGTATAAATTCAACAAGACAAAGAAGAGAGCCGTAGCGGCGCTGGTGGCAGGTTCTCTTGCCATGTCGGCTATCATGGTAGGCTGGAACATAATCGTTACGCCTATTTATATGGGAGTACCGAGGGAAGCGGTGCTGGCCATGATTCTGCCGATCATATTGCCCTTCAATCTTCTGAAGGCGGCTGTTAACAGCGTAGTCATATTTTTAATCTACAAACCTATCGGCAGATTCCTCAAGTGACGGGTTATAGTTAGCTTATCTGAAACGGCAGTTGAAGAGCCGTTTCAATTAGATAAATCAAAAATTTGCACACTTTGCGATTAGGTGTAAAATAAAGAGTATATAACACGAATAGGCTATGGGACGATGTGCGATTCATGGAACATCGTCCCATAAACGAGGAAAATCGAAAAAAGGTGGTGCCGGACACCAATACAACCGGATACCAATACCAGAGGTAAAGATGTTAAGAGTTTGTGTAAAAAACGAGAAGGAAGCTGAACTGCTGGGAATACAGCTTGCGGAAAAACTTGCCCCGGGATCTGTCATAGCTCTTTACGGAGATCTGGGAGTAGGAAAGACTACTTTTACTAAAGCTGTGGCAAAGGGGCTGGGCATAACGGATTTGATCACCAGCCCTACTTTTACTATAATTCAGGAATATAAAAGCGGGAGGCTCCCCCTGTATCATTTTGATGTTTATAGACTCGAGGATGAGGAAGAGCTGTATGAGCTCGGTTATGAAGAATATTTTTACGGAGACGGCGTCTGCGTAATAGAGTGGGCCGACCGCATTGAAAATTTTCTTCCCGGGGATACGATCCATATTCATATCGATTACGGCGCGGAAGAAAACGAAAGGATTTTTCAAATAGATGAAGATATTAGCGATTGAGACAACGGGTCCCAACGCTTCCGTCGCTCTCATCGATGAGAGCGGGGAAGTCAGAGAAGAGGTCTCGGACAAAAGGTTGTCGCATTTGCAGACCTTGATTCCTATGATCGATAACCTGCTCAAAAATTGTGCATTGGGAATAAACGATGTGACCCATATTGCAGTGTCCGAAGGCCCCGGATCATTTACCGGGATCCGCATCGGTATGGCAACGGCAAAAGGGCTGGCTCAGGCGTTGAACCTCCCTGCTATTAGCGTGCCGACGCTGCGGTCTTTTGCCTGGCACGTTCCGGACTACAAGGGTTTGATCTGTCCTGTTTTCGATGCCCGGAGGGAGCAGGTTTACGCCGGCGCATATTATTGGAACAACGGCCGCTGCTGTCAAGCGGTGAAAGATGATGCCTGGAACCTGGGAGATTATCTTTTCGCCATTGATGAATTCGATCCTGCAAAAGAGAGGGAAGTACTCTTTTTTGGAGACGGGATAAATGTCTTCGAGGACGATTTGTTGCAGTGGGCAATTTCGACAAAACGCTTATCGTCAAAAGACGATGGGGCTCGGATTTTGGTAGCCCCGGAACTGAGATTGCAGAGAGCTGCTTCTGTGGCAAGAGCGGCTCTGGAAATTGCTCAGGCGGGCGGAGCTGTTAGTTTTGAGCTTCTGAGACCGGTATATTTGAGAAAATCCGAAGCTGAGCGAAAGCTGGAACAAAAGCAGAAGGCGGCAAGGAATACGTCTTCCTAGACGTTTTCGGAAGGTGATTATGAACTGTATTGTTCGCAAAGCGGTACCGGAGGATGCGGAAACCATGGCGGAATTAGACCGCTTGTGTTTCACAGTTCCCTGGACCAGACAGGCATTTGAACATGAGTTGTCGGCTAATGAAGCCGCATTTTATTTGGTTGGGCTCATTGAAGGTGAAATCGTCGGATACGCCGGGCTGTGGCAAATCGTAGATGAAGGGCACATTACGAACATCGCCGTCCATCCGGCATACAGGAGAAAAGGGCTCGGTAAATTGCTGCTGGGCGAGTTGATTCGCCTCTCCGAAGCCCGGGGCATCAATAAACACACATTGGAGGTAAGAGCTTCCAACGAGGCTGCCATTGAGCTTTACAGAAAATTCGGTTTTAAAATTGCAGGAATAAGAAAAGGATATTATCCTGACAACTTTGAAGACGCATTGATTTTATGGCGCATGGGAGAAGAACGGTAGGATCTGTCCAGGCGCTTTGAATAGAAGCTGACTCGCTGCGCAATACTAAGTTATGCAAGGAAAGTGTCTGATAACAGGTAAAACAGCATAACGAGGAGGACGCAGATGAGGAACAGTTTCAACGACGACAGGGATTACGATTACAGTGACGATATGCTGAATGTTGTAACGGATTGCAGGAAGTTTTCAAGGAGGAGGGACGTGAATTCCTTTAACATGACCAATTACCTTTCCTGCGAAAACTGCCGGCATATGACAGCGGATTACCGCTGTTCACTGGGGATGGATACGGTAATCCCCAGACAGAGGTAAAAAGTAAGAGGAGAATATGAAAGACGGAAAATTTATTACATTAGCTTTTGAAACCAGCTGCGACGAAACATCGGTGGCTTTAGTAGCGGATGGAAGAGAAGCGCTCTCTAATGTGGTATCATCGCAAATAGAGGTTCATAAAGCCTTCGGAGGGGTAGTGCCGGAGATCGCGTCCCGCCATCATCTTGACAATATGAGCAGCGTTTATAATAAAGCTATGGAGGATGCGGGAGTTTCTTTACAAGAAGTAGACCTCATCGGGGTAACCTGCGGACCGGGACTGGTGGGAGCTCTTCTCATCGGTCTGGCCACTGCAAAAGCTTTCGCTTACGCTACAAAGAAACCTTTGGTAGGGGTCCATCATATTCAGGGGCACATATGTGCAAATTACATTGAACATGAGGATCTAGAGCCGCCTTTTCTTGCCTTGGTGGTTTCCGGAGGACACACTCATTTAATCAACGTAAAAGGTTATAACGAACATACGGTGCTGGGGAAGACCAGGGACGACGCGGCAGGCGAGGCTTTTGATAAAGTTGCCAGGGTGCTTGGATTGGGATATCCGGGAGGACCGGCAATCGATTCGGTGGCGAGAGAAGGCAATCCTCACAGCGTGGAATTCAAGAGAGCGATGCTAGAAAAGGACAGCCTCGATTTCAGCTTCAGCGGTCTTAAGACAGGTGTGTTGAACTATCTGAACACCCAGAAACTTAAAGGACAGAAAATCAATGTTCCCGACGTAGCCGCGGCTTTTCAACTGGCTGTGGTAGATGTTTTGGTGGCCAAGGCCATGATGGCCGCTGAAAGAACCGGCCACAACAAACTGGTTCTGGCAGGAGGAGTTGCCGCAAACAGTCTGCTTCGATCAATGCTTTCAGAGGCTTGTGAGAAGGCAGGCATCACTCTCTATTACCCGTCCCTTAAGCTGTGCGCAGATAACGCAGCTATGATCGCATGCGCCGCTTACTACAAATATCTTGACGGACTTACTGACGATATGACTCTGGATGCCTATCCGGCTTTGTCATTATAAAATCTGCCGGGCGGGAAGCCGGTTAAAGACATTTATGTGACATAAGAATATAAGAGACTTTTAAATGTAGTATTTACCAAACTGCCGCAGACTAAATTCTGCGGCAGTTTAATTGTTAAAAAATGGTCAAGTTGATTCATGTGTTCTTTTCGATATAATAATACTTGTTGATTGAATAGCATAAAGGCGAGAGGAGGAATAAAATGAGTACTTATAGCTGGCAGAATTTTGTGTTGGTTGAGTGGCAGCAGTTGCAGGAAAAGATAGAAATAGCTGATAATTTAATAGTGGCATCGATACGAATAGACGATATAAAAAAACCCGAGAAGCTTTGCTTTTCAGGTTTTTCGTGATCATTGCTGCCTGAGCAGGCAGTCTTTTCTGAGTATGATTTAGTCGTTAGGCAGTTTTTTCTTCGATATACTTGACGATATCGCCGATGCTTTGGAACTTTTCTGCATCCTCATCGGGAATCTCAATATCAAATTCGTCTTCGATTGCCATTATGATTTCTACGGCATCGAGGGAATCGGCTTCCAGATCCTTCATCAAATGTGTATTGTTTGTGATCGACGATTCATCAACGCCTAACTGCTCCACGATGATTTCTTTGATCTTATCAAATACCATTTTCTACCTCCATTGGCACAGCAATCTCTAGACTGCTTCCTGATTTTCAAAGCCTATTATAAGTGAAGGGTATGAATACTGCAACATTTATTTTGGAAAACTTTCGTGTAAATCCGCCCAACGTTCATATGCCGCATCTAAATCCACTTTTGCTTCTTCCAGCTTCAGCGAGTAGGAAGCGGACAGTTGGTGGTCGGAATAAACTTTTTCCGTGCACATCTCTTCTTCCAACCGGCGAATCTCTTCCTCCAGGCTGGTAATGCGGGCTTCGATTTCCGCCAGTTCTCTCTGCCTTCTCCTTTTCTTTGCTTCTTCCTCCTTCGCTTTTTTGCGGGCCTCAATTCGAGCTTCCTTGGAAGATTGTGCAGAAGCGCCGGAGCCGTTTGCCTGGTTGCCGTCGACAGCAGTGATTTTCCCCAGCTCTTCCAGGTAGCTCCTGCCGGAAGAAATGGATTGCTTCTTCTCTATGTAATAGTCATAACCACCCAGAAAGCTTTCTATTCCTTCCCCTGTCATCTCAAGTATTCGCGTGGGAATCTTGTTCAGCAAATAACGATCGTGGGATACGATAAGGACGGTGCCGGGAAAGTCCAGCAGAGCATCTTCGAAGACTTCTTTTGCCGAAATATCCAGGTGGTTTGTGGGTTCGTCCATAATCAGCAGATTTGCCCCGGAAAGCATAAGCTTTAAAAGGGAAAGTCTGGCTCTCTCTCCGCCGGAAAGTGCGCTTACTTGCTTAAAAACATCGTCGTTGCGGAACAAAAATCTGCCCAGAATGCTGCGAAGCTGGGTTTCCGAATAGAGACGGTAGCTTTCGTGCAGTTCGTCAAGCACGGTAAGGTTGCTCCTAAGCATTGCCTGCTCCTGATCGTAATATGCGGGCAGAACATTGTGGCCTAAACGGACAAAGCCGGTGTCGGGAGCCAGATGGCCCGTGATAATTTTCAACAGGGTTGTCTTCCCGATGCCGTTGGGTCCTACTATGCAGATTCTCTCGCCGCGTTTTATATCAAACCCCACATTCTTAAACAGGGTTCGGATTTTGCCCTTATCCATGAAGCTCATGGATAGATCTCCGCATGTAAGCACATCGTTTCCGCTCTGGTACCTCTCTTTGAACTGGATTTTGATGCGCTCTTTTGATATGGCGGGGCGTTGTATGCGCTCGATATGCTCCAGGCGTTTTTCCCTTGATTTCGCCCGTTTTGCCAGCTTCTCCGTACCGCGCTGCTTGAAGCGGCGTATAATCTCTTCCTGACGTTTTATTTCCTGGCTCTGTTGCTCGTATTTCTTTTGAAGATCTTCTTCCTTCTGCTTCTTTTTCTGAAGATAAAGGGTGTAATTGCCTTCGTATACGGAAAGTTTTGTGTTATCGATTTCGAAAATCCGATTTACGGTTTGGTCGAGGAAATACCGGTCATGGGATACGATGACCAGGGTTCCCGAATAGTTTTTTAAATATTGCTCCAACCATTTAAGCGTACCGATATCCAAGTGGTTGGTGGGTTCGTCCAGCAACAGCAGCCCGGGCTTTTTCAACAATAGGGAAGCAAGGGCCAGCCTGGTCCTTTCACCGCCGGAGAGAGTGGATATTTTCTTTTCGTAAAATTCTTCTGGGAAAGCCATGCTGGAGAGGATACCGCGTATCTCGCTTCGGTAGCTGAAACCGCCCTTTCTCTCGAAGGCTTCCATAAGGCTGTCGTATTCCAATAGAAGTTCTTTAATATCTTCGCTTTGCGCAGATTTGCTGGAGATAAGGGACGACAGCCGGTGCATCTCTTTTTCCATAGCGATGGTTTCGGAAAAAATAGAGAGCATTTCCTGGTACACTGTGTTTTCCGATGAGAAATTGTCATTCTGCTTCAGATATCCCAATTCCACCTGGGAGGATATGAAGAGCCCCCCGGCATCGGGGGAAAGCTGACCTGCTATTATTGAAAGCAGGGTGGACTTGCCCGCACCGTTGTCACCGATGATGCCGATGCGATCGCCTTCGTTGATATGGAAGGATACTTGCTCCAGTATTTTTTCGATTCCAAATGATTTATTTATGCCGGAAGCGGATATAATTACCATAAAAAAACCTACTCCTGCTTGTGCTGTAAAAAATAAGAAACTAGTTACAATTATGAAATATTATTTGTTGAAATGTTGATTTACTGATGTTATACTAGGGAACATAGTAAAAAACTAGGTTATTTTTTTGGCTATCAATTCCGGAAAATTATCAATTTACGGAATAGGCCGTTCAGATCTCAAAAAGATAGTATAATATATAATAAGAGATATAACAATGCAAGATTTTTAGAAAAGAGTGGTAAAAGATGAAAGATAACAGCAAGATTTCCAATGCAGTAATCAGAAGGCTTCCTCGGTACAGGCGGATACTGGAGGAACTGCTTGCGAAAAATGTTGAACGCATTTCTTCAAACGAACTGAGTGCATTGACCGGTTATACGGCATCTCAGATCCGTCAAGATTTCAACAATTTTGGAGGTTTCGGCCAGCAGGGTTACGGCTACAACGTCAAAAGCCTGTTTACGCAGATCGGGCTGATCCTTGGGTTAGACAGAGAGTATAAGATGATTATTGTAGGCTGCGGCAATTTGGGACAGGCAATTGCCAATTACGCCAACTACTACAAGAGAGGCTTTATAATAACAGCCATGTTTGATGTCAACCCGAAAATCATAGGTATTAAGATAAACGATATCGAGGTTCAGGATTACGAGAACCTGGAAGAATATCTTGAGAATAATCCTATCGATATCGGTATAATATGTACAACAAAGAACAGCGCCCAGGATGTGGCGGACAAACTGGTGGCCGGAAAAGTAAAAGGAATCTGGAACTTTGCTCCTGCAGATATCCAAGTCAGCGACGATGTCGTGTTGGAGAACGTACATCTTAGCGACAGCCTCAACACTTTAACCTACTATATCAATTACAACGATCGTACGTAAATCAATGCGCGGGTTGGTAAATTAAAATAGTTGTATTGAGCCAAAAGCCCAAAAAAGAAATAACCGTTTCTCAACGAAACGGTTATTCAGTCTTTATTGGATGATGTAGATGGCAACCTATTCGCTTACCGGAGCATCTACCGGACATACGTCTGCGCAGGCGCCACAATCGATGCACTTGTCAGGGTCGATAGTATAAATCGGATCGCCTTCCGATATGGCCTCTGTGGGGCATTCGGGGGCGCAGGCTCCGCAGGCGATGCAGGATTCGTTGATTACATAAGCCATGATAGATAATCCTCCTTTAAGTATTGTCTGCCTGTGTTGTGACCAAGCAAGCTAATTATAACAGAGCAATGTTAATTTAACAACATTTTATTAAAGAGTATTAAAGAGGACCTCCATGAAAATCTATGGGTTGTACGGGAAGAGCGGAACCGGAAAAAGTTATCACGCAATGAGCCTCTGTCGAGAGCTGGATTTGGAAGCCATCATTGACGATGGCTTGTTTATCTATGGAAACCGGGTGCTGGCGGGGATTTCCGCCAAGCGGCAAAATACGAAGATAAAGGCCATTAAAACTGCGCTTTTTACCGACGTGGAACATTGCAGAGAAGTGAGGAATAAAATTCAGGAGGTGAATCCTCCCGGAATACTGATATTGGGCACTTCCCAAGAGATGGTTCATAAGATCCGGGAGCGTTTAGGGCTTCCCGAGCCGGTTAAAATGATTTCAATAGAGGAAATCACGACGGAAAGTCAGCGGGAGACTGCAAAAAAACAGAGAAAGGAACTGGGAAAACACGTCATTCCCGCTCCCACCTTTCAGATAAAAAGGCAGTTCTCCGGCTATTTTCTTGACCCTTTGCGCATATTCCGGAGCAGGGGAGGTAAAACCACCTATGCAGAGAAGACGGTGGTGAGACCGACATACAGCTATCTTGGAGATTACGATCTCTCGGATAAGGTCATCACCGATATTGCAACTTACATCGGGGAAAGGATTCCGGGTGTGGAAAACGTGATTCGGGTCAGCGTGGAAAGCAGTGATGAGGGGGTTCGGATCATCATCCTCGTGATTATGAAGTACGGAGCTATGATTGTCAATGTGGCCAAGGAGCTCCAAAGGAAGGTATCGGAACAGGTAGAAGCCATGACCGCCTTCAACATCATATCAGTAGACATTGATGTGAGGGGCATAAAATAGTCGGTAATATAAAACGCAGGCGGTGGAGGGAAATTGGCAGGTGGAAGAATTCTGGCCCCGACTAATATAGATAAAAAATTTGGAAAAACTATTGACAATCTGAAACGAGTGTATTACAGTATTGTTAGCACTCCACAATGTTGAGTGCTAACAATGTTAATAAGGACTTTATTTATATTAAAAAACTAAAACGAAAGGAGATTTGGGAATGAATATCAAACCATTGGGCGACAGAGTTGTCATTAAACGATTGGAAGCTGAAGAGAAGACCAAGAGCGGTATTGTACTTCCCGGTCAGGCGAAAGAACAGCCCCAGATGGCAGAAGTCGTGGCAGTTGGCCCCGGCGGAATGGTTGACGGGAAGGAAGTAAAAATGGAAGTAAAAGTAGGAGATATTGTCATCTTCTCAAAATATGCAGGTACCGAAATCAAATACGATGGCGAGGAATACACCATAGTATCTCAGAGAGACATCCTTGCAATCGTCTAAGTGAGATCCATGGAAATGTTCCAAGGCGTTGAATCGAGGAATCGATTAGACGGACACTAGAAATATTGGTACAGAAAGGGAGATAGAAAATGGCGAAAGAAATCAAATTTGGCGAAGATGCGAGAAAAAAGCTGTTAACCGGAGTAGATAAACTCGCAAATACAGTGAAAATTACTCTTGGCCCAAAGGGTAGAAATGTTTTGCTTGAGAAGAAATACGGCAGCCCGATGATCACCAACGACGGTGTGACCATCGCAAGGGAGATCGAGTTGGAAGATGCATATGAGAATATGGGCGCACAGCTTGTAAAAGAAGTAGCTACGAAGACCAATGACGTAGCCGGTGACGGAACCACCACCGCTACCCTGCTTGCCCAGGCTATTATCAGAGAAGGTTTCAAAAACGTAGCTGCAGGCGCAAACCCCATGATACTGAAGAAGGGTATCCAGGGAGCCGTTGAAGTAGCTGTAGAAGAAATTAAGAAAATCTCCATTCCTGTTAAAGGAAAGCAAGAAGTTGCACAGGTTGCTTCAATTTCTGCGGGAGACGAAGAAATCGGCAATCTGATTGCTGATGCCATGGAAAAAGTAGGAACAGACGGCGTAATCACCGTTGAGGAATCCAAGTCCATAGGCACCACTCTGGAAGTAGTTGAGGGTATGCAATTTGACAGGGGTTACTTGTCCGCATATATGGTAACAGACGCAGAAAAGATGGAAGCAGTGCTTTCCGATCCTTACATTTTAATTACCGACAAGAAAATCACCAATATTCAGGATATACTGCCCATTCTGGAACAGATCGTACAGCAGGGCAAAAAGCTCCTCATCATTGCGGAAGATGTTGAGGGTGAAGCATTAGCCACAATAGTTGTAAACAAACTGAGGGGCACCTTTGAATGCGTAGCCGTGAAAGCTCCCGGATTTGGCGACAGAAGAAAAGCCATGTTGGCCGATATTGCCACTCTTACAGGCGGTACGGTTATCTCCGATGAGCTGGGCTATGACCTGAAAGAAGCTACTCTGGATATGCTTGGAAGAGCAGCTACAGTCAAAGTTAACAAAGACGATACGGTTATCGTGGACGGTGCCGGCAATCCTGATGATATTAAAGCAAGAATCGCGCAGATCAAAACCCAGATTGAAGAGACCACTTCCGATTTCGATCGCGAGAAGCTTCAGGAAAGGCTTGCCAAACTGTCCGGCGGCGTAGCGGTAATTCAGGTTGGTGCGGCTACAGAAACTGAACTCAAGGAGAAGAAGCTGAGAATTGAGGACGCTCTTAACGCAACGAGGGCGGCTGTTGAAGAAGGAATCGTTGCCGGCGGCGGAACTGCTTTCATAAACGTGATTCCCTCCGTGGCCAAGTATGTGGATGGATTGAACGGCGACATGAAAACGGGAGCCAACATCATCATGAGAGCTCTTGAAGAGCCCGTCAGGCAGATCGCAGAAAATGCCGGTTTGGAAGGCTCTGTAGTGGTAGCCAAAGTTAAGGGCGAAAAGCCGGGCGTCGGCTTCAACGTTGTCAATGAGAAATATGAGGATATGGTGAAAGCCGGTATCGTAGATCCGGCGAAGGTTACCAGATCTGCGCTTCAGAACGCTGCATCCGCATCCTCCATGCTCCTCACCACCGAGGCTGGCGTTGTGGATATCAAGGAAGAGCATCCTGCGATGCCACCCATGGGCGGAGGCGGAATGGGCGACATGATGTAATGCCGGGTAGATTTAAGCCCATTTAGCTAAAGAAGCATCGTTAAACCATTTAAATATATAGAAAGGAAAAAGGATACCTGGAAAGGTGTCCTTTTTCCATAGGGTTTGAAGCTTAATACAAGTTTGGGAACAGGACATCAGACAATGGCATAGGTTCCAATAGCGGTATTTGTAAGCAAACCGTTGCTTTTCAGGCGGCATTCGGCTGAAATGGTTATAATTCTCCTGCCTGCGGATGTTACTTTTGCCGTTATGAGGATAGAATCATCGCTGGGAATCGGCTTAATATAGTTGAGAGATAAGTTCACCGAAACCGTTGATTTGTCGTTCCCAAGGTAAGCAGCGAAAATACCCATTGCTTCGTCAAAAGCTGTGGCTATAATGCCGGCATGCAATGTACCGTATTCATTGAGCTGCCATTCAGACACGGAGAATTCTATAGTAATGGTTTGTTCTTCTTCGCTGCAGGCTGCCAAAGTCGGGTTCATCATCTCATTTATGCGGCTGGCTTTTTTAAATTCCTGAACTACTGCCTCAACGCCCTTTTCCAATTTTTCCTGTATTAATAATTCTTTCAATCTGCTCATTGAGATTTCTCCTTTTTTCCAACATATTGTTTATTCAGCTATAACTCAAGTATAACATCTTTTCTTGTATTTGGTGCCAGACACCAAATACAATTTTACCAATACAGCTGTTGTACTGATGAGCAAAATGGGATAAACTAAGATATTATGAAACTTGTATTTCTAAGAAACCTGATACGCGATACGAAGCGTTTAAAAATAATTATCATATGTGCTTTGGTGCTGTTGGAATCAACTGTCCTTATCGGGGCAGCTTTTGATCCTGTGCCTTCGGCGAGTATCGGTATAATCGGCGGTGCGGACGGCCCCACTTCTGTTTATATTTCGGGAGTTGGCAGCAAGAAGCTTCAGAAGTTGATTAACGATTTATTGACAAGAAATGCGGATGAGCCATACCGGCCGGATAATGAAGAGCCTGGCAGAGAGGAAGTTCCCGGGGCTGAAAAACCCATTGAACAGGAAGAAAGGGATAACACAGGCGCGGATTTGCCTGAAGCTACAGAACAGCAACGGAAGGAAGCTGCTGAAAAAGGTTTGTTGATCCTGATTAATAAGCAGAATCCGGTGGATAAAGATTACAAGCCGGAAGACCTTGTTCCTATTGAAAAATACTATGCTGCCGACCGAAGCAAAGCAGCAAGATATATGAGAAAGGAAGCGGCCCAGCAATTTTACAAGTTGGTTGAGGCCGCTGCGGAAGAAGGATATGAGCTGGTTATGACCACGGCCTATCGTTCTTACGATTTCCAACAGATTCTCTGGAACAACTACGTTGCAAATGAAGGTGAGGCTGCGGCCTCGCGATTCAGCGCAAGGCCGGGACAGAGCGAACATCAGAGCGGACTGGCGGTGGATGTGAGTTCGCCTTCCGTAGACTATTCTTTGACTGAAACTTTCTGCAAAACGGAGGAAGGCATCTGGCTGGCGCAGAACGCACACCGGTTCGGGTTTATTATTCGATTCCCGGAAGGGAAGGAAAGCATAACGGGTTATCTTTACGAGCCCTGGCATATCCGTTACGTAGGGGAGCCTGTGGCCACGGAAATTTATGCAAAGGATCTGACTCTGGAAGAATATCTTGAGTTATATGGTTTAATATAATAGGATCCAATTTTCGGAATAGAGGGCATTCTCCTATTCTCGTTTCTTGTGTTTAGGCTGATTTCTTCTGAAATTGATAGCGGGATTTACCCGTCTTTTTTTGCGGAATATTTTGTTGCTCGCTAAAGGGATTTAGTGTATTATAATAGGAAAACCTTGACGGAAGCATATTAAACGGACAAGCATGTGCAACAACCCGGAAACATATACACAAATTCCTTTGATCAGCTTTTTGCAATTATTAAGATTAACTTATCTCATTTTATTATAGAAATTGAAAGCCCTATACAAGTCTCATAACACAATACATAGAAACAGAGAAAGGAAGTATCGAAATGGCAATATATATTGAGGAACCATCAAGAACTTTTAGCGAATATTTGTTGATACCCGGATATTCATCCATAAAATGCAGGCCGGAAAACGTAAGCTTGAAGACGCCCCTTACAAAATTCAGAGAAGGAGAAAAACCTGCCATTTCACTGAATATACCGTTGGTATCCGCCATCATGCAGTCCGTTTCCGACGATCGGATGGCAATAGCCCTTGCCAGGGAGGGCGGGTTGTCCTTTATCTATGCTTCTCAGCTCATTGAAAGCGAAGTTGCCATGATCAACAGAGTGAAGAGCTATAAGGCCGGTTTTGTCACCAGCGATTCCAACGTCCGGCCGGATCAAACGCTGAAGGACATTCTGGAACTAAAGAAAAAGACGGGACATTCCACCGTTGCGGTAACGGATGACGGAACCGCCAAAGGAAAAGTGCTAGGCATCGTTACCAGCAGAGATTACCGGGTCAGCCGGATGTCTTTGGATACCAAAGTGGAGGAGTTTATGACTCCTTTTTCCGAATTGGTCTATGCGGAGGAGGGGATCAGCCTTTCCGAAGCCAACGATTTGCTCTGGGCCCATAAGCTGAATGCGCTTCCTATCATAGACAAAGAAGGAAGGTTGACCCACTTCGTGTTCCGCAAAGACTACGAAGCGCATAAGGAGCATCCCTATGAGCTTTTGGACGATAAAAAGAGACTCATGGTAGGCGCGGGGATCAATACCCGGGACTACGAGGAAAGAGTGCCGGCCCTGGTAGAAGCCGGTGCCGATGTTCTCTGCATCGATTCGTCGGAGGGCTTTTCCGAATGGCAGAGACGCACGCTTCAATATATCCGCAATAAATATGGAGACAGCGTTAAAGTAGGAGCGGGGAATGTAGTGGACAAAGAGAGCTTCTTGTTTCTTGCCGAAGCGGGCGCTGATTTCATAAAAGTCGGAATTGGAGGCGGATCCATCTGCATCACCCGGGAACAGAAAGGCATCGGCAGAGGCCAAGCCACTGCTGTCATTGAAGTCGCGGAAGCCAGAAATGAGTACTTCAAGAAAACCGGTGTCTATATCCCGATCTGCTCCGACGGCGGAATCGTCTATGATTATCACATGACTTTAGCGTTGGCCATGGGAGCCGACTGTCTCATGTTGGGCAGGTATTTTGCCAGGTTCGATGAGAGCCCCACTAATAAATTAAACATCAACGGAACCTATGTTAAGGAATACTGGGGCGAAGGCAGCAAGCGGGCAAGAAACTGGCAGCGCTACGATCTGGAGGACGAGGATGATTTCTCCTTTGAAGAGGGAGTGGACTCTTACGTACCCTATGCGGGAAGTCTCAAGGACAATTTAAGGGTTACTTTGAACAAGATCAAAGCTACTATGTGCAATTGCGGCGCGCTTACGATTCCCGAGCTTCAGGAAAAAGCCAAGCTCACCGTGGTATCAGCTACCAGCATAGTGGAGGGCGGCGCCCACGATGTCATTTTGAAAGACAGCTATCAAAATCCGGTCAGATAGAGATGTCTGACCGGATTCTGCTTCTTCGGTTAATATTAGCAAGATTAAATTAAATGGTATAGGAGTGATTGCGGCGAGCCTTCTGCGCAGGTGAGCCGATTTGTTTATGCAAAAGAATACTAAAAAAGAAGCTTTAAAAGCGGCTTTTCCAGTCACCATACCGGTTTTGACCGGTTATATCTTTCTCGGTATGGGTTATGGCGTTTTGATGAGCAGCATTGGTTATGGCTTGAGATGGACTGTATTTATGAGCTTGCTGATATTTGCGGGCTCCATACAGTATATTTCCATTGCTCTGCTGACGTCAGCCTTCAATCCTCTGTATACATTGTTGCTCACGCTTATGGTCAATGCCAGGCATCTCTTCTATGGGATCTCCATGTTGGAGCGTTACAAAGGAGCGGGGCGTCTGAAGCCTTACCTGGTATTCGGTCTCACCGACGAAACCTTTTCCCTTCTCAGCGCTGTAGAGCCACCGGAAGGGATAAGCCGCAAGTGGTTTCAATTTTTCGTCACCATGTTGAATCACGTCTACTGGGTGGCCGGTTCCGCTTTGGGAAACATTATAGGCTCGATGATAAGCTTCAATACAAAAGGGCTTGACTTCGTGCTTACGGCACTTTTTGTCGTGATATTCATCGATCAGTGGAGAAGCACGAAAAACCACATTCCTGCCTTGGTAGGCGTAGGAGGCAGCTTATTGTGCCTTCTGATCTTCGGACAGGAAAATTTTATGATTCCGGCCATGGTTCTCATCCTTGTATTACTGACCGCTTTACGCAAGCGGATCGATAGGGAGGTGAGGTCATGACGCTGACTCCGACGCAAACCTTGATTACTGTTGCGGTATTGGTTTTGGGAACGGTAATCACGCGGGCGATGCCCTTCTTTCTTTTCCCGCCGAACAGGGAAACACCGGCTTTTGTAATGTATCTGGGCCGAGTGCTGCCATACGCTGTCATGGGGCTCCTCGTAGTATTTTGCCTTAAGGGAGTTACGGTAACTGCGGCGCCTTATGGCTTGCCCGAACTCATTGCCATTCTGTGTATACTTGTTCTCCACCTTTGGAAAAACAATATTCTATTATCCATCGGCGGAGGAACAATCATCTATATGCTGCTGGTTCAGCACTTTTTTATCTGAAATTGTATTTGATGCCGGACATTTAATTAGTGTCTTGCATTCTTTTTACAGGTTCAAATAGAAAGGCAACCGCTTTCTGCAAAGATCTTTTTTTATTTTTTTACTTTTCTTGTACGAAAATCTTCTTTACTGTATACTAATAGCCTAAGATGAATCTGGTAACCTGATAAAGAAAGGATAATAAGTCAGTGGAAAGAGAAACGTTACAACAAAGAACCGGCTTTGCGGGAACATTGGAAGAATATGTTGATGTAATGCTGCGGCAAGTAAAGGAGCAGGTAGGCGACAAGAAAGTGCTGTGTGCTTTGAGCGGAGGCGTGGACAGCGCCGTCTGTGCAGCCTTGGTGCATAAAGCGGTGGGCGATCAGTTAATCTGCATCTTTGTGGACCACGGTCTGATGCGAAAAGGCGAACCCGAAATGGTTTCTCACATATTCGCTGATCAGTTTCACATGAAGCTCATCTCCGTCAATGCGGCGGACCGTTTTCTGGACAAACTGGCCGGCGAGGAGGATCCGGAAAAAAAGAGAAAGATCATCGGCGAAGAGTTTATCCGCGTATTTGAAGAAGAGGCGAGGAAATTGGGTAAGATCGATTACCTTGTTCAGGGGACCATCTACCCGGATATTCTGGAGAGTAAATCGGAAAAGGGTGTAGTCAAATCCCACCACAACGTGGGCGGCCTGCCGGAGGATTTTGACTTTGAACTGGTGGAGCCGGTGAAGTATCTGTTCAAGGACGAAGTGAGAAAAGTCGGCGAGATGCTCGGCCTTCCCCGTGAACAGGTCTGGCGCCAGCCCTTCCCCGGTCCGGGACTGGGCGTCAGAGTGATAGGCGCCATCACCCGGGATAAAGTGCGGATCGTCCGAGAATCCGACGCCATATTCAGGGAAGAGATCAGCAAGGCCGGTCTTGACAAGGAAATCTGGCAGTATTTCACCGTATGCCCGGGAACCAAGTCTGTCGGCGTAGAGGACGGCAGAAGAACTTACGGCCAGGCGGTGGTTTTGCGCGCCATATTGAGCACCGACTCCATGTCGGCAAAAGTCGCAAAACTTCCTTATGAATTGCTTGAGAAAGTTGCCCTTCGCATCACCGGCGAGGTGGAAGGAGTCAACCGGGTCATGTATGATGTCACTCCCAAGCCGCCGGGAACCATCGAGTGGGAATAATAGATGCACGCAAAACCCTTGAATCCGTATAAACCATATGGGGTTAAATATAGAAACATAGACCCAAAAATGATATGATAGCTACACATCATATCATTTTTGGTTGTAGTGTAATGGCTTTATCATAATCAGTAAAACCGTAAACATATTATCGTATGGTAAAAGGCCCGTGGAATACCGGTATGATCGGAATCGATGAAGTTGAAAAAATGTTGGAGGAACTTGCTGCAGAACTTCCTCAAGAGTTCTATAAAGAACTCAACGGGGGCATACTTTTACTGCCTCAGGCCAAGTTGAATCCTGCAGGCCGTAACAACGGCCTGTATATAATGGGCGAATACCACTACGACAGGAGCATGGGCAGATACATCGTCATCTATTACGGTTCCTTCCAACGTTTGTACGGTCACTTGGGGAAAAACGCTTTGAAACGGAAGCTGGCTCGGACCCTGAAGCATGAATTTACGCATCATCTGGAATCCCTGGCCGGCGAACGGAATTTAGAAAAGGAAGACGAGAAGTTCTTGCAGGATTATCTGAAACGAAACCGTTGATGTATTCGATTATAGAAATCAGGGTCAGAAGTTATATAATGTACAGCCGCTAATAAATAAATCCTATGATTACATATCCCACAGTTGTTAGCAGTGCGGCGCTGAGCGTATATGGCGCCGCAACTTTTATTTGCCTCAAATTTGACACTCCGGTTCCCGCGCATGTCATGAAAAGGGTGTCTGAATAAAAGCAGAAATTGCAGCCGAACACAGCCCCTGATATGATCGCGGCAACCGCAATCGAAGGGTTCGCTTCCATGACTATGGCCAAGGGAATGAAGATCGGTATGGTGATTACCTGCATCACCCAATATCCGGCTGTCGCAAAGGTAGCCAGGGCCACCACTACAAAAATCAGAGCCGGCAGCAATTGGGGAGATACGGTCTTGACGAGTCCCCCTATCAGGAACTCGAAAAACCCCATTTCTGTGTTAGCGGCGCTGAGCATAAAGGCAAAGAATACAATGATGGCCATGTTTGCCATGGATTTTGCTCCTTCGAAAAAGGAGCTCATGAATTCTGACAACGTCATAATCCTTTGCGAAAGATAAAGGGTTGCCTGTACGGCAATGGTGGCCACCAGTCCGTGGATCAGATCGTTGTCGAAAATCAATACGACTGCTATCATTGCCACGACGGGCACAAACATGTTCAATGAGGATGTGGCTTTGCAGTCTTTTGGCATTTCTATGTTTACGATGGCCATATCGTTTTTTTCTTTGAATGAAACAGGACCTCCCTGAGCCACTCTGTCGTAAGATTGTTTTAACAGCCCTACTTTTGGAATTACACCTATACCGAGCAGCAGGCACAAAGCTACGGTGAGGATAGGATAGAGCATGAAGGGAAGGGCCTTTACATAATCTGCGTATGTCAATCCCTGCTCCGAAATCAGGCCTACGGTGAAGGCCGTCCAGCTTGAAAAGGGTATCAAAACGCATAAGCATCCTGCCATAGCGTTTACCTGATAGGCGAGATGTTCCCTGGGAATGTTGTTCTGATCCGTCACCTCCCTCATGGAGAAGGAAACGGCAAGAGTGCTCAGATAATCGTCCATAAACATAATAAATGCCATAATCCAAGCCACGATCAAGGGCTTTTTTGGTCCTTCCGCATATTTGAAAATAACTTTTCCGAAGCCCAATAGCGCGCCTGAATTCTGAAATAGCTGAATTACTCCGCCGAAACAGGTTAAAAGAATCAATATGAACTGATAGGACGGATTTGACAAAACGCCGTACATCATCTGAATGTAACCGGAGAAAAATAACTTTTTATGGACGAGTACGGCGCCGATGAATGACGAAAGTATCATCATCTCAGCGATTCTTCTGGTCAGCAGCGCTCCGGCTATCAGTACGGTTATGGGGATGCACGAAAGTATTCCGTATTCCATAAAGATTGCTCTTTCCTTTTTTAAATTATTAGTAGACATAATTGCCATAATTGTATTATATCATCAATAAATTAAAGGTGAGGGGGTTTTTTGATAAGAATAACACCCCTGCGCTCTAAAAGGATTGTTTTTGAAGAATTAAAAGAATTGTAGCAGCCACCCCTTATTGATACAAAAACATGTATGTGATATGATTTTTTCGTATTCATTTTGTATAGAGCGGAGAGGGCTCCGTTGCTTTGGAAACAGGACTGTTGTCCCGCACTCCAAGGTAAGAGAACCCTCCTAAAGGAGGAAAAATGAGATATATCGATTTAAGAAGCGATACAGTCACAATGCCCACTGAAGAGATGCGGAAAGCCATGGCTGAAGCGGAAGTGGGTGACGATGTCTATGAGGACGACCCTACGGTAAATCGCTTGCAGGAATTGGCCGCCGAGATGGTGGGAAAAGAAGCCGCTCTTTTCGTTCCCAGCGGGACCTTTGGAAACCAGCTCTGCGTCCTGACCCACACTCTCCGGGGCGATGAAGTCATACTTGGAAAGGACTGCCATATCGTCCTGCACGAGGTCGGCAGCGCCGCAGTTATCGCAGGAGTACAGCTTCGCACCCTGGACAGCAATAACGGCATGCTTGATCCTGCTCAGGTGGAAGCGGCAATCAGGCCGGAAGATGACATTCATTATCCGAACACCGGACTGATATGTGTTGAAAATGCCCATGGCTTAGGAACGGCAATCCCCGTTGACAACTTGCGAGCCATCAAGGAAATCGGCGAGAAGAACGGCATACCCGTCCACATGGACGGAGCCAGGATCTTCAATGCAGCAGTTGCTCTTGGAGTTGATGCGAAGGAAATCGCAGCCTGTGCCGACTCCGTCATGTTCTGTCTTTCAAAAGGATTAGCCGCTCCTGTGGGATCGATGGTGGCAGGGACGAAAGAGTTCATAGAGAAGGCCAGAAAAAACAGGAAGCTCATGGGCGGCGGAATGCGCCAGGCAGGCGTTCTTGCAGCCGCCGGCATCATAGCCTTGGAGAAAATGAC